>Ga0102830_1000725_pt1 | contig 13528 bp, 5 predicted proteins | sample ColrivemetaGS703_FD_84511 | JGI IMG/M metagenome (GOLD analysis project Ga0102830, IMG submission 84511) | Estuarine microbial communities from the Columbia River estuary - Freshwater metaG S.703 | ecosystem: Environmental > Aquatic > Marine > Intertidal zone > Estuary | place: USA: Columbia...
AGAAATTCTTTCGTTAAAGTTTACCCAAAAGGACATCTACACATCTTTATGTGCGGACTATGGTGTTGTTTGTGGTCGAATCTCTGTAAATGAGGGGGTTGGTGTTGCAAATGCAAGGGTATCAATATTTATCCCACTTAGTGATGAAGACTCGGATGAACCTGTAATCAGTCAATTATACCCGTACACAATAAGTACCAACACAAATGATGACGGTTACAGATATAATTTACTACCATCTAGAAAACAACATAGTGCACACACACCAACAGGAACATTCCCCGACCAAGAAGATATTATTGGTAGAGAAGAAGTTTTAGAGGTGTATGAAAAATACTATAGGTATACTGTCAAAACAAACGACGCGGGAGACTTCATGATTTGGGGGGTTCCTGTAGGGTCACAAACTGTTCATGTTGACGTTGATTTATCAGACATGGGTTGTAATTCACTTACACCTTACGATTTAATTTATGAGGGAGTATCTAAAGAGAAATTTGAAAACTTGTATACGTACATGGGTTCAAATAATATAGATGGATTACCTCAAATCGTAACTTTTGAAAAGACTATTGAAGTTTACCCTTTTTGGGGTAACGAAGATCTTTGTGAAATCGGCATTAGTAGGGTAGACTTTGATTTATCCGAAAAAGGTATTCGTATCGAACCTTATGCACTTATGATGGGAGGGACATTTACTGATTCGGGTAAAGACGCTCTTAGAGTTAATTGTAATGTCGATAATCAAATGGGTGAAAAATGTAAATTAACAACATTTCCGGGTGATATTGAGGCAATTAGATTTAGTGGTCAGTATGAAAAAAATGTGGATGGAACATTTAACATGGGAAGACCCATTTTGGAGGCCATTGCAATTGATTCACAAGTTGATGAAAATGGGGTTTATTTCTTCAGAGTACCGATGAACATGAAACGACTAATAACCAATGAATTTGGTGAAATGGTCGAGACATATGATCAAACTAAAGGTATCCCAACACAAGGTAATTATCGTTTTAGGATAAGTTTAAATGAAGATACGGGCGAGAGAAATAGATTTACGGGTAAATTTTTAATACCTAATATCAGAGAGTACCATAATGGTGATACCAATTATTTAGGTGGACCATCTACTATTGATGAAAAATCATACTCATTTTCAATAAATTTAGATGACTACCCTTCACAATCAATCGATGAAATCGCGGGAATTAGTCAAGACGCAATAGATGCAAATCAGTTAGGTGTTCCTCAAGATTATTTTTATCAATTTAGATATGGTAGAGTTTATACCGCATCTAATTTTATCAATCAATATTATAAGAAGAGTGCTTTAGAATCCGTTTTTAGTTTCCTTGTCAAGGATAGAAATGAATCATTTATTGGTATTAAAGAAATATGGCCCTCAGAAAAAGATGATTGTTCGAATACTAATAATTTTTTCCCAATAAATGATGCGGTAAGAAATCATAGATTCAATTTCTTCATATTAACAATACTAAGTTTTATAGAGTACATCGGACTGAGAATTCAATTATTCTTCAAAGAGATAGCCACCCAAGTTATGTACGCAATTGCAGAACTTTTAGAAAGCACTGGTGTCTCTAAAAGAGCTGCGGCTAAAATGTTTAGACGAGCTAAAGAATTCCAATTTAAAAACATTTTTAAATTGAGTCTATTAACTTACCCCGATTGTTATGATTGTACTGAAGATGAAGTGGCGTCTGCGGTCGTTGCTAATGTCGACCAAATAAGCGAGTCGGATTATCCGTCGATAACCGGTGGGACGTACTCATCAAATCAAAATTTTTCGGAATTATATACCGTTGCTTCGAGCGATTGTGCTTCTTACAATATCACTAACGGTACTGGTGCTTCAGTTACGACATCGTACACTGATTGCTCAGGAAACTCACAAACATTAACTTTAAACGATCAACAAACTAGTACATTAAATGGAGCACAAAATCAGCAATCTACTTTCACATCATTAGGTTTAACAGTTAATACCTACCAAGTAATTAATGGTGCACTTTCATTCTCACCTGATACTGATTTATACTTTGATTCATATAACATTACCCCACCACCAATTAACTCAAGTCCAAATGATGGGGACGTACTATATCAGACATATCTATTAGAAATCGACCCTTATGGTGCTGGTCCCGAATATGTACCTGTCGGTATTGGACAAGTCTATCAAATTGTGTGGGATGCGGATGTTAGTAAATGGAAGATTATTGGTCTTTATGGTCTTATTGCGGATGCAATTTCACAGGCATATAACACACCCATAGATCAACCTGTTAACGGAACGTGTCATACCACTGATGGGGTTGTCGTAGTTTCTAAGGTATGGAAAGTTGCGGATATTGATCCAGATACAGTAACATTCACTGAGATAGAAAGTGGTTGTTCTAAATATGATACAATCATTGAGGATGAGAAAGGGAGAACGGGTGATATGAAATTGAGACCTTTCCTTTCCCCGTTAACCGGAATATATAATACGGTTTTAACCACCTATGTAGATGCGAAAGATCATATAGAAACGTATGAACCTGGCGAAGGTGGAGGATGGACTTCCCCGACATTATGGACACAATACGGTTCTACGCAAGACTATGAAGATGCTGTTTTGGGTACTAACGAAGTTGAGTGTGAACCGAGGACACCATATAATGTTATGGCGGTCGTCTCCAAACATGAAAAAAGATTTACAGAAAATAATGTTAATTCATTCCAAAATAATGTTGCTCACTGTGTTTATAACGGAGCATACTATGGTAAGGTTAAGAAAAAAGGTCCATATTGGGTTGATAAATCATTAACAAAAGATGGTACTTTATCAGGATATTCAGAATTTAGGGATGGTGTTTTTACAATAGTACCATTGGCGGGTAGAACAGGTGAATTACTTAATTCATATAGAAGAAGAAAATTATTTGGTAAATTAATGTGTGGTGGGGTTATCTCCTATACATTCTCAAATTCATGGTTGAACGGAGCATTATACTTCTTCCAATTCATGAAGAGAGGTAAAAATAGATACTGTAAAGATTGTTTATATAGAAAAGAAGATGAGAACGGTGTACACTACTACTATAGATCAACACCCTTCAGTCCGAACTTCACTCAAAATGCAGAGACACAATATAACTACGATAATTCAGGTAATAATATTGGTATTAATTCGGAGTTGACGGTTGAATATTCGAAAAAAACTAAAGGGTTTTACGGTTCTAGAAAGGGAGTATTATATCCTGGAGCATTGGCGACTACGCAAACCGAAATAAATTTCCCAACAACTATAGTTGATTTAGGTCCTAGAAACACATGGTTAAAAGAAGTATGTGTGGACCCTGAATTAGACCCTAATTGTTCTATCTCTAGAAGTGTGGGTTCGACATCCTATAAGGGATTAGACGACTTAATGGAATATATAATCCAATCAAAAGAAATAAAAGAAAAAGGAAGGTTAGATGTCCAAGATTTATTTGACGCAAGAAGTAACGGAAAAATAGATGGGGATATTGCTCAACTAATGAATTTTAATACCCAAACGGGTATCTATCCTTTTGAGTTTGAAGAGATAGACTCCCCTTACACGGCGGAATACTCATCACTGTTTGATAGTAAAGGACCTATCGGTCTTAATTTTGTTTATTCGGAAGATGACCCTGACACTGCCGAGTTAGAACAGGCGGGTGAATTAGTAAGGGCGTGTTTAAATGAACCCGGTAGATTGGGTGACACATCTCAAAGGGTACCATATTTTATGTGGGATACAAGAGGACATGGATTTGGGGAAAATGCGGGTAACGGAGAAAACCAAGACTTCTATGACGATAAAATTTTTAACCAAAGAATTCAACAGTTTAAAGCGAATCTTAATCCCGACCCAAATAGTGATCCTTTAGACGACGATTATTTTAATCCTTATCTATTACCGCCAATTAGAGATTGTATTGAGGTAAATGGTACAAAACTTAAGGCAAATGACAACTATAAAGAATATACTGTTAACGGTCAAAGAAAACACATAATGGAAATAGGTGTACCGTTCCAATACCAATTAGGTTTAAGAAAAGGAAAAACAGGATATGATAAATTTATCGAAAACTTTGGACCAAAATAGATATGTTTAAGAGAAAACCAAATCATTTTATTGTTTATTTTTTATATAAAAAAGAAGAAAGATTTCTATACAAACTCCTCTCCAAATTAACACATAGTGTTATTGGTACAACGAATGATATTGATCAAATTATTGGGGATATAAAAAAATTCGTTTCCAAAAACAAAGGTTTAATTTTAAAACAAATAAACCTTACTAGTTATGGGACGGGATATACTTTGGTTATGGGGGTTTCTAATGAAGATATAGTTCGAATTATAGATGAATTATCACCTTTAACGACGAAAGAAACTAAAATAATGTTTACAACATGTTTTAGTGGTGCATCACAAAGACAATTAGTGGAAATGTCAGAATATTATGATGGTATGGAAATGTATGGTTTAATTGGTGAGTACACTCTTAATGCTAAGATGAATAAATGTAAATGTAAGGAGAAGGGTTTCAGTGAAAAATTAATCAGTAAAATCCCACAAAGTAGGTACGGTTTTAAACACGATGAAGTGACAGTTGTCAATACTATTAGAAGAGATGAAGGTGAAGAAATTAATTGGAAACGATGTGGTATGGCATACGAATACAATAAAATATTAAGAGAAAAGGGTATTTGTGAAGAAGTGGAACAACCATACACCTTATTAAAATCGATCAGGAATTATTTATTTAATATAAACTAATGAAGAATAAAAAAATATTACACCCAACCAAAAGATTTAAAGGTGCGGAGCCTGAAGACCTCACAATCCGAATCGATCTCGAAAAAGAAGAACAACTTTTGAGAGAAGGGGATCGTACTATCATTTTAGACATTGCGGAACTATACCACAAAGAAAGAAATGAAAGTACGAAATATAAGTTATATGGTAAAAGTAATATGATTTTTAGGAATTTATATAGTGGAACAACAACTTACGATACACTTAAAAATACTTTATATGATTTGGGTGACGGTGTTGACGCGGATTGGACGGGTTATTTACCCTATAATGAATTCGCATTCATAAGAACTGATACGCACCGTGAAGTATCATCCCCAACAGGACTATTGCCGGGGGAATTTACCCCAAACATTACGGTAACAGGTGTAACTGATCACACCACAATTACCGAACTTGAATCGGCATCATGGAATTGGAATTTCTTTGTGACTTATGTTTATGATCAAGACGAAACATATCCTATGAGGTATACACTTTCAGGTGACACCGTTTATGATTTCACCGCAAGTAACGGAGTCCCTTTTAGGGTTGAAGAGGTTGACAATTACTATCAGTTAACTAGTCCATTTAAACATAATATGTCTCAAGGAGAATATGTTATTTTAAGTGGGAACACCATAAATTCTGGGGGTGATGAGGATAGGATATTTTTAATTAATTCAGTGGGTAATGAAATATATGAGTCTGAAAAATATGTTATTAACCTTAGTAAATCAGAGTTTACTTCATCACAATTAATTAGTGGTGTTGTATTTGGTAAAAGATGTATTGATAAGACAAATATCAGCAAGACAATATCAACATATTATGTTCATAAACATAAAACAATAACAACTGTAGATGATTGTATTATTGATAAAACGGGTTTTGAGACACCTATTTTTGAAGTTGAAAGAAAATTACAATTTGAAACTGCAGATGGTAGAAAAGACGCATATGTTGAACAGAATAGACCTGAAACTATTATTTATCACTTTAAAAATGCCATTGACATCAATGGGTTGTCGAACAACTTAGGGTATACACCGACTGAGGTGTATTTAACTACATTATTTAGGAATAGAAATGGGTACTTCAATTACCCACCAAGAATGGGATGGAGATTTAATTTTCATAATACATGGGTGGATGAACAATTTAATGATACTTTTCCATCATCAGACACAAATTTACCATTTACAACAATAACCAAAAACGGTATCAATTTTAAACAAGGAGATGAGTTACCGTTAGGTTCTACATTAATCGGGGCGTTTGTTGAGTATAATGCGGTTGATTTTAAAGAGGTTGTTTTATCAGAAACGTTTCATAAGATAACTAATCCGTTAAATGTGTTTGACCACGATCAAACTGATATCACTAAATTTTCGGGAGTATCTGTGAATAACCCTAGTGGATTGTTTTATCAGACACACTATAAAATCAAACTAAGAGAATTATCACCCTATATTGAAACATCAAATACCGACGATATAATGAATCTACCCGAAAATACGGTGTATGATGATTTTATTTCTTTATGGAAATGGAGGGATTTATATGATCACGGTTATATTGATGTTGATGGATATGGTACCGACTTCCCATTCACCAACGGTCAACACTACGTCAAAAAAGACATAACCTTCCTATTAAGAAATGAAGAGATGTTCGCCAATAAAGGTAACGGCATTAAAGCATTTACAAATGACCCAAACAAATTCTGTTAATGAAACTTAGACTTGATAATAGTGGGAATAGAATAATTCTAAATAAGGATCAAACATTTAGAACCGATAGTGGTTGGGATGAATCTTTTCAAACATACGAAAGAGAGTTGTTAGAAGAAATCGTTAATCCGATTGAAAATTATGAAACCTGTAGATACATACACAAACCATATGTCTCATCAAACGGGATAGAACAATCTAACATATGGTTTTATTTTTATTTTGTGAAGAATGGAAGTTATAGTTTGGGGTTAGATTACAACACTGTGGGGATTGAACAGAATGACAGTAGATTAATTAATTTAAAGAATAGTTTTTTTAAATTAGAATTTTACAAGGTACCTGAAGGAGAGTCTCCTAACCGATCCAACAGAAGATTGGTGTTCTCTAAAAATTTAAACCCTATGGTTGGTGAAAGAATCACTATCCCATCGGGTCAAAAATTATATGTTCCCGTTTTTACGGGTTCTCCTCTTAAAAATAAAGAAAACATGTATCTTTTTTGGTTTGAGGATGATACTGTTTTAGAAGAGACAATATTAACGGGTGGTACATTTTATATGACCGCTAAGTTTTTTAATTCACTTGACGGGAGTAGAATTCAGTTCGCAAATAAACAAATTGCAGACTCCTCAACATTTGTTGAAGAAGATGATATGTATTTTGAAGTTTTTATGGATAGGTCTAATGCACCTACGTATCACTATATAATTAACGAATATTCATCTTTTGGAAAAGGAGGTGTAAGAGGTACTACCGACGCACCGATAAAATTTTATGAAATAGGTGGCACATCATAATGGAAAAAAATATCTACAAAATATTAAGATCAACAACGGGGGAAACGTATAATTTGCCGATTTATTTAGAATCTACTGCCGATGAAATGGGTGGTATGGTTGGTTTTGATGGTGATATAGAACAAGTAGAACAAATCTGTAATTTCCACTATCAATATACAGGACCCTATTCCATAAGACTTTATAATACAGTTAATAGGGACCTTTTAAAGATTATTAAAAATGAAGTCTTCAACATTACATGGGGAGATGGAAGTACAGACGTTATAAATGTAGGTTTAGGTAACAATTTGGATTATATAAACCACACCTATTCAACTGCGGGTATACATGAGGTTACGATAACTCTAAATAATACGTGGACTAAAAGAAAATTAAGTAAAAAAATAAGTGTACCAAAGGATGTGTCGGTATCGAATCCGACAGGAGAATTTGGACCTTTTGTTATTCCATATACAACAGGGATAACATTTACACAGGATTACATCAACGACTTAGACAATACTGATAACGATTCTGATGCATTAATTTATTTTGCGGCAATTGGTAGAAGTAGATTAGGTGAATTGAAAAGGTATGGTGAAAATACTTATCAAGGAACAACAATCGGATCTGACATTGTGGGTAATTATACAGGATATACAATAGATAATCTTTCTTATAGAGATTATGACGATGGAACAACCACAATAACGGGGTCTACCACTGATTTTTATAGGGAAGAAGTCTTCAATAAAATGTTAACTAGAAATGAAAATTTCATAGGTTTCATCGATGGACCACAAATTTATTCTGACATATTTGTCGAAAGAGGAAAACAAGGTGTGTTAGAAATGAATTTAAGATTAGGTGAATTAGATAATGTTGGTGAAATTGATATCTATGGAAACGGATTTTTTAAAGTTAAAAAACAATAGATTAATATTTATTAATTAAAAGAATATGGCAATTGGAAGTTATGGTACAGTAAGACCCTCAGATGTTTCACCGGCCGACGTAGAAATATTTTTTCACTACGTTACTGGTAGAACATCAAACGCCCCCGTACAATTCAAAAAATTAGTATCGGAGGATGTTTTAACACCTGTTTATCACAATGATGAGACAACAGATGTATCTTCTGCCGTTAATACTGAAGTAATTGGTGGTTTATATAATTTAAAGTTAGATTCCGCGGATTTTGATCAGTTAGGGATTTATACATTACACTTAAGACCTAAACAAATAAGAACATCAATCACTGATTGTGGAATTCTTGCATCAATATCGTCAGTAAGGGGTTTAATAATTGATTTGTCAAACGTACCATCTAACGATAGAAATAAATTTACTCCTCAAGGGTTGGTTGGGTATAGAATAGAATATCTTAATAATGATGGTTCTAAAATACCTAATTTTTATAGAGTAGTAACCTCATCGTTTTACTGCAACCCAATTACCTCAAATCTTACTAGTTCAACTCAAAAGGCAATAAGATACCAGTATACCGATCAAACAACCAATTTATTATTTTTAACGGTTACACCATCATCTGCACCGACGAATAAACCTAATACAGTTCCCTTTATTGGCGAACCGTCACAGAACATTATTTTAACTAACACTTTCTTTAATCCAACGACGATTGAGATTGAAATGGTTGAACATGATGAGACTACATTATCATACGCATTGTATGGTAACCAAAGTAAGTCAGTTTCTGATGGTATCTATACTATATACAATGGGGATAACGTCATCTACAAACAATTTAATTTGTTTGAAATCAAAGATGAATTCAATGAAACTCTTTATGAGGTCAGAGAAGAGAGGGATGACATCGATGAAAATAAAAATTTTGATGATATCACTCAGGTATAATGGCAAAAAGAAAAGTTCCAAGTCAAGCGGCTAGTGGAAGGGAAACCTTTAACGATAACTTGATCGGTAATCAAATTACCGATGGGTCTAGCCAATTTACTGCCACAAACTTTTCTGTTGAAAAAAGTATACCACAAAGAGATACCAAAAAATTTAAATCTGTTCCCTTTTCTGAATTCTTAACTTTTGAAGATTTAAATCAGGAAGAGAACGGACCTAAAACACAGTCCACAAAGACTACAGAGAGATCTAATAAGATAAAGTTCACAGAATCTAAACAAGATGGTTCTAAATCACTTTATGGGTCTTTAAAGGAAAGACTATCAGCGTCTGTCCAAAGGATCATTAGGAAGTTCCCTGCGGGGTTCTATATCGATGCCGATACTCCAATCTCTTATAGTCAATATACTGCGGAGAATATCACATACAACCCTAGAACTAACGTAACGAAATTTGAGTTTGAAAAATCTAAAATTTTTAACCCACTTGATGTTGTTTTTACAAAACCAAAAAGTAATACTCAACCAACTGTTGAGAACGGGTTTAAAAATTTCTTCTCAAACTATTCAAAATATACGTTAGTATTAAATGGGTTAAGTTATGACGTTTTAAGTTTTATTGATGGAGATAACGATATTACTTTAGAGGTTAAAGGGAGACCCTTCACCTCAACAACATACGATCAAAGTTTTTTAATAAGACCAATTGATTCTATTATTGAAGAGTTCTTTAACAATTTAGACGATTTAGAGTCAGTTCTTTTAAATAGAGAAACAAGTCCTATCTATACAGCTAGTTTTAGATTACCAAAAGATTCTATTGATGGATCTAAAACTGAAATGACCACAGTAAAAGTTAAGTGGCCCATTTTTAAGGACGGTTGGAACATCAAAATAACGGGGTTAGACTATTCTACTTACCTAACAAAATTAAAAGATTTAGGTGAAGAGATTGATAACTATAAATCTAACTTAATTGTAAGATTCTTAACAACCGCATCTTTAAATGAATTTGATACTGAAGATAAGAGAATGGGTTCCGTATTTCAATTATACGGTACTGCATTTGATCAGGTAAAAAAATTCATAGATAACGTTGCTTACATGAGAAATGTAAGTTATGATGGTATAAGAAATATTCCTGATGTTTTATTAAAAAATCTATCAAATACCTTAGGTTTAGATACCGTCAATTTATTTGATGAAAAATCTCTACAAGATACTTTATACACAAGAGTAGATAGTCAATATAACGGAGTTGGTGTTGGTATGAATATGGTTGAGGCCGAAACGGAATTTTACCGTCGTTTGGTTATTAACTTAGTCCACATTTATAAGTCAAAAGGTACTAGAAAGGCCATAGAGTTTTTCCTTAGATTTATTGGTGCACCAGAACCGTTGATTAAAATTAATGAGCACGTATACAAATATGACGTAGTTAAGAAAACGGTTGGTGACATTGATTCTGATCTTTACGATTTAGTACAGGGGCAAAAAACTTTTAACATTGCGGAGTTAAATACAACAGGATTTACATACAGTAATGAAACTAGTACAGGAACCACTATATATTCTGATACAGAATACCCTATTGTAATAACAGGGGTAACAAAGTACGGTGACGTTCAACAAATATTTAGTGAGAACAATCAAACATTCTTTCAAAAAGGTGCGGGTTGGTATGATGTAACATTACAACACAGGTCAACTACAGAATTAGATTTAGAAAAATCTGATTTTACAAAAACACCTAAAATCATTAAAACCAAAAATAAGGATTATACGTATGGTGAGGATTACTTCAATCTATACAGACAATTCTATGGTTTAGATTATGGTTATGAATTACATAACACAATTGATAATCAAAAATCGGAATTATTGGGTGACGATGATAGTAGAATCCTTAATAGAAAAAACATTCAAATATATCTTTCATCTGCACAAGCACTTGAATATGATGTTTACAGACAATCTAGAAAATTAAAAGTAAGTTTTGGTACAAATACACTAGAACCTCAAACAGGGTTCACATTTGCAGAATTCTTAGATAATGTTCTTAATGAACAAATAAGAAATTCTCATACTGTTAGGTACCAAAAATCTTACATACAATTAGAGGATATATACAGAAGTTATTTAGAAAAAGTACCTAACCCATATAGTAACCCAACAGTAAGTGAGTTCATAAATAAAATGAGTCCTTATTGGGTACAGGTCATAGAACAATTCATACCTGCAACAACATTATGGACCGGTGGTGATATTATTGAGAATCATGCTATTGGTAGGTCAAAATATGAATACGTTAAACCATGTTTAGTAAGCGAATACTCTCAAAATATTTTCCCTGAGTTTGAAACTGCGATTGAGGAAGATTTAGAGACACTTATATTAGGTGACAAAGATGTTTTTAGGGGTTTAACTATTGTTAGTGGAGTTACATACACACTCTTTATAGAGTTAGAGGGAGAAACATACCAAGGAGACGATCCAATTGTATTGAGTGGGACAACAATAAGTCCTATCCCATCAAACCCCACATATGCAGGGTTATTCGAACCATTTACAATAACTTCGGAATGTACTTCTATTAATGATGTTGAATTTAATGGGGTACCCTTTAATAATAACGTCCATTTACCCCTTCTCTGTGATTTTAAATGTTATTTAGAACCACAAAGGGAAATATTAGATACGTTATGGACGAATGAGTTAGAGGATATTATTGTTAATCAAATTAATAAAAAATACTATAAGAAAACTCTTTATAGTGGATTTGATGACATCCAAAATCATGCGGGTTGGGTTGATTACCAGTTAACAGGAAATACACTTACTGAAACAAATTACTTAAATGAATTAGATTCTAATTCTGAAAGTTATGACTACGAATACGCACCAATACTTAATTATGAGATTTATACGGATGTTGATGGTGTAAGAAAAATTAGAATTTGGGGTATAAACTATGATGTTCAGTTATACGAAAAACTCGAAGCTAATTTTCATGAATTAGGGGATAGTGGAAATGGTACTACGGTAGATTCTGATTGTTTTATACCTTCAGATTTAAAATGTATTGACCCTAGTACGTTTGATTTTTATTGGGCAGCAGAATACTTGACGGGAAGTACCGAATGTAATCCACAGGTAAGTGTTTATGGTGACGGAACAATGTACACATTACCCGAAGATTCTGACGAGTGTACTCTTGTTTCAGATGTTTATTTTGAGGTGTCAGGGATTACGTTTGGTAATGAAGATACCGTTGACGATGGTAATGTTTGTGACGATTGTCCACCATACAACACGAATTGGCCTGTAAACATCTTCCTTAATTGTGTTGGTGGGTATAACGAATCTATAACGGGTTATAGTATTAACCATGTTAGTGGGTGTACCTTCCTCATTAATAATGTAAAAGAACATGATGTTTTTGACATTATTATAACTGATGCCGCTAACTGTGATCAGAAAATAAGAATTGAGGGACTCCAACAAAAATTGGAATGGGACCCTAATGGGAAAAGTCATTACTTTAATTATTCTGTAGACTCTTTCCTACCTGGAGATGAAACGACACCAATAGAAAGTCAAAGTGGTATCACATATTGTGATAACTATTTAGGATACACCATACACCCAAAAGTACAATATAGACCAACCTTTGATTATGGTATAAGACAAAATACTAAAGTCTTAAAAGTAGTTAACGGTTTAGACATAAATGTTAGTCACGATTGGAGAGATGTACAAAATTACATACTTTCCGGTGATGTTGTAAAAGTCGATATTGAAGATATTTTAATCGGTGATTACATATTATCTGCAACGTATAAAGATTGTCCATACAGTTCTCAAGATTTCTTTAACTCACCAATAGAAGGTTATGGTTTTGCCATGATTTATAAGACATTATTGGTTGAAAATAAAGACTGTTTAGGGTCTGTTAAAGTCAACAAGATAAACGATAGGTTTAGTGTCCTACCTAATACAAAGTTAAGAGTCTTAACTAACGATACCGGTAGATATGAATTTGTGGAGAAATATCCTGAAGAATTAACGATTAAACCTATTGATGAAATTACACCGTGTTGTAGTCATGAAGAAACTTACCATGAAGATGGTGACTTCCTTTTAAACGAATACGGTTTCCCAATAGAAGTTGTGTCTGTTGATTTGGACTACTGTTCTAGAGATCTTTACTATCATTTAAATGTCACTTCAAACCCATCTGAATTGGATTGTGGTAAAATAATTGTTTTTAATGGTGATGATGAGGATTGTATATTAATAG
>Ga0102830_1000739_pt1 | contig 13352 bp, 11 predicted proteins | sample ColrivemetaGS703_FD_84511 | JGI IMG/M metagenome (GOLD analysis project Ga0102830, IMG submission 84511) | Estuarine microbial communities from the Columbia River estuary - Freshwater metaG S.703 | ecosystem: Environmental > Aquatic > Marine > Intertidal zone > Estuary | place: USA: Columbia...
AAAGATCTAAAACTTTTTTACCGCTCAAATCACCAAAACATTTTGCTGGTATTGAAGCAGCTAGATCTTGCACCCACCAGTCACCGTCAAGAAAACCATTCATTTCAGTAATCTGGCCTGCACGCTTTAATCTAACAGATCCATTTGGCATCATAATTCCATTAGAATTTTCTATAAATGCGTTTGCTTTTTTTATATCTTTGAAACTTAAATCTACAGGTGCTCCCGCTTGATGTGATCGCTCTATACTAGTCATTTCTTCTTTTGTTACAATTTTTGCCATTTGAGATCTAAATGCTTTTGGTAACTCCTGAGGCTCTAGTCCTTCAAAAATCTCCATTCCTTCAGATGCAACTTTACGCAAAACTGCATTTGCTAGATCTTTTAAATGAGCTGTTTTATGTCTACGTTTAGCCATCGTGACAGCACTATCAACTGCAGCATGAGCAGCTATGCCATCAACCAACATTTCAGCAGCGGAAACACGTAAGATATTTAGCAACGCAAATGGGGTTTGTTTAGTTAAATATTTATGAAGCACAAAATCTATTGGACCCAAATTTCGCAAAGTTGTCATAGCCAATGATTGTGCTCTAGCCCTTTCACTTGGTTCTAAGTCAATAAGCAAACTATCTTCACCGTTTACTATATCAATTAATAATCGGCGCTCTAGTAAAACTGCATGTAATAATCGTACAGCAGCTTCACGGGCAAATAATCCAGGTTTGGCCATTTGCGTCTCTTTCTATTGTAGTTTAGAAAACTACTACTACATGGTTACGTACAACAACAGAGTAAAAGAGTATGAAAAATTCTAAATCAGATCGAATAAAAGCAGCTGCGCATCGCGCCCTTGAAGAAGCGCATAATCGCAAAAAAGAGTTAGAAGAAACTAAACTTGATTTAGAATTAGGTGGCCCAAAGGGTTTAGAACCTACACGATTTGGCGACTGGGAGCGCAAAGGTATTGCTTCAGATTTTTAAACATGAAGGCTAAATTAAAGCCCTAAAACATCAATCATATCATATTCTCCAGCATCTTTACCTTGACCCCAAATAGCGGCACGCAAAGCACCTCTTACAAATATTTGGCGGTCAGTAGCTAGGTGACGTAAGACTATTCTTTCACCGTCTGCAGCAAATATAACATCATGTTCACCGACAACATCTCCACCTCTTATAGCGTGAAATCCAATATCACCTCTCTTACGCGCTCCAGTGATTCCATCACGGCCACGATCCTCTACATTTGATAAATCTACTCCACGACCTTCTGCAGCAGCTTGTCCTAACATCAAGGCAGTACCAGATGGAGCATCAACTTTATGCTTATGATGACTTTCAACAATCTCAATATCAAAATCTTCATCAAGAGCTGCAGATATTTTTTTTGTTAGTAATGTTAATAAATTTAAACCTAAACTCATGTTTCCAGCACGAATAATTACAATATCTTTTGAAAGATTTTTTAATTTATCCAAGTGACTAGAATCCATTCCAGTTGTGCCAATTACATGAACAATTCCTGCTTTTACAGCTAATTTAGCATGCTCAATAGTCGCTTTAGGTGATGTAAAGTCTATAACGGCGTCAGCATTTTTAAAAACTTCCAAAGGATTATTACTAACATTGATCCCAATTTCTGCACGACCCATGCAAACTCCTAAATCTTGACCAAGCCAATCATGACCTTCACGTTCAGTTACACCAGCTAATTTTACTTTATTGGAAGCTAAAACTGATTGAATTAACATTTGCCCCATACGCCCTGATGCACCAACAATAGCAATTTTTGGAAGATTTTTCATAATTATTTCCTTTTTATACTGTACCCATTTACCTCGCACTGCCTCACTTGCAAACCCCCGCTTGCGACTAGTTTGAAAAACGATTAAGTGCAGTGAAATGGTAAAGCAAAATGATCTCTCCGCCAAAGGGCCATCTCAACGACAACTTAGAGTTGGCGAGATGCTCAGGCGCGCAGTATCAGATGTTCTTCTACGAGGTGATATACATGATGCTGATTTAGCACATGTCTCGGTCACTGTTGGTGAAGTAAGATCAACGCCTGACCTAAAGTTAGCAATTGTATATGTACTTCCCTTAGGTGGTGAGAATGCTAATATTGTAATAGATGCTCTTAATAGAAATAAATATGAAATAAGAAGATCAGTTAATAAGTTAGTCTCACTGAAATATTCTCCTGATCTAAAGTTTGTATTAGACAGAACTTTTGATCAACTAGATGAAACTCGAAGACTGCTTGATCAAGAAATTGTCAAAAAAGATGTTGAGTCTAGTGATGATCTATAAATCAATTCAAGTTTAGATATTAAAATCGACCTTACGAGGAATAATAAGATGGGGAAAACATCAAGTAAACGCCGCATCGATGGTTGGCTATTAATAGATAAACCAGCTGGGATAACTTCAAGTGCTGTCGTTAACAAAGTTAAGTGGGCTTTAAACGCAAAAAAAGCTGGCCATGCAGGAACTCTTGACCCTGAGGCTACTGGATTATTAGCCATAGCATTAGGCGAAGCAACAAAAACCGTACCATATGTAACTTCTGGTATAAAAGCATATACATTTATAATAAAACTGGGCGAAGCTACAAATACAGATGATAGTGAAGGCAAAGTAATCGCTAAAAGCGCCAACAGACCCACGGATCGTGAGATTCAAGCGAGCTTAAAGTCCTTTATTGGAAATATTAAACAAATTCCTCCTCAATTTTCAGCTGTTAAAGTTGATGGTCATCGTGCATACAAATTAGCCCGGGATGGAGAAGACTTAGATTTAGCTCCTAGAGATTTATTCGTTGAAAACTTACAGTTTGAAAAACGAATTGATATCGATCATGTAGAGTTAAAATTGATTTGCGGTAAAGGTGGTTATGTTCGTTCTATTGCACGTGATTTAGGTGAATTATTAAAATGTTTTGCATATGTAAAATCCCTTCGGCGTATTTGGTCATGTTCATTAGATGTAAATGATGCAATTGATTTTAAACTAGTAGTACAGTTGGCTAAAAGCCCAGAATTAGAAGATTACTTACACCCAATTGAACTAGGTCTATCCGAATTACCTGAGCTTAAATGTAAACCAGAAGAAATGATAAAATTAAGGAATGGAAATCCTGCCATGGTTTTAACTTCTGATTTAGATTACGGTGATGAAGCTTGGGTCTCTTGCAACGGGGAACCCTTAGCAATAGGCATTTATAAAGCAGGCACCATTCATCCAAGTCGTGTATTCGTTGAAAAATAATATCCGTAAAATAACTTTTAAATTAGAAAACTATATATAAACTTCTCAATATTTATCTTGGCAATCCAAAATGATAACTCGCAGTCACAAAAAAGAACTTACAAAATCAACTGCAGTTTATTCTAATTGTGAGTCATATAGATACTCATTGACACGCTCATGGAATAAAAGTGAGAAAAAAGTTTTATTTATTATGTTAAATCCATCCACTGCAACAGAGATTCAAAATGATCCAACAGTTGAGCGGTGCGAGAGGCGGGCTAAAACATTAGGCTATGGTGCGTTTAAAGTATGTAATATCTTTGCTTACAGATCAACTGATCCTAAGATTATGCGACTACAAAAAGATCCTATTGGCCCAGATAATGACAAAATTATTATAAAAAGCGCTAATTGGAGTAATGATATTGTATGTGCGTGGGGTACTAATGGTACTCATCTTAATCGTGGCAAAAAAATTGAAGACCTTTTGAGGGCTAAAAACTTTATCTTAACGCACCTTGGTTTATCCAAAGATGGTCACCCAAAGCATCCATTATATATAAGTTACAAAATAAACCCTATAATTTGGCTTGAAACATGACAAATCATTCAAAGGGTTTAATAATAACTATTTTTGCTGTTTTATTTATTATTCCAGATAGTCTTTTTATCCGATTACTTAGCGCAGACATTTATACAATTATTGTTTGGCGTAGCTTTATATCTGGGTCTTTTATATTGCTCGGATTATGCATTTATCATGGCTTAAATATTTTCAATATATACCGTAATATAGGGAAAAATTCTATCATTTTTGCATGCTTGCTAGCTATTAGTGGCCCTTTATTTGCTTTATCAGTTAGCATGACAGCAGTTTCAAATACTGTATTTATACTAGCATCAATGCCAATATTTTCTGCTGTTTCTAGTCGGGTTATATTAAATGAAAAAATATCAAAACGTATGCTATGGACTATTATATTTGCATTAACAGGAGTGCTTTTAATTTCATACGGCTCCTCTCAAGACAAATCTACATCAATTTATGGTGATTTATGTGCAGTAGGTTGCGCTGCAAGTTATGGAATAGCCTTAACATATGCCCGCAAATCAAAAGCTAAATCAATGATTCCAGTTACACCATTCGCTCTATTTATGAGTGGAATTGTATTTTTACCTTGGGCAAGTCCATTTATTTTTGAAGGCTTGGATGCTCAATATGCATTGTTTCATAATCTATTGATCGCTGCATCAACATGTTTAATTGTACTTGGCCCTAGATATATTCCTAGTGCAGAGGTCGCACTTCTAATCTTAGGTGAAAGTATTCTTGCACCAATTCTAATTTGGCTAGTTATAGGTGAATATCCAGGTACTTGGGCATTGATAGGAGGCCTAATTGTATTGATGACATTATTTACATCCAATCTCATTGCTTTAATTTACCAAAAAACAAAATAATTTTTTACTTTAACTTTATAAGAATCAACTCTATAGGACTGATTATCTGCAAAACAGATACTCCATGGGCCTTGCTGGACGATATCCCGGCATGAGCCATTAACTTTAACAAAGGAGACCCCGATGTCGATTACTGCCGAAGAAAAAGCCCGTTTAATCAAAGAATATGCGGTCAAAGAAGGTGATACTGGCTCACCAGAGGTACAAGTTGCAATCCTAACATCACGGATTAAAACTCTCACGGAACACTTCAAAACTAATAAGAAAGATAACCACTCACGCCGTGGCCTTTTGAAAATGGTTGCTTTGCGTCGTAAATTATTAGATTACACACGCGGAAAAAACGAAGCTCGTTACCAAGATCTAATAAAAAGATCAGAAATTCGCCGATAAGGTTGATTTTAAAATAATTAAAAAGCCCACCCAGATATGTGTGGGCTTTTTAATAACTGGCAATAGCCCTTACCCCCTTCACATATTCATATTTAAAGTATATACGCCCGCGTATCTGAAAACTTATGCATTGACCTATGCATATATCAAAAGGGTGCAGGTCGGTGGCAATAGGGCCACCTTTTAAAAGGAGACTTCGGAGGGCCGAAGATTACTCCACGATAGGAAAATAAATGTTTAATGAAGTAAAAAAATCCATCAAATGGGGCGAAGAAACGCTCACATTAGAAACTGGTAAAATTGCACGACAAGCAGATAGCACAGTAATCGCAACATACGGCGAAACTTCGGTATTAGCTGCAGTTTGTTTTGCAAAAAAAGAAAAAGAAGGCCAATCCTTCTTTCCACTTACAGTAAATTATCAAGAAAAATATTATGCTGCAGGCAAAATTCCTGGTGGTTTCTTCAAGAGAGAAGCACGACCAACTGAAAAAGAGACATTAACAGCACGTTTAATTGATCGTCCAATACGTCCTTTATTTATTCCAGGCTTCAAACACGAAGTTCAAATTACATTAACAGTTTTATCACATGATCTAGTTAATGATCCTGATATGGTAGCAATGATTGCAGCATCAGCTGCGTTAACTTTATCTGGTGCACCATTTATGGGCCCAATTGGTAATTGTCGTGTTGGCTTTGAAGGTGGTCAATATGTTCTAAACCCAACTTGTGATGATATGCACGAGCTTAAGAACAATCCTGATCAACGTCTTGATCTAGTTGTTGCTGGTACAAAAGATGCAGTGATGATGGTTGAATCAGAAGCATATGAATTGACTGAGGAAGAAATGCTTGGCGCAATTAACTTTGCTCATGAACAAATACAACCCGTCATCGATATGATAATCGATATGGCTGAAGATGCAGCAAATGAGCCTTTTGATTATCAATCACCAGACTATTCAGAACTATATTCAGCAGTTAAAGCATCAGGTGAAGATAGTATTCGTTCTGCTTATGCACTTACTGATAAACAAGAACGTACTAGTGCAGTAGCAGCAGCAAAAGATTTAATAATTGATGCATTGTCCGAAGAACAAGTATCTGATGCAAACTTTGGAACTTGTTTGAAAAAACTCGAGTCAGAAGTTGTCCGCGGCGATATTGTTAAAACTGGTAAAAGAATTGACGGTAGAGACTTATCAACAGTACGCCCAATTGTTTCTGAAACAGCTGTTCTTCCTCGAACACATGGATCAGCACTTTTTACTCGTGGCGAAACACAGGCGTTAGCAGTTACAACTTTAGGTACTGGTGATGATGAACAAATGATTGATGCTCTAAGTGGAACATATCGGTCGAATTTCCTGTTGCACTATAATTTCCCTCCATATTCAGTAGGTGAATGTGGTCGAATGATGGGACCAGGGCGAAGAGAAATTGGGCACGGAAAACTAGCTTGGCGAGCTCTTCAAGCGGTTTTACCACCAGTAACTGAATTTCCTTATACAATTAGAATGGTATCAGAAATTACAGAATCTAATGGCTCATCATCTATGGCTTCTGTTTGTGGTGGATCATTATCAATGATGGACGCAGGTGTCCCACTTCGTGCGCCAGTCGCTGGCGTAGCTATGGGTCTGATATTACAAGATAGTGGTGAATATGCTGTTTTAACTGATATCCTTGGAGACGAGGACCATTTAGGTGATATGGACTTTAAAGTAGCAGGTACTGAAAATGGCATAACTTCATTGCAAATGGATATTAAAGTAGCAGGTATTACTCCAGAAATCATGGAAAAAGCAATGGAACAAGCTAAAGATGGTCGTTTACACATCCTAGGCGAAATGGCCAATGCTTTGACTGAAGCAGGTTCATTTAGCGAACATGCTCCACGCATTGAAACAATTAAAATAAACCCTGAAAAAATTCGTGAAGTTATTGGCTCAGGTGGTAAAGTTATCCGTGAAATTTGTGAAGTTTCTGGTGCAAAAGTTAATATTGATGACGAAGGTGTTATCAAAATTGCATCCAGCAACGGTGAGCAGATAGAAAAAGCCAAAGAAATGATCATGGAAATTGCAGCAGAACCTGAAGTTGGTGTTGTATATACCGGTACAGTTGTGAAAGTTATGGACTTTGGAGCATTTGTAAACTTCTTTGGCAAACGGGATGGTTTAGTTCATGTATCTCAAATGGCAAATGAGCGTGTAAATCATCCAAGTGATCTTGTGAAAGAAGGCCAAAAAGTAAAAGTTAAGCTAATGGGCTTTGATGATAGAGGTAAAGTTCGCTTATCGATGAAAGTAATCGATCAAGAAACTGGTGAAGAAATCACTGTTGAAAAAGATAATTAAACTTTTAAAAACTTTATATAATCAATAATAATATTTAGGCCTCGTGAAAACGAGGCCTTTTTCTTTGTCGAAACAAAATATAAAAGAGCAATTACAATTGAATTCAAATTGGAGAATTAAATGTCTATAATAAGAAAACATTCCAGTGAACGGATGAGTAAAATTAACATCCATAATGGAACAATATACTTCTCCGGCCAGGTTGCAAATGATGTAACAGTTGGTATCAAAACTCAAACTCAAGACTGTCTTAAAAAAATTGATGCTTTGCTTCTAGAAGCAGGTTCAGATCGAGATAATATTTTATCAACAACAATATTCATTCGCTCCATGGCCGATTTTGCATTAATGAACGAAGCTTGGAATGAATGGATTGGGCCTCATGAAAAGCCCGCTAGAGCGTGTGTTGAAGCAAATATGGCTCGCGAACAAATACTTGTAGAAATATGTATAATAGCAGCTGTTAAAAACACATAATTAACGCAAGAATACAGCATTAAATTACAAAATGTCGAAATAGTTACATTTTTAGGTCGCGTTCAAACTTGCCATTTGAATAAACCAATGCCATTTATCTTATATAGAAACTAAACAGGTGAAACATGTTAGACAGACGCCAATTTTATATAAATGGTAAGTGGGTTAATCCAGCTAAAGCAAATGACTTTGAGATAATTAACCCTGCCACTGAAGAAGCATTTGCTGTTATTTCATTAGGTGATCAAGCAGATACAGATGCTGCTGTAAGTGCAGCACGTAACGCTTTTAAATCTTGGCAACATTCACCAAAATCTGAAAGAATAGCATTATTGAAATCTATTCAATCAGAATATGCTAAACGCGAAGAAGATATTGCTCAAGCAACCACTATGGAAATGGGTGCGCCCATAACACTATCACGCATCCAACAGGTTGGTTGTGGAACAGGCCACATTCAAAAATTCATCGACTCACTAGAAGCATTCGAATTTGAAGAGAGCATTGAAGGCTTTCCATCAGAAAAAATCATTAAAGAACCAATCGGAGTAGCCGGACTAATTACCCCATGGAACTGGCCAATGAACCAAATCTTTTTGAAAGTAATTCCTGCTATAGCAGCTGGCTCTACTTGCATATTAAAACCTTCAGAAGTTTCTCCATTGTCTGCTTATGTATTCTCAGAAATTATGCATGATGCTGGTGTACCAGCGGGTGTTTACAACATGTTAAATGGTGATGGCGTTGGTGTTGGTTCACAAATGTCATGTCATCAAGACATAGATATGATATCATTTACAGGCTCTACAAGAGCAGGTGCTCTTATTTCTAAAGCTGCCTCGGACACTGTAAAGCGGGTGACACTAGAGCTTGGCGGCAAAGGTGCGAACATAGTATTTGCTGATGCTGATGATAAAGCCGTAAAGCGTGGAACTATGCACGTTTTCAATAATTCAGGCCAAAGCTGTAATGCTCCAACCAGAATGCTAGTAGAACGTTCATATTATGAAGAAGCGGTGGAGATTGCTACTGCAGTTGCACAAAATCATACTGTTGGCGACCCAGCAATTGAAGGCCCACATATGGGAGCGATGTCTTCAGGACCACATTACGATAAAGTGCAAAATATGATTGATGCAGGCATTAAAGAAGGTGCACGATTGGTAGCTGGTGGTTTAGGTCGGCCCGAAGGAATGAATAAAGGCTATTTTGTTCGTCCAACAGTTTTTGCTGATGTCACAAACGATATGACAGTTGGAAGAGATGAAATTTTTGGACCAGTCCTTGTAATGATGCCATTTGATAATGAGGCTCAAGCATATGAACTAGCTAATGACACAGATTATGGGTTAACCAATTATGTGCAAACACAAGATCCTGATAAAGCGAAGCGCGCTGCATGTGCAATGCGAGCAGGCATGATAAGAATTAATGGAGATGGTGGCGCAGGTCCTTCACCATTCGGGGGCTATAAACAGTCAGGAAATGGTCGTGAAGGTGGAAAATGGGGCATTGAAGATTTTTGCGAAATTAAACATATCACAGGATGGACGCTTTAATTGGTAACTTATGGCTTCTATTGTTCATTAAACTTTCTAGAAGCCATAAAACATCAAAAACTAATTAGTCGATTAATTTTTCTGCAGCAGAAAGATCTACTGAAACTAATTGACTAACACCTTGCTCAGCCATCGTAACTCCAAACAATCTGTCCATACGAGCCATAGTAACTGCATGGTGTGTAATAATCAAAAATCGAGTGTCCGTTTGACTAGTCATGTCATCCAACATATCACAAAATCGATTTACATTAGCATCATCAAGAGGTGCATCTACTTCATCAAGAACACAAATTGGTGCAGGGTTTGCTAAAAACACAGCAAATATCAATGCTAGTGCTGTTAAGGTTTGTTCACCTCCAGAAAGCAGCGAAAGAGTAGAAAGCTTTTTCCCTGGTGGCTGACACATTATCTCCAGACCTGCTTCAAGTGGATCGTCACTTTCAACAAGTACTAAATTAGCCTCCCCACCACCAAATAAAGTTCTGAATAAGCGTGAGAAATTAATATTTACCTCATCAAATGCCGCTAATAGTCTTTCTCGGCCTTCCTTATTTAAACTAGATATCCCAACTCGAAGTTCCTTAATAGCTTCTTCAAGATCATTTTTTTCGATGACTAGATTATCTCTTTCTTCATTAACTTCTTTTGCGTCTTCTTCAGCTCGGAGATTTACAGCCCCCAAAGCATCTCTTTGACGCCTTAAGCGAATAACATCAGCCTCAATACGATCAGCTGGTGGAATTTTATCTGGATCTGCATCTAATGTTTCAAGTAATCTTTCAGGATTTATATCCAAATCTTCACGTATTCTATCTGATGCATTAGAAACTTGAATAACTGATGCTTCCGAAACTGCATCGGCCCGAGCACGCTTTTCTCTACTTTCAGATGCACGCTTTTCAGCATCACGTTCTGCTTGCTCTGCTTTGCGTAATTCACTTTCACCAGCTGCCAAATTATCTGAAGCAACCTTCAAGCGCTCATTTGCTGCTTCAATTGATTTTGACAACTCATCACGTTTAGCATGTATTTCTTCTGGAGCTGAAGATGCTAATTTGAGCTCTGATTCAGATTCGTTTTTACGTTCATTAAGTTCAAAAATACGTTTTTCCGCAGTTACTAATCTATGCCGCCATCCAGAAACTTCTTGTGTAATCTCTTGACGCCTTTTTGTGCGCAACTCACCTTCTCTGCGAATTTCATCAAACATTGACCGTTTTGTCATCATTGTCATTCGCGCAGCTTCAACTGCAACTTTAATTGTCTCCAGCAAATCACGAGCTACTTCCAGATCACCCAGATTTGATATAGCACTAGTAGCATCTCTAAAATCGTCTGAAGCAGAATACGTTTCTTCTTCTAATCTTGTTTTTGCTAACTTCAAAGCCTCCACTTTACCTGCAAGCATATCACAATCAGCTTCAGCTTTAGACATCTGACGACTTGCATTAGTAGCCATCTCATCAGCAGATTTGCGTTCTACACGCGCATCTTGATCTGCTTGGACTATATTTTTTAATTCTTGGTGAATTTGTTCAAAAATTTCTTGAGATTTTTTCAAACGTAGCGTTGCTGACTCAAGCACTGTTCGTAATTCTTCTAAACGATTTTTTTGTTGAAGTCGTAATGCCGCAGCAGACGGTGCGTCGTTTCCACTCTGCCTAAAGCCATCCCATCTCCATAAATCACCTTCAATAGAAACTAGTCTTTGTCCTGGCAGTAGATCTACCTGCAAACGCGATCCTTCGCCCTGAAGCACTATACCAATTTGGCTTAATCGACGAGAAAGTGTGGGTGGTGCGTCAACATAAATTGATAATTTTTCACAATTCGAAGGAAGCTCAGTAATATTAGCATAATCAGGCATTTGAGACCAACCTGAAAGACCAATATCTTCTATTATTGGCATCTTTAAATCGTCTGCTAATGCGGCACCTAAAGCAGCTTCATAACCTTTTTTGGCTGAAACAGAATCTATTAATTGTTTACCATCTGCACTATCACGGGCAATAACCCTCTCTAAAGCAGAAACCTCAGCTCTTAATGCGTTTGTTTCACCTTCTGCTTCAGATAATTCAGATCTTGCATCACTATCCTTTGTCTGGGTTGTAATTCTATTTTCTTCAATTTCTAGCAATTTTGCTTCAGATTTCAACATAGCTTCTTGTGTAAGAGCTCGAGTTGATATTGCTTGCTTTAATCGATCTTGTGCTTCTTCCAAGCCTTGCTCGGCAAATAGTAGACTGTTTACTGCTGAGTCAGAATCTGATTGGCGTTTTTCTAATAAAGCTTTCGCTTCATCTAGACGGCGTTTAGCGGATTGATGACGTGCTGACAATCTAGCAGCATCTTCTGTGTGCTTATCCAGTCCACTCTCTTTATCCTGCAGAATAGATGCTGCATCTCGGGCAGCAACATTTGCATCATTAAGTTTATCTTGATGCCCTAATGAAGCTTTTTCAATTTGTTCCTGTTCCCAGTCTAACCGTGCAATTGTTTCTTCCGCGTCTTTATTTAATCCTGATTCACGGCTTATATCATTACCAAGTTGTTCAATTCGAGACTTTAAGGTTTCAATTTGACCACGTGCACGATTTTCCTCATCAGCCAATGTATCACGTTGAACATTAAAGCGTTGAACGATTGCAGATGAAATTGCCTCCTCCTCTCTCAACGGGGGCACCTTATCTTCATATGTCTCACGAGCTTTTAATAACTGTGAAGCTTCTGTTTGTGCATTAGCGGCAAACTTTGTAGCATCAGCTAATTCTTCAGACGCTTTTTGTCTTGCGATGTCGGCTTCTCGCCAGCGTCTATAAAGTAATAAACCTTCTGAATGTCTAAGCTCATTACCTATTTCTCTATAACGTTTAGCTTGTCTAGCTTGGCGAGCGAGTGAACCTAGTTGAGCATCAAGTTGCTCAACAACATCGTCTACACGGTTTAAATTAGTTTCTGATCCCCTAAGTTTTAGCTCAGCTTCATGACGGCGTTGATATAATCCAGAGATCCCAGCTGCTTCTTCCAGAACTCTTCTTCGCGCCTTTGGTTTAGCATTAATAAGTTCAGAAATTTGACCTTGTCGTACCAGAGCAGGTGAATGCGCACCAGTAGATGCATCAGCAAAAAGCATTTGCACATCTTTTGCTCTAGAATCCTTACCATTCGTTTTATATGCAGATCCTACATCTCGTGTTATTCTACGGATAATTTCTAGAACATCTTGAGTATTAAAAGCGGCAGGTGCGAGACGTTGCGTGTTGTCAATTAATAATGAAACTTCGGCATAGTTTCTTGCAGGTCGCGAAGATGCACCTGCAAAAATTACATCTTCCATACCCCCACCACGCATTGCTTTGGGTCGATTTTCTCCCATCACCCATCGCAGTGCTTCTAAAAGATTTGATTTTCCACAACCATTTGGTCCAACCACACCAGTCAAGCCATCTGCTATAATTAATTCTGTGGGATCCACAAAACTTTTGAAACCTGTTAATCTTAGCTTACTAAATTGCACAAAGCTGCCCTTGATTCTTATTTAATTAATTCTCAATTTTGAGACCAATGTGTCAACACAAAAACCCCTCATTTAGCGGTCACAACTGAGTTATCCACAATATATTGCATAATATATTAGCACAATGATATTCCATGCCGTGATAACTTACTGACTTGTCGGAATTACACTTGCGCAACCCTCGACTTAAAGGCAAAGAGGTTTTGCATGGTTCCCCATTAAAGTCATAATAAATGGCTGGGGATCAAATGGGAATGTAGACAGGGACTACCCGAATGGGGCCTAAAGCTGCAACCGCCCCCGCGACTGTGTGCGGAGAGTGGAGTC
>Ga0102830_1000753_pt1 | contig 13118 bp, 9 predicted proteins | sample ColrivemetaGS703_FD_84511 | JGI IMG/M metagenome (GOLD analysis project Ga0102830, IMG submission 84511) | Estuarine microbial communities from the Columbia River estuary - Freshwater metaG S.703 | ecosystem: Environmental > Aquatic > Marine > Intertidal zone > Estuary | place: USA: Columbia...
AACTCAAACTAAAGGTAATGGCGATGAGAAGTACAAAATATTTTTTCATAATGCGTATTAAAAGAATCTTGGACAATATATTTTTTCCCACGAATTGAATATTTCAAAACGTAAAAATATTTCATGAGAACCCGAATTAAAATTTGCAAGTTGAGTGGTATCTGCATCATAAGAATATCCTAAAAATAACTTGTCAGTTAGCTGAAATCCGACAAGCCCACTTATAGCGGCATCCCATCTATAAGCAATTCCTAAAGTTAGTTTTTGATTGATTAAAAAATTAGCAGTAGCATCCAGTTGTAAAGGTGCTCCAGAAACAATTTTTGATAGAAAAGCAGGTTTAAATTCAATGGATGGAGATAAATCAAAAACGTAACCCGCCATTAAAAAATAATGTTGCCGCTCTTTTAAGGCATTGCTTTGTATATCCGAATAATGCTTTGTTTCTAAAAAATTAGGTATGGAAAAACCAACATAGTAGTGCGTTGAATACCAATAAATACCTGCTCCAATATTTGGCGAAAGTTCATTGTTAATATTGTTTTGAAATTGAGGATCTGTCAAATCGTAAATAGATAATTTTGTATAATCAACATTTAACAAATTTAATGATGGCTTCAATCCAAATGCTAATTTAGAATTTTCAAAATTTATCGAGTAAGAAATATCTATCGAAATGGTATTCTCATCTGCGGGTCCAATGTTATCATTTAAAAAAGACAAACCTAATCCAATTTTTCCCCCCACTGGACTGTGTAATGAAAAAGCATTTGTAGTAGGAGCACCGTCTAAACCAACCCATTGTGTTCTATGTAATCCAAAAACACTAACAACTTCTCTTGAACCAGCATAAGCCGGGTTAATATTTGTTGTGTTGTACATGTAATGCGTAAATTGAGGATCTTGTTGCGCCCAAAACATTTGTACAACAAAAAAGAAGAGAATGATAAGTTTATTTTTTTTAATCATTTACGATAAATTAAGCAGCAAGATTTTAATGTATAATTGATTATTTTATGATTAAATATTATAGGAGTATATCTGTGTTTTAAGTAAAAAAATGTTATTTTTAAAATAGTACAAACTAATTGCTTACGTTATTTTTTTTATTCAGAAATAGGTAACACAAAAAGGCGTGTCTGTTTTACTAATTAAATCAATCTAAAATAAAGACATATAGAAACATAAACAGCTGAAAATAATTAGTTTTCAACAACATACAAATATATTTAAATTTATGGGGAATCGTAAAAATATTTTATTTTAAACTAAAACCATTTCTTCGTAAGTCAAAATAGTGGCGTACCCTTTCTCTTTAAAATAATTTTTTGGATTTTCTTTCGAAATAACCATTATAAAATCGCCACCCCAAGCCCCAAGACTTTTTATAACACCTTTAAAATCTGGAAACAATTTTTCTTTAACTGTTTTAATTTCTAATATATCGCTCATTATAATTTCATGTTGTTCCATTAGTTTAGCAAACGATTTGCCTTCTAAACAAGCAATAGCTTGTTCAGTGATGGTGTTTATTTTAGAAAGAACAGGTGCTACTTTATGGCGTTGTGTTACATAGTTTGAAATCGCAGATTTACTACTTTGTTTCTGATTCAAATAGATAAAATGTATGTTTTCTTTGAATTGGGGATTAAAATTTACCGTTTTAAAATGTGGTGTTTCGTTTTCTAAATGATAAATAATGGGTGAGTTGGTTTTAGCGCAAGCAATATCATACCCACTTCCACCAAAACTTTTAGAAAGTAATTCAAAGGCATCAATTTGCAACCATTGTCCAATGTTATTTATTAAAGTAGAAGATGTGCCCAAGCCCCATGCTCTGGGAAAACTCAAATGAGTTTCCACGGTATAGCCTTCTCCATCTAAAAAGTTAGGATTTTGTGTATGGGCTTGATGTAATATTTCTAACAAAGTATTTTTAATTTCTTCGTTTTTTGCATCAATGGTTTTGTTTTTTATAGCTTCAAAAGTTATAGTATCTTGAAACCAAATGCTTTTATCGGCATCAAAACTGGTCCATTTTATTTGCCGAAGACTTCCTTTACTTACTATAAGATTTTGGCCATATCGGGTAGGAACAGCTAATGCTTTTGCGCTATCTAATACAACATATTCTCCTGTAAGCAATAATTTTCCGTTGCTATAAAACGTTTGACTCTGCATGAATTATTTTCTTATTTTTTCTAAGTAATCGACCACCAAACTATGGGAAACAGTGGTGTCTTTAAAATAAACAATTACTTTTTCTTTTTCTTCTTTAGTGGCTTGAAACTGATTTAAGATATTGTGAATGTGCATTTTCATGTGTCCTTGCTGAATTCCAGTAGTCGTTAACGATCGAAGTGCTGCAAAATTTTGAGCTAAGCCAGCAGCAGCAACTATTTGCATTAATTCTTCTGCAGAAGGTTTTTGTAATAATTCCATTGAAAATTTCACCAACGGATGCAATGAGGTCAAACCTCCTACAGTTCCAAGTGCCAGAGGAACGTCCATCCAAAAGGTAAAAACACCATTTTCAATTTTAACGTGTGATAAACTCGAATAGCGCCCCGATCTGCTTGCATAGGCATGAACGCCGGCTTCAACCGCTCTAAAATCATTTCCAGTAGCCACCACCACAGCATCAATACCATTCATAATGCCTTTATTGTGTGTAACGGCGCGATAGGGTTCTATTTCAGCAATTTTTACGGCTGTGGCAAATTTTTGAGCAAACTCAGTAGAATCGATAGCGGCTGATTCTGAAAGTTGGTCTATAGAACAAGAAACTTCCGCTCGTACCAAGCAATTGGGCACATAATTACTTAAAATACTCATAATGATTTGCACCTTTTTTTCTTCCAAAGTAAAATCGTTATAAGCAGCCGCTTGTGTTTCAAGGGTTTTGGCAAATTGTTCCAAACAGGTATTTATAAAATTAGCCCCCATACTATCTTTGGTATTAAAAGTAGTATGCAATTGGTAATAGTTTGAAATTTCTGTTGTTTTGTCGCGTAGTTCAATATCTAAAATACCACCGCCCCGCTTTTGCATGTTTTTGGTAATTTCGGCAGTGTCAAAAAAGAATTGTGATTTTATTTGATTAAAAAAAGTAATTAATTTTTCAGTTGTTCCTTGAAACATAAAATGTACCTGACCAATTTTTTCAGTAGCAATAATAGTGGTTTTAAAACCCCCGCGTTCTCCCCAGAATTTTGCCGCTTTAGCAGCAGCTGCCACTACAGAACTTTCTTCAACAGCCATGGGTACCGTATATTCTTTTCCGTTAATTATAAAGTTGGGCGCTACACCATAAGGCAAGTAAAAATTGGTCAGCGTATTTTCTATGAATTCATCATGCAGTTTTTGTAAATCTTCATCCGAATTCCAATAATTTGTTAGGCAGTCTTTTGCTTCCTTTGGATTTGAAAAATAAGTACTTGTTATCCAATTTATTTTTTCTTCTTTCGAAAGTTTAGAAAATCCTTTTATGTTTTGATTCATATTTTATCAATAAACAACAAAGATAATAAATTTGAGATGATATGGATTTGAATAAATACAGTTAAAATTATGGTTATTTCATATATTTTCACTAAAATTGATGTTTTTTAGAACCTATTGCAAATGAAAAAATATGTAATTACGCTATTATTAATTCTAGCGAGCTCATTATCAGTTACTGCCCAACAAAAAATTACTTTAGAAGAAATTTGGGGAGGTGCCTTTCGAACCAAAGGAATGGATGCGTTAACCGCTATGAAAAACACCAACCAATACACGGTGTTAAATTTTGATAGAGCAACTAAAAGTTACCAAATAGACTTGTACGATTTTGCTACGTTAGAAAAAGTAAGTACATTATTTGATACCAAAAACCACAATGAAATTGCATCTATTGATAGTTATTCTTTTGATAAAAATGAAAAAAAACTACTTATTGCAACGAATTCAAACCCTATTTTTCGTCATTCGTTTACTGCTGATTTTTTTGTTTATGATATCGCTTCAAAACAAGTAAATAAATTTACCAGCAATCAAATTCAAGAGCCTACTTTTTCTGCCGATGGCACCAAAATTTGCTATGCTTTTGAAAATAATTTATTTGTGCATGATATTATTTCTGGCGCTTCCATTCAAATAACGCAAGACGGAAAGAAAAATCACATTATTAATGGCATTACGGATTGGGTGTATGAAGAAGAATTTGCTTTTGTAAAAGCCTACGATTGGAATGTTACAGGAACAAAAGTGGCCTACATTAAATTTGATGAAACAGAGGTGCCAGAGTTTTCTATGGACATGTATAGCGAAGGTTTGTATCCTACACAAACGGTTTTTAAGTATCCAAAAGCGGGTGAAAAAAACGCAATTGTTTCTTTACACATATTCGATTTAAAATTAGGAACTACTAAAAAAATCAATTTAGGCGATTATAAAGATTTTTATATTCCAAGAATTAAATGGACGAATGACGCTGCAGTATTAAGTGTTCAGGTAATGAATCGCCATCAAAATAATTTAGACTTACATTTTGTAGATGCCAATTCAGGGGCAACTAAAATTGTTTTAAACGAAAAAGACGCTGCTTATGTTGACGTTACAGATAACTTAACGTTTTTAAAAGACAACAGTTTTATTTGGACTTCTGAAAAAGACGGATTCAACCATATTTATCATTATGATAAAGTTGGACAACTAAAAAAGCAAATTACCAAAGGAAATTGGGAAGTAACGGCTTATTATGGATTTGATGAAAATGCTGGAACTGTTTATTATCAATCTGTAGAAAATGGATCAATAAATAGAGACGTGTATGCTATCAAAATTGATGGAAAATCAAAAACAAGATTATCATTAAAAACCGGGACAAACTCCGCTACATTTAGCCCTAACTTTCAATTTTTTATAAATACCTTTTCAAGTGCAACTACTGCTCCAAATTACACTTTAAATGATTCCAAATCAGGTGCTTTAGTAAAAGCTATAGTTTCTAACGAAGCGGTAGAAAATAAATTGGCAAAATATGATGTTGCTCCAAAAGAATTTTTTGTGTTAACGACCGAAAACGGACAACAATTAAATGCTTGGATGATTAAGCCAAACGATTTTGATGCCAAAAAAAAATACCCAGTTTTTATGTTTCAATATTCAGGGCCAGGATCGCAACAAGTAGCAAATCAATGGAACAGTACAAATGATTATTGGTTTATGATGCTGGCACAACAAGGATATATTGTAGCGTGTGTAGATGGAAGAGGAACAGGTTTTAAAGGGGCAGCTTTTAAAAAATGCACGCAAAAAGAATTAGGAAAATACGAAGTAGAGGATCAAATAGCTGCTGCGAAAGTAATTGGGAAATACAATTATATTGATGCATCAAGAATTGGAATTTTTGGATGGAGCTATGGCGGATTTATGTCTTCTAACTGTTTGTTTCAAGGAGCAGACGTGTTTAAAATGGCAATTGCAGTGGCGCCAGTTACTTCATGGCGCTATTATGACAGTATTTATACCGAGCGTTATATGCAAACACCACAAGAAAATGCAAGTGGATATGATAATAACTCACCAATAAATCATGTGAGTAAATTAAAAGGCAACTTTTTATTAATTCACGGAACTGCCGATGATAATGTTCATGTACAAAATACTATGAAAATGGTAGAAGCCTTAGTTCAGGCAAACAAGCAATTCGATTGGGCCATTTATCCAGATAAGAATCATGGCATTTATGGCGGAAAAACACGCTTGCAACTATACACAAAAATGACAAATTTTATTAAAGAAAAATTATAAACTATGACAACATTAAAAACTTCAGGAGAAACTTTATTCGGACATCCAAAAGGCTTATTTATATTGTTTTTTACTGAAATGTGGGAACGTTTTTCATTTTATGGAATGAAAGCATTATTGATATTTTATTTAACAAAATACCATCTTTTTTCTGACGATTCAGGAAATTTGTTAATTGGAAGTTATGCTGCTTTAGTATACGCAGTTCCTGTTATTGGCGGTTTTATAGCCGACAAATACTTAGGTTTTAGAAAAGCAATCATTTTTGGAGGCGTAATGTTAGTTTTAGGACATCTGGGTATGGCATACGAAGGAAACGCAGCCACGCAATCTATGACCGGAGAAATAACAAGAGACAATTCAGCTTTACAAATTTTTTATTTTTCATTATCTCTTATTATTGTTGGTGTCGGATTTTTAAAAGCAAATATTTCATCATTAGTTGGCGAATTATATGCTACGGGTGATAAAAGAAGAGATTCTGGTTTTACCATTTTTTATATGGGAATTAACTTAGGTTCTTTTTTAGCAACAATTATTTGTGCTTGGTTGGGTGAAAATTACGGGTGGAGTTATGGCTTTGGAGCGGCAGGAATTGGAATGTTTTTCGGATTGATAACATTTATTTCCGGAAAAAGATTCTTAGAAGGAAAAGGAGAATCTAAAGTACCTGCGTTTTTAATTAAAACTTCTCTTGGAATAAAAAATGAATGGTTAATTTATATTGCAAGTGCTTTATCTGCTTTGTTTTTTTGGCAAATGGTACAAAGTCATGATGCCGTTTCTTGGATTTTAAAAATTGCTGGAGGATGCTCTTTTTTATACATAGTTTATTATGCAGTTACGCAATTAAGCGGGAAAGAAAGAGACCAATTAATCGCTTTAACAATTTTGATTGTGTTTACCATTGTTTTTTGGGCATTGTTTGAACAAGCGTATACGTCTTTAAATTTATTTGCAGATAGAATTTTAGATAGAAATGTGTTGGGGTTTGAATTAACTGCCGGACAGTTTTTAAGTTTTAATGCGTTATTTATAATTTTATTAGCACCTGTCTTTGCTTGGTTGTGGGTTAAACTAGGAAAGTATAATCCCAATACGGCTGTAAAATTTTCACTTGCTTTAATTTTAGTAGGATTAGGTTTTGGTTCCTTGGTTTTAGGAATTAATATTTCAGAAACTGGTAAAGTAGCTGCTTTCTGGTTGATTTTAACATACTTATTACATACTTGTGGAGAATTAAGTTTATCACCAGTTGGGCTATCAGCGGTTACCAAACTTTCACCAGTAAAAATTGTTGGGTTCATGATGGGAGTTTGGTTTTTAGCCACTGCCAGTTCCGAATTTATAGCTTCAGTTTTAGCCAATATTGCATCAATAGATACTTCGAGCGGCAGTGCACCAGATTTAAATTTAGCAAAACAGAGTTATTTGAAATTATTTGAATATCTATTTTATACCGGTATAGGATTTGGAATTTTATTATTAATTTTATCGCCTTTCATTAAAAAATTAATGCATGGCGTTGATAAAGAACTAAACAACTAAGAATATGAATACAGAAAATGCAACAGATCAATTTTTTAAAAGCACCGTATTAGGTCACCCTAGTGGTTTATTTGTTTTATTTTTCACTGAGATGTGGGAACGTTTTTCATTCTACGGAATGCGCGCACTTTTAGTGATGTTTTTTACTTCTACAGCATTAAATGGTGGTTGGGATTGGACACGTGAGCAAGCTATGGCACTTTTTGGTTCTTATGTAGGTCTTGTTTATTTATCAACAATGATGGGCGGTTATTTTGCCGATAAAAAAATTGGATACAGATGGGCAGTTGTAATAGGAGCTTTATTAATGACACTTGGTCATGGTTCTATGGCTTTAGAAACTCCGTTTTTTATATATACTGGTTTGATATTATTAGTTTTTGGAAATGGTTTTTTTAAACCAAACATGACTTCAATAGTATCTGAAATGTACAAAGACCGACCAGAAAAAAAAGATGGTGCCTATACTATTTTTTATATGGGTGTTAATTCTGGCGCTTTCTTCGGAATTGTACTTTGTGGTTATTTAGGAGAACAAGTAGGTTGGAATTGGGGTTTTGGATTAGCAGGAATTTTTATGCTTTTCGGATTAATTCAATTTTGGTTATCGCAAAATATTTTTGGTGATATTGGTTTAAAGCCAGTTAAAAAAGAAGTAGCATTAACAGATGAAAATAATGATAAATTAAATCCTTTTCCATTTTGGCAATTGGCATTAATTGGCTTAATGACGATTTTAGGTTTAGTTTGGATTATTTTTGAACCGGCTAAAATTATTACAAATGGAGCTTTAGATGTTTTTAATTTTGAAGTAATGGGCTTGTCAGGTAATAATTTTACCATTTTAATTGCTATTTTATTATTCCTTTTTCTTTTAGTATATCGATTAATGAATTACTCACAAATTACTAAAGAAAAAATGATTGCCGTTTCTTTTTTTGCATTCTTAACCATTTTCTTTTGGGCAATTTTTGAACAATCACCAGGAACATTAACCATTTTTGCAAATGATTACACCAACAGAATTTTAGAAGGTAACGCAGGATTAATTTTTAAAATTGTAAATGCAGCAATAGTTGTTGTGCCTTTAGGAATTATTACTTGGGTTTTATTGTTGCTTTTTAGGCAAACTTTTTCAAAATATGCTGTAGCCAATTTAGTATTAGCTTCTAGTTTTGTAATCATATGGGGAATAGCAATTTGGATGTTAAAAAATCAGTTTTCAGAAGACTCATTAGAAGTTCCTGCCTCATGGTTTTCATCTTTAAATTCACTTTATATTATTGCACTAGCTCCGCTGTTTTCTAAATGGTGGGAAAGTAAATACAATCCTTCTGCAAATATGAAATATGCCTTAGGAATGGTTTTTTTAGCAGTTGGAATGATAACGGTTGCTATAGGAGCTAACGGAATTGAACCAGGCGCAAAAACAGCATCTGTAAGTATGATTTACTTAATTTTAGTATATCTTTTTGTAACCATGGCAGAACTTTGTATTTCTCCAGTTGGATTATCTTATGTAAGTAAATTGGTACCCGCTAGAATGATTGCCATGATGTTTGGTATTTGGTATTTAGCGGTTGCAATTGGTATGAAAGGTGCTGCTAAATTCGGAGAAAATATTGATAAAATTTCCGACGAAAATGGTTTAAGTTATTTCTTCTGGATGTTAGCAATTGTGTCTTTAGTTGTTGCAGCAATTTCTTTTGTTATGGCGCCAATTATAAAAAAATTAATGCACGGTGTTAGATAACCTCTACCATTTACCATTCCTTTTGCTTAATTTTGCATCATTAAAATTTAAAATATGAAAAAACTACTATTTTTTACTTTTGTAGTACTATACAGCTTCACCATACAAGCTCAAGACGAATTAACTTGGTATACCGATGTGTCTAAGGCTACTGATATTGCATTGAAAGAAAACAAACCTATGTTTTTGTTTTTTACAGGTTCAGATTGGTGCGGATGGTGTATTCGTTTGCAAAAAGAAGTTTTCAAAACCCCAGAGTTCATTAAATGGGCTCAAGAAAATGTGGTTTTGGTTGAGTTAGATTTTCCTAGAAAAAACAATCAAACAGATGCTGTAAAGGCTCAAAACGCACAATTACAGCAGCAACTTCAGGTAAGAGGCTATCCAACAGTTTGGTTTGTTTCAGCTTTAAAAACGGCTGAGGCTAAAGTAAATTTAAATGCTTTAGGTAGTTCGGGTTATGTTGCAGGCGGACCGAAAGTGTGGATTGAAGGAGCAAATCAAATCATTAAAAACAAATAAATATTTTTATTCTAATTTATAAAATCCCTTTTCGGCTATGGCATGAAAAGGGATTTTTTCTTTTCTGCAAGTAGCTTTCCAAAGTTGAATAGTGGTTTTGTAATTGCTTTTGTCTGCCAAAATTAGTTTGGGTTTTATTTCTTTAATTAATCGAACAAGATTTATCTTTGGATTTTGAATTATTACAACAATTTCCGGATGTATTGCTGTTTTGTAAATCCCAACACTATCTACTACTAAAATTCTTTTATGGTTAAATGAAAGTGTATTTTGAATTGGAAGTATGTGTAACGAATCAGAAAAAGTACCTCTTACATAATGATTCAAAGTGGTCTTGTGGTTTTCAGGAACATCGCTATAAGCTATAACGGCATGGTTGTTCTTTATTCCGATAAGGGTCGTTTTTTCATTAAAAACCACCAATTCACTACTGTTGTTTTCACGCCATTTTACACTGATGTAGCTCAATTGAAAAAGTAAAATGGTTCCCAAAATATATTTTATGTTTTTGGCTTTTCTGTGATACATCCAATAAATAAAAGCAATAATCACCAAATACAACGAAAAAGTAAGCCAACCTGTAAAAGAAATATTCGTAATAATTCCACTTTTAAATTGGGCAATCCAATGAATGTAATCGTTCATTAAATGGATGATAAATGATAATAATTTTCCCAAAAGAATTGCAAAATCAGGAATTACAAAATTGAATAGCAAAATGATAATTCCGCCAACTAAAACAGTTGTTGATAGTGGAATAATTACCAAATTCGCTAATAAAAATAACAAAGGCAATTGATTAAAATAATACAAACTCAATGGCAAAACGCCAATTTGTGCTGCTAAGGAAACCAAAACAACATCAATTAAGTAAGTTCCGATTTTGTTTTCGGTAAAATAAAACTTTTTATAAAAAGGTTGAAATAATACAATAGATAAAACAGCAGCATAACTCAACTGAAATCCGATATCAAAAAGAGCATTTGGCTGAACTATTAAAATAAGAAATGCCGAAATTGCCAAAGCATTATAAATTGCTTTTGGTTGATTAAAATAGGTTCCAATACTTATAAAACTAAACAAAGTTACAGCTCTTGTTACCGATGCTGTTAAACCTGTGAGTAAAGCAAACAGCCACAAAATTAATAGTACAAATAGCAATTGAATTTCAGCTCCAAATTTTATTTTTTTCAAGGGCTTCAATATGAATACAATAAAGAAATAAATTATCGAAATATGCAATCCAGAAATGGCTAAAATATGAATCACACCAGCGTTCGAATAATCAGCAATTGTTTCTTTATCTAATTCTAATCGTTGCCCTAAAATTAAGGCAGCTATAATGGCTTTTGTTTTGGGTTCAAAATGATGAATATCAAAACTTTTACTTAAATTATCTCTTAAATTTTCAATGTAATAACCTATAGTTTTATGGTTTTGAATGATTTTAATTTGATTTTTACGGGTATAAATCTGATGAAATACATTTTGCTTTTCTAAATAGTTTGAATAATCAAATTGATACGGATTAAATGCTTTTGGAGTTGGAATTACAGCAGCATTTAGCCATATTTCATTACCAGAATGCAATCTTGCTTGATTTGTTTTTGGAACATAAACTAAAATTTTTCCAGTGGCAAGAGTATCGTTAAAATGTGAAAGTGCTACAATATGTTTGTTGTATTTTGTGTTTGACTTTAATGTTGTTGTAACAATTCCTCGAATACAATTGCTTTCTTCAAAGATTTTATTTGTGTAATGATTGGATAGATTTAAATCAGAATGAATATAAAAATTTAATATTCCTAAAATCAATCCAAAAAAATAGGTAATAATTCCAAAAGACAACAATTCAATTTTTATTTTCTTGCTTTTATAATTACTTATTAGAAGTACTATAAAACAGAGTAATAATAAAAATAAAATAGTGTAAAAATGGAGTTTGAATTGATATTGTATATAAATACCAACGATATAACAAATAGTTATACTAATAAGGGGAAATTTAAAAGGTTTCAATAGGGTAGGAGGAAGATTAAGGGTTTTACATATTTAGATAATTACAAATTAGTTCCGCAGTTTTTTTACTTGCACCTTCGCCACCTAAATTCTGTTCAAGTTGGGCGTAATTTTCTAGTAAAATAGAACGACTTTCTAAATTTAATATTTTGTTTAATTCTGATTTTAAGTTTTTTGTAGTCAATTCTTCCTGAATTAACTCTTTAACCACTTCTTTATCCATAATTAAATTTACTAATGAAATGTATTTTAAAGTGATAATGCGTTTTGCGATTTGATAAGAAATCCAACTTCCTTTATAGCAAACGACTTCTGGAACATTAAATAAAGCGGTTTCTAAAGTTGCCGTGCCAGAGGTTACTAAAGCGGCATAAGAATGACTCAATAAATCATATGTTTTATTCGATATAAATCTAACATTTTCATTGGTTAAAAACCTTTGGTAAAAACTAAATTCTTGACTTGGGGCACCCGCAATTACAAATTGATATTCTGGAAAATCATTTACCACAGAAAGCATAATCGATAACATTTTTTCTATTTCTTGTTTTCTGCTTCCGGGTAATAAAGCAATAATAGGTTTGTCTGATAAATGATATTCTGTTCTAAAAACAACATCAGAAATTTCGGTTCTGTTGGCAATTGCATCAATCAAAGGATGCCCAACAAAATGAACTGGGAAGTTATGTTTTTTCTCGTAAAAATTTTTTTCAAACGGAAGAATAACATACATAAAATCCACATCGCGTTTAATTGCTTTTATTCTATTTTCTTTCCAAGCCCAAATTTGGGGTGAAATGTAATAATGTGTTGGAATGTTTCGTTCTTTAGCCCAAGCTGCAATGCGCATATTAAAACCCGGATAATCGATAAAAATTATGGCATCTGGCTGAAAGGTTTCAATGTCTTTTTTACAAATTTTGATGTTATTCAAAATGGTTTTCAAGTTCATAACAACTTCAATAAACCCCATAAATGCTAATTCACGATAGTGTTTAACTATTGTTCCGCCAACATTTTGCATCAAATCGCCGCCCCAAAAACGAATTTCTGCCGTTGGATCTTTCTCATATAAAGCTTTCATAAGGTTTGATCCATGTAGATCGCCCGAAGCCTCTCCTGCAATAATGTAATATTTCATATGTTTAAATCCTATTTTTATTGGCAACCCATGGTATCACCTTTTTAGTTATGGGTATCTGCTTGCGCAACTTTTTTATAGTGCTCATTTTTTTTATAATTCCCAAGAATTTAATTGTTGTATGGCATGATGTGCGGTTAAATCAAACTGAACAGGTACTAGAGAAATATAGCCGTTTGCTAATGCATATTCATCTGTATCTTGACCTTTGTCATGATTAACAAATTCGCCAGTTAACCAATAATATTCTTTTCCTTGCGGATTGGTTCTTTTGTCAAATTTTTCTTCCCAGTTGGCTTTCGCTTGTCGGCAAACTTTTACTCCTTTAATTGTTCCTGT
>Ga0102830_1000762_pt1 | contig 13005 bp, 13 predicted proteins | sample ColrivemetaGS703_FD_84511 | JGI IMG/M metagenome (GOLD analysis project Ga0102830, IMG submission 84511) | Estuarine microbial communities from the Columbia River estuary - Freshwater metaG S.703 | ecosystem: Environmental > Aquatic > Marine > Intertidal zone > Estuary | place: USA: Columbia...
GCTCGCTTAACACCATGGCCGGGCAGATCGCTACCTTCCGCGCCACCCAGGTACCGATCACCACTAACCCCGGCACAGGCAACCCGACCACGCCACCGGCCGAACTACCCTGGTGCAGCAAACCCGCGCTCAAGGGTCTGGTCAGCAACGGCGAGTTCAATAGCAACGAAGGCTGGCGTGCGCTATTCGGTCAGGCTCAGCTGAGCCTGGTCAATGTGGCCTTGAACTGCCGCGACAATGCGCTGCAAATGGACGCGCAGTCCTTCGACGTATTGGCCACACCGGTCACCGGCCTGACTGCCGGCGCGCAATATCGCCTGAAAGCCAAGGCCATGCTCAAGGTCCGCGACAGCCGTGAAAACGTGCGCGTGGCGATCCTGCAGGAAAGCACCGATGGCCGCTTTACCTACAGTGCCGAGCAGACGGTCAGCCTGTCCGTAACTGGCAACGAGTTCAGCCGCCTGGAAAAATCCTTCACCTACACAACGCCAAGCAACGTGCGCAATCTGTACGTAGCGATCTGGAGCGACAGCGGCAGCAGCCTGCTGGTCGATGAGGTCGAACTGCAGGAAGTCCAGGCCGCAGCGCCTCCTGTACCACCTGCGCCAACCCAGTTCGGCTGGAACTTCGAGAACGGCATTGGTGGCTGGTCTGGCTTCCATGGCAGCGCTCGCGCCAGCACCTTCGCCAGCGGCAGCCGGCAGGCCCTGGAAGCCTACCAGCGCCAGTACGAAGGCGCCGGAGCCAGCGTCAGCCTGCTCGGCAATGTCCAGGCCGGTAATCGCTATCGCGTTTCGGCCGACCTGAGCATTGGCCGCAGCAGTGCGGTTAGCGCCATCGCCTACGCCTACCTGTATGTCGAGGATGGCAATGGCCGCGGCCAGTACCTGTCACTTGGCCAGCGTCCCACCCGTGGTGGCAGCTGGAGCAAGCTGCAGCAGGAGGTACAACTGCCAGCCGGCACCCTGCGCCGCGTTGACCTGCTGATCCTGGGCACCCAACGTCGCGAGTCGCTGTTTATCGACAACGTCAGCATCGGCAAGCTGTAAACACCCAGTAGCACCCGAGCCCATGGCTGCCTCAGCAGTCATGGGCTTTTTCATTAAGGAGTTTCTATGTTGCCGCCCAGCAAAACAGCCCTGCCTATCGCCTCGGAGCATCTGATCGCAGGCCTGTGCCTGCTGCTACTGCTGGCCGGCAGCCTCAGCCTGGCCTATCAGGGCGCGGCCTTCTGGCGACTACTGCATAGCCCGGTCAACCTGGCGACCGTGGCGCACGCCCCGGTGCAACCGGTTATCGATCAGCAGCAGTTGGCAGGACTGTTCGGCGCCCCTCTTCTCGACACGAGTGGCCCGGCTCCAGCCACCTCCCTGCAACTGACCTTGATGGCCGCCTTCAATCACCCGCAAAGCAGCCGCTCCAGCGCCATCATCGGCCAAGCCGGCCAGACCGCTGAGCGTTTTATGGTGGGCGCAACCATCGCTCCAGGTGTGACCCTCGACAGCGTCCAACGCCAGCACGTGACCCTGCGCCGCCATGGCCGCCGCGAGAGCCTGCACTTCCCAGACAAATCCACCCAGCAGCTGACAGCCACCCTCACACCTGTCACGACAGCGCTGATCAGCCAAGCCATCAGTCGCGACTAAACAGCCGCCGTGAAAATTTCAACCGGCACAACCTCGACCGGCCTGATGAAAAGCCAGCCGAACCGCGTGCGATCCGGCGACGACAAACGCACCGGCTGACCGCGCTGATAGCCCCGGCCATAAATACTCTTGCCCCAGTTGCGGAAAACCACTTCACAGCATCGCAACCAGCAATAGACACTGGCTCAGCACACCCCTGACATGCCCTGCATAACCAAGAGATTGATAGCCGGCACAAAGCAAAATAGTCCGACCAACATGAACTACTGCAGTTACCCACAAATAAAAAAACCGCCTGCGAAGAGGCGGTTTTTTTCAGTGCTACCGAGGTTCAGTTGCCTAGGCGCAACGCTTGCGGGGTGAAGTCGCGCGGCGATAGCTTGGCGTTGAAGTCGTACATCGGCTCATTGTTATCCAGGCCATCAACGAAGTAGCGCCCCCCCTTGAAGTCGTAGATGGTCTCCAGGGTGCTGCCGAACATTGGCACGTCGTAGTAGCTGATCGGGTGGCTTTCCTGCAGGCCGCTCAGCTCACCGTTCTTGTCGTACAGATCAACAGCGAGAATCTGCCAGCTGTCTTCGTCGATATAAAAACGGCGCTTGGCATACGGATGACTGAAGCCTTTGCGCAAATCAGCCTCGACCACCCACACCCGGTGCAGCTCGTAGCGCAGCAACTCGGGATTAAGCGCATCACTGCGCACGATGTTGTCGTAAGGAATGCCCTTCTGGTGCACGGCATAGCTGTTGTACGGCACCAGCATTTCTTGCTTGCCTACCAGGTTCCACTCATACCGATCGGGGGCACCGTTGTAGGAGTCGACAACGTCAGCGGTGGCCATGCCATTGGTATCGGGCTGCATGGAGTCATAGGCCAACATTGGCAAGCGGCGAACGCGGCGCTCACCGCGGCTGAAGCGCCAAGCCTTGCGGATCGCCAGTACCTGATCGAGCGTTTCCTGCACCACCAATGCCGACCCGGCGAGCTTGGAAGGCGCGACTACTTTGTACTTGTAGTAAAACAGGGTGTTGTCCAAGTCCTGCGGGCTGACGCCTTCACGGCCATAGAGGAAGTAAACATCACGTTCCAGTTTGAGCAGGTTGAAAGCACCGCTGGACAGCACAGCCGCCTGATTGGTGACAAAACTGATCTGGTCCCCGCGGTAACGCATGATGTGGTTCCAGATGGCTTCCTGGCCAGTTTTAGGCAGAGGGAAAGGAATACCCGCTGCCGCACCGTCGACGCCGTTGCCACCCGAGATCAACTCAGCGTTCTGCGCATTGAAGCGCGTAGCGTCATAGATACGTTGCGGTGCAGCCGCGCTACGACGGGTGGGGAAAACTCGCAGGAAATAATCCGGATTTTTCGTCAGCAGGGTTTGCAAGCCCGCAGGCAGCTGCGCCTGGTACTGCGCCATATTCTGGCTGTTGATCTGGTACAGCATGGCATCGGCAGCGTAAGGGTCCGGATGGTGCATACCCGGCTGGTAGTTGGCCGGCGGTTGTGCCAGGCCTCCATCCCAAGCGGGAATGGTGCCAGCGGTATTACCCGCGCGTTCTCCGCCCAGCGGAGTCAGGTCCTGGCCCAGACGCGCGGCCTGGGTACTGTCGACTTTAGCCTGTGCCTGTAGCGCACACGTAGCCAGTAGCAGAATTGCAAGCGTTCTCAACACAGCGATCTCCTCGCAGCCTGGCCAGAGGCAGGGCTGCTGTTTTTATGACCCAGGCTATCAGGGCCTGGGTTTGTGTGCCGTCTTGGTGAGGAGCCATCCTGGCTGGACGTCGGATTATTCCGATCTTGTGCAATCATCCTTGTGCTTAGGGTCTTACTGCGCCAGAAACTCAGCGCGTGAATCAATCAACTGATGCGCTGGAACTTCAAATCCCACACGCCGTGCCCGAGGCGCTCGCCGCGACGCTCGAACTTGGTAGTCGGGCGCTCCGCTGGGCGCGGTACATACTGGCCATCTTCGGCCAGGTTCTGGTAACCGGGGGCTACGTTCATCACCTCCAGCATGTACTCGGCGTAGGGCTGCCAATCAGTGGCCATATGCAGCACACCACCGATCTTGAGCTTCTGCCTCACCAGTTCGGCAAAGGCCGGTTGTACGATACGGCGCTTGTTATGCTTGGCCTTGTGCCACGGGTCTGGGAAGAATAGCAGCACCCGCTCAAGGCTGGCGTCAGCCACACAATTTCGCAGCACCTCCAGCGCATCACAGCTGTAGACGCGCATATTGCTGAGGTTTTGCGTCATCAGACCATTGAGCAGTGCGCCGACACCCGGACGGTGCACCTCAACCCCGATAAAGTCCTGCTCAGGCGCTGCGGCGGCCATTTCCAGGGTCGAGTGGCCCATGCCAAAACCGATTTCGAAGGTACGCGGCGCGCTGCGGCCGAATACCTGGTCGAAATCGCGCAAGCCATCCTCCAGTTGCAGGCCGAACTTCGGCCAGCCCTGATCGAGGCCACGTTGCTGGCCTTCGGTCATGCGCCCGGCACGCATCACGAAACTCTTGATCGCGCGGTGCTTGGAAGTGTCTTCAGCCGGCTCGGGCTGTTGTGGCAAATCAGTCATGCTGTGCTCTTAGAATGCGTTTACTTGATCAGGCCATCCAGCGGCGACGAGGCGCTGGCATAGAGTTTTTTCGGCATGCGCCCGGCCAGGTAGGCCATACGCCCAGCGATGATGGCGTGCTTCATGGCCTCGCCCATCAGAATCGGGTTTTGCGCGTGGGCAATGGCACTGTTCATTAGCACGGCCTCGCAGCCCAGCTCCATGGCGATAGTCGCATCAGAAGCGGTACCTACACCGGCATCGACCAGCACTGGGACTGTGGCTTCTTCGAGAATAATGCGCAGGTTGTAAGGATTGCAGATACCCAGCCCAGTGCCGATCAGACCGGCCAGCGGCATCACCGCGATACAGCCCATCGCCGCCAGTTCACGGGCGATGATGGGATCGTCGCTGGTGTAAACCATCACATCAAAACCGTCCTTGACCAGCACTTCGGCGGCCTTGAGCGTTTCGATCACATTGGGGAACAGGGTTTTCTGGTCGGCCAACACTTCCAGCTTGACCAGCTTGTGGCCGTCGAGCAGCTCACGAGCCAGCCGGCAGGTGCGCACGGCTTCCACGGCGTCATAGCAGCCAGCGGTATTCGGCAGGATGGTGTATTTATCGGGACTGATGACATCGAGCAAATTCGGTTCATCCGGGTTTTGCCCGATATTGGTCCGGCGCACCGCCACGGTGACGATCTCTGCACCCGAAGCCTCGATGGCCAAGCGGGTTTCTTCGAGGTCCTTGTACTTGCCGGTACCCACCAGCAAACGCGACTGGTAGGTGCGGCCGGCCAAGGTAAAGGGTTTGTCGTTGCGAACATGGCTCATGGGAAATCCTCTTGAAGTGGGCGGGCAGTCAGCGCGTGCAGCTGACTTCAACCGCCACCGATGGCATGCACCACTTCAACCTGGTCACCTTCGCGCAGGGCGGTGGTGGCGTGCTGGCTGCGCGGCACGATATCCAGATTGAGTTCAACCGCCACGCGGCGTCCAACCAGATCCAGACGATCGATCAACCCGGCGACGGTGACACCGTCGGCCAATTCAAATGGTTCACCGTTTAACTGAATATGCATGACGGCTCGGTCACAACTGGGAAAAGGGCCGGCATTCTAGCCTGATCGTGAGCGTTGACCAAGGTTGAAGACGGCCACTCGTCCTGCTTTCTGACTTATGGGTCAGGCGTACCACGCTACTTCAGCCGCCAGACCGCTAACCCGAGACACAGCCAACCGGCAAGAAAGGCAAGGCCACCGAAAGGCGTGATCACCCCCAACCCAGCAATACCGCTCAGGGTTAACGCATACAGGCTGCCAGAAAACAGCACGATACCCAGGGTAAATAGCGCACCGGCGCAATTGACCAATCGCGCCGGCCGCAGCAAAGCCAATAACCCGACACCCAACAGAGCCAACGCGTGAATCAGCTGGTAGTGGGTGCCGGTTTGAAAGACCGCCAAATAGGCTGGCGTCAGCTGACTCTTCAAACCATGCGCGGCAAAAGCACCTAGGGCGATACCGGTAAAACCGGCACAGGTGGACAGCAATAACCATAGACGCGCCATGCATCACTCCAGCTATCAGCACAGGGCTGGCTATAATGGCCGGCAATGTCTTCTCGGCCAAGTACGCATGCTCCGATTCATCGCCCGCCGCTTGCTTAAATTCGTGCTCTATCTAGTGATCGGCTCGGCGCTGCTGGTGCTGGCGCTGCGCTGGATACCGCCACCGGGTACGGCGCTGATGGTTGAGCGCAAGATCGAGTCCTGGGTCGATGATCAGCCGATCGACCTGCAGCGCAGTTGGCGCCCCTGGAAGGAGTTGCCCGACGACCTGAAAATGGCCGTCATCGCCGGCGAAGACCAGAAGTTCGCCGAGCACTGGGGCTTCGATGTCGCGGCAATACAGGCAGCCCTGGAGCACAACCAGCAAGGCGGCTCGCTACGCGGGGCCAGCACACTTAGCCAGCAAGTCGCCAAAAACTTATTTCTGTGGTCCGGCCGTAGCTGGCTGCGCAAAGGTCTTGAGGTGTGGTTTACCGGTTTGATTGAGCTGCTATGGCCCAAACAGCGGATTCTTGAGGTGTACCTCAATAGCGTTGAATGGAGCGACGGCGTGTTCGGCGCCGAGGCGGCGGCACGCCACCACTTCAACGTCGGCGCGCCTTACCTGTCCCGTCAACAAGCCAGCTTACTGGCCGCCGTGCTACCCAACCCACGCAAGTGGAGCGCCAGCCGCCCGAGTGCACGCATCAGCCGCCGCGCTAACTGGATTCGCCAGCAGATGCTGCAACTGGGCGGCAGCCATTACCTCAACCGCCTGCAATCCAGCCGCCCCGAGTGGTGGCCGGATGAGTTGAAGGAGTTCTAGCTCATCGCTGTTTGAGCAAATGCCGCGGCACCGCATACAGAAAGTACAACTCGTCATCCTGTAAATGCGCGGTCACGCCCAGCTCCGGGTACACCCAGGCCTGACCTTCCGCCAGTTCCAGCGTGAGGCGCGGCTGGCCGATGCTCGCGGCCAATCGCGCCACGTCTAACGGCGCTGGCGGCAATAGCGTCATGGCGACAATCGCGTGGTTGGCCAGTGGCTGCAGCAGCTGATTACCGAGCGGTTGTTCCTTGTCCGCCGGCTTTAGCCCGGCCGCTGCCAGCAAACTTTCGCGCTCGGCGTTGTCCAGCCCCACTTCGGCCTCTACAGACCAGTTGCCGTCGGCGTCCTGCAGCTCACCGCGGTAAAGCAAACGGGCACCGTCCAGGTTGGGCTGCAGCCATAACTCGCCCTCTACCGCGTCACGCAGACGCACCAAACTCAAGCGATCATCCGCCAGCGGCGTGAGCACATCGGCCTGCCACTGGGCCAGCCAAGGCAGGGGTTGTGCCGGCGGTTGCGGGCGCATCAGCCATGCCCCCCAAGCAAAGAACAAAGCGGCAATCACGGCAAAAACAAGCCCGTGCTGCAGGCGTATGGGCGGCAATTTCATCAGGGTTTTCCTTGGACAGAAAAAAGCCGCACCTGGGTGCGGCTTTTGACAGTAGCGCGATTTACGCGGCGATCGAACCTTTGAGCTTGTTCATCGCGTTCTTTTCCAACTGACGGATACGCTCAGCGGATACGTTGTACTTGGCAGCCAGGTCATGCAGCGTGGCTTTTTCCTCGGCTAGCCAGCGCTGGTAGAGAATGTCACGGCTGCGCTCATCCAGACCTTCCAGCGCCACATGCAAGTTGGCGGTGGAGCTGTCGCTCCAGTCGGAATCTTCCAACTGCAGCGCCGGGTCGTAGCGGTGATCTTCCAAGTAGTTCGCGGGCGATTTGAACGCGCTTTCATCGTCCGCTTCAGCAGCCGGGTCAAAGGCCATGTCATGGCCAGTCAGACGGCTTTCCATCTCACGCACTTCACGCGGCTCAACACCCAGGCTTTCTGCCACGGCGTGTACTTCGTCGTTATTCAACCAAGCCAGACGCTTCTTCTGGCTGCGCAGGTTGAAGAACAGCTTGCGCTGCGCCTTGGTGGTGGCGACTTTGACGATGCGCCAGTTGCGCAGGATGAACTCGTGAATTTCTGCACGAATCCAATGCACGGCGAACGACACCAGGCGTACGCCCATTTCCGGATTGAAGCGCTTGACCGCCTTCATCAGGCCAACGTTGCCTTCCTGAATCAGGTCAGCCTGGGCCAAGCCATAACCCGAGTAGCTACGGGCGATATGCACCACAAAACGCAGGTGAGCCAACACCATCTGCCGGGCGGCTTCCAAGTCTTGCTTATAGAAGAGACTTTCCGCCAGCTCGCGCTCCTGCTCAGGGGTCAACAGCGGGATGCCGTTTACCGCATGCACGTATGCTTCTAGGTTGGCACCCGGAACCAGAGCATGAACAGGTTGCAAAGAAGTGGACATTTGAATCCTCCGACTAACAAATCGTGACGCAGTTTAGCACTGCCCCATGGGACTTTGTGCATAGGCACAAGTTCCCTTACACATAGTCAACATCAATCAAAACAATAACTTACTACCTAGGGGCCAGCTCACTCAAGTGTCTAGCGACCGCCAGCCAGGCGCCAATATAGCCCAACAGCACCGCGCCGAGCAGCAGAGATAGACCATCGGCTAATGGCACACCACCCAAGGCAAAGTCACTGCCATACAAACCGGCCAGACGCACCACCGCATCGTTCAGCCAACCCAGCCCATAAGCCAACAACAGCCAGGCCAGCAGGCCAGCACCCAGGCCATACAACGTACCCATATAGAGGAACGGGCGACGCACATAGCTGTCGGTGCCACCGACCAGCTTGATCACCTCGATCTCGGTGCGGCGATTCTCGATATGCAGGCGAATGGTATTGCCAATAACCAGTAACAGCGCCATCACCAGCAACAGGGTCAAGCCAAAAACAAAGCGCTCACCGAGCTTGAGCATGGCACTTAGGCGCTCGACCCACAGCAGATCCAGCTGCGCCTGTTGCACCTGGGGTAGCTCAGCCAGGCGCAAGCGCAAGGCTTCCAAGGCGGCCTTATCGACTTCATGCGGAGTGACCACGATCACGCCGGGCAGCGGGTTATCCGGCAGCTCTTTCAGCGCCTCACCAAGACCCGACTGCTGCTGGAATTCGGCTAGCGCCTGCTCACGACTGATCCACTCGGCATCGCTAACATCATCCATGGCACCAATCTGCTCACGCAACGCTTGCCCTTGAGCCTCACTGGCGTCGATCTGCAGGAACAGCGAAATCTGCGCCGCGCGCTGCCAAGAACCGCCGAGTCGCTCGACGTTATCCAGCAGAAGGGCCAGGCCCATAGGCAGGCTCAGGGCGACGGCCATCACCAGGCAGGTAAAAAAGCTGCCGATCGGCTGCTTACCCAGCCGGCGCAGGCTATCGACGAGGCTGGCACGATGGCTTTCCAACCACGCATGCACTTGATTGGAAAAACTTGGGCCGTCGTCCGGCGTCGGCGATTCGGATTTTTTCGCGGCCGCACCGACGCGTTGCGCCGGCTGCGGTGGCGGCATGCGCGTAGCACTCATACGAAAGCCTCCCCATCACCAATCAAACGGCCGCGCTGCAAGGTCAGCATGCGATGGCGCATACGGGCAATCAGCGCCAGGTCGTGGCTGGCAATCAGCACGGTGGTGCCCAAGCGGTTGATGTCTTCAAACACGCCCATGATCTCGGCGGCCAGACGCGGGTCAAGGTTGCCCGTGGGCTCATCCGCCAGCAGCAAAGCCGGACGATGAACCACGGCGCGGGCGATACCGACACGCTGTTGCTGACCGGTGGACAGGTCACCAGGAGACTGATCAGCCTTGTCGGCCAGCGATACACGCTCCAGCGCCGTGCGCACACGGGTGCCGATTTCGTCCTTGGACAAGCCAAGAATCTGCATCGGCAGGGCCACGTTGTCGAACACGCTGCGGTCGAACAACAGCTGATGATTCTGGAACACCACGCCAATCTGCCGACGCAGAAAGGGGATCTGCGCATTGGTGATATGCGACAGATCCTGCCCGGCCAGCAGCAATTTACCGCTGCTCGGCCGCTCCATCGCCAGCAGGAGGCGCAGTAGCGTGCTCTTGCCCGCTCCGGAATGCCCGGTAACGAAGAGGAACTCGCCACGGCGCACATGGAAGCTCAGCTCGTGCAGCCCGACATGACCGTTGGCATAACGCTTACCGACCTGCTCGAATTTGATCATCCTATTTCTCCGCGAACAGGGCCTGAACGAAGGCTTCGGCCTCGAAAGTCCGCAAGTCATCGATGCCCTCGCCGACGCCGATGTATCGAATCGGCAAGGCAAACTGCTTAGCCAGGGCGAAGATCACCCCGCCCTTGGCGGTGCCGTCCAGCTTGGTCAGTGCCAGGCCAGTGAGGTTGACGGTCTGGTGGAACTGCTTGGCCTGGCTGATCGCGTTTTGCCCGGTGCCAGCGTCCAGCACCAGCAGCACTTCGTGCGGCGCGGTATCGTCGAGCTTGCCAATCACCCGGCGAACCTTCTTCAACTCTTCCATCAAGTTGTCTTTGGTGTGCAGGCGTCCGGCCGTATCAGCAATCAGCACATCCATGCCGCGCGACTTGGCAGCCTGCACGGCATCGAAGATCACCGAGGCGGAATCAGCGCCAGTGTGCTGGGCAATTACCGCAATCTGGTTGCGTTCGCCCCACACTTGCAGCTGCTCAACGGCGGCAGCGCGGAAGGTGTCGCCGGCGGCCAACATGACCTTCTTGCCGTCTTGCTGCAGTTTTTTCGCCAACTTGCCGATGGTGGTGGTTTTGCCGGCGCCGTTCACGCCAACAACAAGAATCACGTAGGGCTGCTTGCTGCTGTCGATCTTTAGCGGTTGTTCGACCGGCTTGAGCAGCGCAGTCAGTTCGCCTTGCAGTGCCTTGTACAGCGCACCACTGTCGGCTAGCTCCTTGCGTGCCACACGCTTGGTCAGGTTGCCAATAATGGCGGTGGTGGCTTCGACGCCGACGTCGGCGGTCAGCAGACGCGTTTCCAGATCTTCCAGCAGATCGTCATCGATCGCCTTTTTCCCGAGAAACAGGCTGGCCATGCCTTCACCGAGGCTCGCGCTGGTTTTCGACAGGCCTTGCTTGAGGCGATCGAGAAAGCCGGCCCGGGTTTCTTCGGCGTTTTTAACTGGCTCAACCACTGGCGCAGCCACCACGGGCGGCTCGACAACCGGTTCAACCACCACCGGCACCTCGACATGCGCATGCAACACTTCACTGCCTGCATTGATGCGGAATCGCGACGGACGCGGCGGCGGTGTTGCTTCACTGGCTTGCGGCCCTGTGGGCACAGCAGGCGCGGACGGCTCAAGCGGAGCCGTTGCCACGACCGGCGCAGACGGTTCAGCGGCTGGCGCACTCACAGGCAGGACGTCGGGCGCAGCGGGTTCGCTCACAGGCACAACAGCAACTACCGCAGCAGGCGCCTCGACTTCAGGTGCCGGTGCCGGTGCCGCGGTTTGCTCATTTATAGGTGCGCGTTGCGGCTCAGGATCGGCCGGCGTTTGCGGCTTCTTGCGCAGCCAGCCGAACAGGTCTTTTTTCTCGGCAGATTTCTCGGCAGAGGTCGGCGCTAGAGGCGCGGGGGTCTTCTTGTCGTCGTTGGAACCAAACATGGAGGCCGGCTATCTCAAAGGTGCGACACGCAGCGAACGGCTCTGGGGGCGTGACTCACGCAGCGCTAAAAAGCTGAAGAGTGTGCGTTGTAATATCCAGATGCCATAGCAGGCGTGGTCGCCAGTAAAACGGATGCGTATCCTAGCACCTCCGCGCCCGCCGACGCTAAGACCAAGCGGGCCCGTCCGACAGGTCAAAATTCTATGCCTATGATTGCCCAACGCACCGCCGCTTTATTGCTCGGTGTGCTCTGTACACCGTTGCTGGCCTTTGCCGCAGCGCCGCAACCGACCCACGAATTCAGCCTGGACAACGGCCTCAAGGTCATCGTGCGCGAAGACCACCGCGCCCCCGTGGTGGTCAGCCAGCTCTGGTACAAGGTCGGCTCCAGCTACGAGACGCCGGGCCAGACCGGCCTGTCCCACGCCCTTGAACACATGATGTTCAAAGGCAGCCGCAAACTCGGCCCCGGCGACGCGTCACGCATCCTGCGCGAGCTTGGCGCGGAAGAAAACGCCTTCACCAGCGACGACTACACCGCCTACTACCAGGTGCTGGCCCGTGACCGCCTGGCTATCGCCCTGGAGCTGGAAGCCGACCGCCTGGCCAGCCTGAAGCTGCCGGCCGATGAGTTCGCCAAGGAAATCGAGGTCATCAAGGAAGAGCGACGCCTGCGCACCGACGACAAACCGTCGAGCCTGGCCTATGAGCGCTTCAAGGCCATGGCCTACCCCGCCAGCGGTTACCACACCCCGACCATCGGCTGGATGGCAGACCTCGACCGCATGACCGTCGAAGAGCTGCGCGCCTGGTACCAAGCCTGGTACGCACCGAACAACGCCACCCTGGTGGTAGTGGGCGATGTGACCAAGGATGAAGTACAGACCCTGGCTCAGCGTTATTTCGGCGCCATTCCCAAACGCACCGTACCGCCGGCAAAGATTCCGCGTGAACTGGCCGCCCCCGGCGAGCGACGCATTACCCTGCACCTGAAAACCCAGTTACCGAGCCTGATGATGGGCTTCAACGTACCCGGCCTGGCTACCGCCGAGCAGCCGCGCCAGGTGCATGCCCTGCGCCTGGCTGCCGCCTTGCTCGACGGCGGCTACAGCGCGCGCTTGCCCACACGCCTGGAGCGTGGCGAAGAATTGGTGTCCGGCGCATCCGCCTGGTATGACGGTTTCTCCCGTGGCGACAGCCTGTTCATTCTTTCCGCCACCCCCAACGTGCAAACCGGCAAGACCCTGGAGCAGGTCGAAGCGGGCCTGTGGCGCGAACTGAAAGACTTGCAAACCACCCCGCCGAGCGCAGAAGAACTGGCGCGTGTGCGTGCGCAAGTGATCGCCGGCCTGGTCTATGAGCGTGACTCGATCACCAGCCAGGCCACCGCCATCGGCCAGCTGGAAACCGTCGGCCTGTCATGGAAACTGATCGATCAAGAGCTGGCCGAACTGGAAGCCGTCACCCCGGCGGATATTCAACAAGCCGCCAGCACCTTCTTTACCCGCGACCGCTTAAGCGTCGCCCACGTTTTACCTGAGGAGAAGGGCAATGAGTGAGCGCAACGGCCTACGTTATGGCCTGCTCGGCTTGGGGCTATTGGTCCTGCTGGCCTTGCTGGCCTTGCTGGCGCTGCTGGGCAACCGCTCGGCCACCTCCAGTGAAGC
>Ga0102830_1000765_pt1 | contig 12956 bp, 8 predicted proteins | sample ColrivemetaGS703_FD_84511 | JGI IMG/M metagenome (GOLD analysis project Ga0102830, IMG submission 84511) | Estuarine microbial communities from the Columbia River estuary - Freshwater metaG S.703 | ecosystem: Environmental > Aquatic > Marine > Intertidal zone > Estuary | place: USA: Columbia...
AGAATGCTGTGATGAAGAACCACAAACTTCTTGTCGGCGTTCTTGCCCCATTCGTTAAGAACATCAAAGAACACCTCACGATTGACTTTATGACCGTCAATAAAGGCGCCGTGCTTTGCGGTGATGTGAAGAATAGAATATCCTTCCTGTGCTAGTTGTTCGGCAAAGTCAGTTTGAGAAAGCAGACCAATAATGTGCTTGGTCGCTTTAGCGCAAATCAGGATTTTATTGACAGGATTATCCTGAATGGTTTGGAGCAGATACTCACAATCCCGTTGGGCGATGTCCTCTCCCTTGACAGAGAGACGCATTTGAGAAGCAATCACTTTAGGAGGAATGATATAACCGTTCCGTACCAATTCTGGAGCAGGAACCTTGGCGATGATTTGACCGTAGATATCAAAGTCATTCATACCGGGTTTGCCGATTACGTTGCTATACTTTGGAGTGGCGGAGAAGAAGAAGCAACGTTGTGCTTCTGCGCTAAAATACTCTACCGCAGGGAAGAAATCACGACGCACAGAATTGTGTGCCTCGTCGAAGTAAATGGTATCTACGGAGATATCTGCCCGCTGAAGTTGATGAAGAGAGTTGTAGGTGGTGAAGATAAGTTTGTGACCCGAAATGTTCTCGTGCCAAGCGCGGATTATGTTGGGTTTGGTAGAAGAATAGTGATGCGTCTCTCCCGTGTGAATATGAAGCACAGAAGCGTTGGTGATAAACTCCAGATACTCGCTGGAGAGTTGTTCTGCCAGAAGAATGCGGGGAGAAACAACAACAATTGTCTTTGGGATGTTAGACTGGAATTGACGAACGGCATCAAAGATACCCACGTTAGTTTTTCCCCCGCCGGTTGGAAATACGCAGATACCTTTAGAATGCTGTGAGAGAGCATCCAGAGCAGTTTGTTGGTGAGGACGGAGTTGGATCACGGGTCTCATTTCGTATGAATACATAATACCCCCTCTGCGGGGAAACCACAAGAGGGGGTTGTGCCAGTTCCTTGAGTGTCCTTAAGGGCTTAGAGTCTCATCTTCAACGGGGACAAAGGTAGTCTACAGGGTTTTTAGAATAATGTCAAGCTTGTGGATCCAACTCCAGTAACGGTAAATGTTAATATATTTCCGGATACTGTAATCTTGACGGGATTAGTAACTCCAATACCACTTGTAAATCCATTTTGGGATGTTGTGACACCAGTAATACGAGCATCTCCAACGACATGAAGTTTTGATGTTGGATTTGTGGTTCCTATACCAATATTTCCATTAAACTCACTATTTCCGACCACATAAAGATTGGTGTTATCATTTACAATAGTTGTGGTTCCAATACCAACAGAAGATACTATAATATCAGGCGATCCAGTAAGGTTGTATGCTCCATAAGCAGTTGTTGCTGTCCCAGTTACATTTCCGGTCACATTTCCAGTTAGAGGACCAACAAAACCTAAAGTAGAAGTTATAATACCAGTATTATTGATGTTCGCACTTGTTATACTTGCTGACTGAATATTTCCAGAAGCCCTGATACTAGATTTAGTGATTGAAACTCCTTCGCCAAATACTGGGTCTCCGCCAACAAAGAACTCATAAGAATTACTTGAAATAGTACTCGTAGAAATACCCAATCTAGAAAGAGTTGTAATTCCAAGATTTCCAATTAAAGAACCATTAAATGTTATATTTCCATTAACATACAAACTTTGATTAACATCCAGATTATTATTAATTGTTGCAATTCCAGTAATATAAGATGTTCCCACAACATAAAGTTTTGATGATGGGTTAGTAATACCTAATCCTAGATTTCCACCATAAGTGAGAGACATTAATGGACTTGATGAACTTTGTCCATAAATCCAATTAAAATCACCGGTTCCTAATCCTGCCGAACCATAATCAAGATAATGGTTGACATTTTCGGCATTAGAATTTATAATGTCAAGAGAATTTCTAGTACTATATGGGTATAAATTATCGGCATTTCCTGTTCTTATTTCTGCACTTCTTCCAATACCGATACTTGCAACATTATTACTACTAATTACTCTGATTGATGAAATACCAGTCTTATTAACTTCTATGTCTGCTTCTGGTGCCGTGGCAGTTCCTACTTTAATTTTACCAGTGACATAAAGAGTATCTGTTACTGTTGCAATTCCTGTTGAGGTAAATCCACTATTTACAGAAGTAATTGATATTCTTGCCGAAGAAGGAAGTGTTAGTGCCGTTGATGCTATTCCGGTTACATTTCCGGTAAGATTTCCAATTAAAGGTCCACTAAATGAGGTTGCAGTAACAATACCACCACTAATTGTGACACCGGTTCCTACTTTAAGTGTGGAGAAAGTTGAAATGCCGGTTGAGTTTATGTCTCCACTTACATTTCCAATAAAACTATTAGAACTTACTATACCATCAGTAATTGTAACCCCAGTTCCTACTTCAATTGTAGTGAATGTAGAAATGCCAGTTGAGTATATGTCTCCTATTACACTTCCGGTTAAAATTCCAGAAAAACTTGGAGAAGTTATAATTCCAGTTGTATTTACATTTCCGGTGATGGCATCGACCGAAAATCCATTTCCGGTAAGAGGATTTTGTCCGACTTGTAAGGAGTGATATGGAAGTGTGGTTCCTATACCAACTTTAGATGTGGTAGAAATATTTCCGGCATTAACAATCCATCCACCAACAGCAATTCCAATAACTCCGGTCATATTAGTAGCATCACCATAAAATGCCGTGGCACTTACGATTCCTGTAGAGGCATAAAGAGCAATGCCTGAACTAATTTTTACATCACTATAAAAAGTAGAAACTCCGGTGATTGTCAGATTAGTTGCCGTGACTAGTCCGGTAACCTTTGCGGTTCCGTGAACGTCCAGAAACTCTCTGGGAATTGAGGTTCCAATTCCAACCAGACCATTGGCATTTACAATAAAGTTGTCATCATCGACCTGAACTCCATTCCTAAAATTAAATGACTTTCTAATATTTGCCATCTTCTGGGTACATTTTTAGTTATTTATGAAGTTCTCATGATATAGGCAAGAGCATAGTATGGTGGAAGATTTGCGTTGGTTGCCGAAGAACCTGCGGGGGCGATTGATACGGAGATGCCGGTCTCCGCCCCCTCGGTATCCTTTCCAAGTAATCCATAGTCGGAGAACTGTTTGACATTCCATTTTGCTATATTTGGATTATCGTCTCCTGCTGCCCCAACTGCATTCGCTTGAAACAAGTGATCATGACCAGGATCAGTAACAGTTGGAGTATGACTGTGAGAAACCAAAGTAGCATCAGCATTACCACCGGTTGCTGCTACGGCATATCCACTTCCGGCACCAACAATAAATCTGTTTTGTAGATTTGGTGTTCCATTAGTACCATTACATAATTGGTATCCAGTTGGAATAGATTCGGTACTTCCCGACCACATAATAATTCCACCAATTGGAACTAATGCCGTTGTGAAATTTATTTTTGCAGTTGTTACCGCATTAGGAGCAATCTTTGCAGTTGTTACTGAAGTATCATCCAAAGTAGTAACTAATTCAACATTACCAGTTCCATTAAAAGAAACTGCGGGAGCATCAACAACTCCGGTAATAGTAAAGGTCCTTGAGGTTTGTAGTTGAGTTGCAGAACTAGCATTACCACTTAAAGCACCACTAAATGTAGTTGCTGTCAGGGTATTTGCATCAGCATTATAACTCAATCCAGAATCAATAAACGGACTTTGATTTCCTGTTGATTGATTTGCAACTAATACTACAGAAGTTGTAGTGTCTGATGATGTAGTGGCATAAATGTTTATATTAGTCGCATTAGTTGCAGTACCAGTTAAATCTCCGGTTACATTACCAGACGTACTACCGGTTATATTGCCGGTTATATTGCCGGTTACATTTAAATTTCCACCAACATTTAAGTTCTTGGCAACCCCAACACCACCGGATACAACCAGTGCCCCATTTGCGATAGATGTGGACTGTGTAGTATCACTTAATTTTAATTGTGTCTTAATATTTACCGAATTATTAAATTTAACTTCTTTATTAAATGTTACGGGACCATCAAACTGGGAAAGAACAGCACCAGAATTACCACCCTCAACAACAAGTCGTTCTTTAACCGTGACCTCATCAAATATGGCACTCAATCTCGAAGGGTCTTCACCTGTAACTGTTGGAATTGGATTATCAAATGTGATTTCCTCACCGGTTGCGGATGATGTCTTGCGGTTGCCAATAAAGGAATCTCCATTATTATTCATACCGGTATAAACGACAATACCACCGGACCTTTCTTGAGACTGTACCAAGAACTCTTCTCTTTCGGTCAGAGTTATGCTCTGAACCTGAGGCAATCCGGTTGAATAGTTTCCCGGACCATATCCAAGATACTCAAAGGTATGCCCGGATGCTCTGACAATTGAAGGTCTTCTAAACTCAATTGGAATTGGTCTAATCTTTCTAATTAATGACCCACTATCGTGAGATACTTGTCTTGTTGCTAGAACACCACGAATGACCGTAATTTCATTATTACCACCACCAGTTAGAGTATTGGTTGCAACTCTCATAATCTCTTCGTCAATCTGAATATAAGACCCGAGTGGAAATCTCTTGGTGAATGCCACAGAACCCACAGGACTTGATACGGCAATTGTGGTGATGGTGTCATTAATTGAACTATTGGTAACAAGTGTCTCTTTATCAAAAAATGTAACACTTCTGGTTCCAAGATTTTCGGCATCAGAATCAGAACTTGCACTATTTGCCGATAATCCGTGCTTCAGAATATATCCACCATTCACACTACCTATATCAGGTGTGAGTGCCGTAAATGTATTCAGACCAACTCTATCTTTTACAACATAATCACCACGATTGTTATTTGAGGAATCGATGACTCTAAACTTATTACCGGCGACCAATCCGTGAGGTGCGGAACAATTAAAGGTTCTTACACCAGAAGAATAACCGGTGGTTGTAATCGGAACCGAAGGTCCAAGAACAAAGGCATATTGTGTATTTGTAACAACCGGATCTCCTGCGGTCTTCGCAATTGAGATTGTTCTATCTCCAGAAACTGCCGTAATGCGGTGATAGGTGTCAGAGGTTGTTCCGTCACCCGTAAACTGAACCACATTACCAATTGCCGGAGTAATACCGGATGTTTCAATCGTGTATCTGGCAAGATTATTACCTGTACCCACTACCGAAGCATCAAAGAATAATGGACCGGCAGAATAACCAGAACCAGAAGAGACAATATCTACAGAAGAAATTCCACCCCCAGATACAACAACTCTTGCCGTTGCTCCTTTCCAGGTTCCAGTTCCAGAATCATTTAGAAGTTTGAGATTTTGGTATGTTCCATTTGTATATAAAGTGCCACCAGTTCTAGTTCCTGTAACAATACCAGCGAGTCCGTGCCTTCTTACAAAAGTGATTGTTGCACCAGAATCAGTTACACCAGAAATATCAAGTCCAACACCAAAAGATGTGAGTAAAGTATTGGTAGATTCTCTTGTAATACTCTTTTTAAGATCATTTGTGACTACTTCACCCAAAGGTGCTCGCTTGGCGAATGACTTAGCGGAAGGTGGATTGTCGTGAATATTATCTCTATCCAGTTGAGGATACAAATCAACGACATTTTGACTATATTTAATATTTGTAAACTCCGTTGGTACTGCCTTGTCGGAGATTAGAGCATAAATGTGATAGACACCATCCTGAATACCCTGAATATATGGAGTAATTAATTCATTTCTGTAATTGTAAATATTAGATTGTAAATTATTTCTTTCAAATCTTGGTGATAATATTGTTCTGCTGGTTGTGTCGTTCGTGAATGTAGTTCCAGGAGATCTTGTTGTGATATATGTAAATGTCATATCATCAGCAACAGACGCAACCGTAAAGGTTCCGTTATAACCACGATCATCTTCTCCAGAGGTATTCGTACTGTCAATTACATTTTTAATAATAACACTATCACCAACCTGAAGATTATGAGGAAGTTCAGAAATAATTGTTACTGTGCTACCACTTCTGGTACACTTCGCAATTAGACTTAAGTTTTTATTGTATTCATAATCAAATTTTGTAATCACCGTAAGATTAGGATCAGTATCTGATCTAATTCCCGTAGAACTCGTCTGTTGAATTACAAATCCGTCTTCTGGATTTTTAGCACCACCGAGTTCTTTTGGAATTACAACTCTAATTTTATAGAGTTTTTCATCCAAACTTCTACTATCGGCAATTCTCTTCACATAAGAAGGATCTGTTCTGTCAGTTAATCCCGCAACTCCAAGTGTGGTAATTGCACCATAGATACCACTACCGGCATTTGTTGTGATATACCACTGGGTTCCATCATACTGGACTGGATGCCCAACATCACCGGCAATCTTGTCTGATACTCGACTCAAAATACGAAGAGATGTTCCTCCATAGACGGCAATTTCGGTTCCGTTTAGTGCGGCAGTGACAGATGATGCGAGTTTAATTTTAGTAGAAGAAGATATAATTGCATAATAAACAGTATTTTCTACAATATTTTCAGGTAGGTCACCAACATCACTCAAGATAATAACTTTTTCTCCCGTTTGGATATTATGAGTTCCTAAAGTAAACTCATTTGATGATGATGGACTACCAGTTACTGTATATTCTTTGACAGAACTTGAGATATCATCGGTCATTAAAATATTTGCCGAGTATTCTGTTCCGTTTGCGACAAAATACAATTTATCACCAACTTTTGCGCCAATTCTATATCCTTGAGTGAGAATTGGGGGAACATCATCTTGAGAAGTGAATCCAAAGAGATATAGTCTTCTATTGTTTGCGACAGATATTGTCTTGGCAACATCGAATTGAATCCAATCAATATTGTCCTCTTCTCCTACAATTGTTCTTGGAGTAATAATTGAGGTAATAAACGCTTTGTCATCTTTGGCAAATGCTTCTTTCTTAAATCCAGAAGAATTAAGTGAAATCTGCCCGAAGTTGGAGTTTGAGTTCGTGATACTCAAATCGGCACCACTTTCCGCATCAAAGTGCTTATTAAAACCAATCGCAAAGACGGATACAACCTGAATAAAGGCATCATTAGTCGCTTTTATATGACTCGCTTCCCATCCACTTCTATAAATTGAAAGTGGTTCCAAGTGATATGCCACACTGGTCGAAGACGAATTGCCAGATAAAGATGCCCCTGTTTGTCTGGTGATGGCAATGCCGTCTGAATAATTACGATTTGTGGGATTATATCTTACAAATGCACGATCATCCTTTTGTAGAGATACTCCGGTGAACTGTGCCACAACCATCGAACGAAAACCTGATGCCTTACTGCCATCAGCAAGCATTCCATTCATACCATAAACGGAACGCAAGGAAATATTAAAGATGTATGGAGATGCTCCGGATACTGTATCAGTCTCGATTGTTACAAATCCACTCGATGCATTTCCGGGTGTGGTTAGATTGAGAGGAAAGTTTGGAAGAAGATATGTAAAAACAGTTGTGTCGGTATCACTGATACTCTGAACTTTTGTTGAGATATTATAATTTGCCGGAGAAACACCACTAATCCTAATTGGAGTTCCTGCGGTGAGTTCGTGAGGTACTGTCGTTTTAACAGTAACCTGACTATTTGGAGTTCCACCAGAACCAGCCTCAATAGTAAAAATCTTAATAGGATCTGCGGCAAAGGCACCCACAATCTCCCATTCTGGTCTCTGCTTCTCAAACCCACCGGGATTTTGTGGGTACTTTTGATCGATGTCTCTACCGGACGCAAGATTAAATGCGTTCGAGAGTTTCGCATAATACATATCAAGGTCAGTAAGACCATAAGGTCCGACCGTATTCACACCATCGGCATACTCAAAACAGGTGAGTTTGTGGTGAGAAAATGTTGGTGTTGATTGGTTATTGACTGAAAAATCAGTATGATCGGTATAGACTGTTCCTTCTGTGCTGCCATCAAAAATACAGAACTGCCAGAAATAACAGGCACCAGTAATTCTAAAAATTGCCGAGGTTGGAACAGAAGAATCGGTTGGGTTGGGAACATATTTTGGACGAATTTTGGTCTTTCTTAAATCAAGACCGACAATCGAAGTTCCTCTGGGTACAACAACTCCACCATTCACACTATTGAACTTATAAAGAATATTATCGTCTTGTGTGAGGTCGAATACAGAATTGAGTGTGAGAGATAATGTATCTATTGCTGCCGATGTTGCTCCGCTTGGTGATACTGCTGTCGCAACTCCTCCAACATTATGTACCACAAAACCGGGGCGATTATCAACCGTATGTGCTCCGGGCATCAGGAGAATTGTGGTCTTCTCTACATCATCATTACTATTTCCTTTCTGATAGGAAAATCTTGCCGACTCTAAAAGTGCTCGCTGCAGTGTGCGAAATGGAGACGCCAAAGAATTTCCTTGATTCGAGATTGAATCAGTTGCATCAAGATCACTAGGGGAAACATATAAAATTCTTCCTTCTGTGTTCTTTATAAAATTTTCAAGTTTATTTAATGGCAATTTTCTGTACCCTTAACTTCTTCTATGCTTTATTTATGAAGATAAATCCTGTGGTATAAACTCATAATCCTCATCAGGAAGGTCTTGGGGATTTTCTAAATCCATCTCAAAGAGTAGTGGATGTGCTTCTTCGTCGATTAAGTAGAATGATTTTTGATAGAATATTTCTGGCGTATAAGTGAGTTGTAGTTCTGCTTTTTCAATTATTTCCGGATCATTTTGAGCGATTGCTGACAACTCATCGAAGGTAAAAGGAATACTATTGATGTGATATGTTTTTATAATGAATGTGTCCTCTGGAGTCTTATACAAATTATAAGAATGTGTTATTTTATAAGACATTTTGATATTATCGATATCTTATATTTATTTTTACTTACAAACTCTACCTTTTTTATATTCTTCTGGTATTATGTTTTCTTCTTTCTTTATAAATGTCGATAGACGGCCTCGAACCGACAAGGGCTGTGCCCGACAGATTTTCGTCACACTATAGTTTTCACTACCAAACCATAAGATTTGTTTGTGCGCTGGACTTTCTCTTTTCCATATCCATAATGGATTTAGGAACCACCTATTAAGTCTCTACACCTTCATCTTGCGATGCTTGGCTCGGGATTGCCATTTTAAAGGTTTCCCCGAATTTAAGTGGATTCACACATAGAGTTTCCTACTATGGTGCTCAATTAACGCAAAAGTCTGTTGTGTTTACCAAATTTCACCATATCGACAATAAGACTATTATAACTCAAAGAGTCCTAATAGTCAATTGCTCGCCGTGGGAATCTAACCCACCTTCGGAAAATTATGAGTTTTCTGCATTCAAACAGATTGCTAGACGAGCATAAAACTCCACATAAAGTGGAATACGAGTGGATGGTTACGATCCATCTCAAAGGCCCTGATCTGGGGCAAAGAATTTATAAGATTCCCCTGACTACCAAGTCTCACTCGCATAAAAAGTTGCCTTGAAGCAACTTATAAGACTCATAGGTTGCCTTGACTCAACAACCTTCTTCGTGGTCGGTGTGTATTCGTATAAGGTCGTCTTCTTCCTCATACTCACCATAAGGAATTAACATAGCATCTCCGTTTTCGCTTTTAATCAAGAAGGACTCACCATTCTCTACTCTTTCTAGTAGATTATCAAAATCTTCTTGAAATTCTTCTACCGTAAACATTTCCATTTGTCAAAGAGGACTAGTATATGCGAGGCAATCATCACTTACCTGATTGCGAACAACTTCCAGTACATTCATAAACTGGTTCATACTTTGACACTCAACGGTTCGTTCGCCACCTTCACTTGAGTAAAGATAAAACTTACGAGCAAGAGTATCAACGACACATCGGGTCAGGACTTCTTCAGCGGGCATCAGGAGCGGTTTTTTTGATTACCTTGATATTATAGGGCATTCTGGGGCAGGTGTCAAGGGGTTTTGTGATTTATATTTTTTGTGTACCAAGTTGCCATAGTATATCTTTTTCCACTCAATATTTCCGTTACACCATGAATATGTTTTGCTCCTGATGTAAAAATCACTAATTTTCCGGGTTTGGGAGTGATACTATAATTATAATCTCGGAAATAAGTTTCTCCACCAGTAAAATCATCATTCAAATATAAGACAGAAGAATAATCACGATTTGAAGAATAATGTGGTTTTTGTGGGTCATCAATCCAAAAATTGTCGGCATGGGGTTCCAATTTCATTCCAATTCCCCAATAAACAAGATTTGTAAATTCGAGGAATATATTTTTTTCCTCATAAAATTTCATACAACTATTGATTATTCTTTGATGAATGGTATTTGTCAAATCTTTAATGATTTGATCGTAAGAAGTAACAATTCTACTATCCCAAAATCCATTAGACATGTCATTTGGTGAATGACTTTCTTGATAATTTATCAAGAGTTTACATTCATCAAGAGTTATAAAATTATCTTGTTCGAATATTTGTTCCATAAAAATTAAGCACTTGTGTCATTCACATAATACCAGGTGACTGCGACCCGCTTTTTACCACTTAATACCTTTTGCCCCGAATGGGGAAAGCACCAATTTGATGGGAAAAATAATCCATATCCCGGAGAAGGTTTATATGTTTGATGAGGAAATTCTGTACCTCCACCATCAAAAGAATCATTTAGGTACAAAACAATAGTTATGATTCTATGATACTCCTTTGAGTTTGGATCATTTGAAGTATCGTGATGAAAATTATATTCTTGATTTGAATGATATTCCAAGACTTGAATTGATTCTCTATAACAAGTAGTACTATATCCTGCAGGAACCGGATAGTGCTGAAACATACTGTTAATCGAAATCACTTTTTCTTTATAAGTTAAAAGAGATTCATTAATTTTTTGATGAAGAAGTTTGGTTGCGTCGTGTTCTTCATTCATCGTTGTTCCAAGACTTGACCTTACAGATGCATCTATTCTAGATTTTCCATTAGAATCAAAAACTGTATTTTCTTGAAAAATTAAAGTATCAATATATTCATTAATAATTTTTAGTTCTTCTTCAGTAAGAACTTTAATAGTTTGAATTAAGTCGTTCATTATGATAAATTATCAAAAATTTAATAGAAATTCTTCTATGGAGCAACAGGCCAAACTGGATTTTTGGGGTCTTCGGTGTTTTCTGGCAAATCTCGAAGTTCCTGACGATAAGATTGCCAAGAGACTTTTTGTTCTTCTGCAAATGGAGCATCAGAAACTTGCGTCCAATCAGATTGAGTGAGTTTTTGATTTCTTAAAGACCTCATTTCTTCCCAGTAATCTCTTGATGCTTCTATTGCTTCTTCTCGTGCTTTCTGTTCATCTTCAATTCTTTTCAGTTCATTATTAAAGTCTATAACTGCCTGTTGATATATTCCAAGTTCTTCTATTCTTTCATTTGGCGAACCATCTGTATATTCTACTTCTCCCCGAGTATCATACCACTGAACGGCATGAATATTTTCAGGAACCCAAGACATATCTTGTTGAATACTTAATAAAAACTCTCCATCAATACCAATTGTTTTATCGGATGGGACAATTGTAATTCTCATTATTCTTTACCTTCTTCTAACATATTTAGAGTAGTGATTTGTGCCGGGATAATTCCTTGCCGAAGTGCCTGAATGTAAAGTTGTTGATTTTGTTGATTTGCTTTCACAACTTCATTCCTGAAAGACTCAACAGCAGCACCAGTTTGATTAGATTTTTGTGCTATCTCCACTGCCATAATAGGCATCCAAGTTACGGCACATCCCCATTCATCTACTGGTTCTCCGGTATTTGGGTTTGTTCCTCGCATTTGAGTAAACCAAGAACATTTAAGTCCTATACAATCTTTTTTAATAAGAGGGCAGAAATCGCCTGGTTTTATTTGTGCCATGGTTAATTAAAATTATATTATAGCACAATTAATTCTTTCTGGCAAGAATTATATTAATATATTGAACATCAAAAGACATGGAGGTTCCGGAGAAAGAACCAGACCAAGTTGGGTTGGTGAAGCCGTGCGTGTGTGAACCGCCGCCGGCAGGAAGGTTTGTGGATGTCTGCGGAGATCGCGTCCCATAGTTACCTTGTGTTTTAGCTGTAAATTTTGGCGGATCTGGATCATCGGCACCAGCACTTCCGATGGTTTCCAGAGTCAGTGTGTGAGTGTGATTCGGGATCTCCGTCGCACCCAGCGTCCATGCACTTACAGCGCCGCTAGTGTTGGTGCCGGAAACAGTACCCGAAGGAGTTCTAGTAGAAGCAAATGCAGTTGTAAAATTCAAACTACCACCAGAAGTGCCACCATTAGTTCCAGCAGTTCCAGATACAACTCTTAATGCCTTGTTATCTTGTGTCTCGACTCTTGTCCATCCACTTGGTGCTAGTGCCTGATAGAAGAGTAATGTAACTCCAGTTGCAAAACTTTCTGATCCGGCACCAGGAGGACCAGGAGGACCAGTAACACTTGGTCCAGGAGGACCAGTAACACTTGGACCAGGAGGACCCGGAGGACCAGTAACACTTGGACCCGGAGGACCAGTAACACTTGGACCCGGAGGACCCGGAGGACCAGTAACACTTGGACCCGGAGGACCAGTAACACTTGGACCCGGAGGACCAGTAACACTTGAACCTTGAGTACCCTGAGTACCCTGAGTACCTTGACCGGCATTTTGTCCCGATATTCCCTGAGTACCTTGGCGACCCTGAAGACCTTGAGTACCCTGAGTACCTTGACCGGAATTTTGTCCTGCTATACCTTGAGTACCTTGAGTACCAGTACCTTGAGTACCCTGAAGACCCTGAGTACCCTGAGTACCTTGACCGGCATTTTGTCCCGATATTCCCTGAGTACCTTGGCGACCCTGAAGACC
>Ga0102830_1000768_pt1 | contig 12951 bp, 13 predicted proteins | sample ColrivemetaGS703_FD_84511 | JGI IMG/M metagenome (GOLD analysis project Ga0102830, IMG submission 84511) | Estuarine microbial communities from the Columbia River estuary - Freshwater metaG S.703 | ecosystem: Environmental > Aquatic > Marine > Intertidal zone > Estuary | place: USA: Columbia...
AGCTTCTTTCTGTCCTTTAATACCTGCGTAAATGTTGTAAGCTCCAACACCAATATCTCCAATGCCTCCAATTCCTTGAGAAATCATCGAAGCTTGTTGCGCTTTAGACAAATCACCGTACATATTGCTAGTTCCAATACTGGGTTGAGTATTGTTATTACCGTATTTTGGTGTGTATTTAATAGTAGGCATATCTTACAAAATTAAGAAAAGTGAAGTTTAGATTCATTATAGTTTACATTAACAGCATATACCTCAAATGCTTCAGTGGGTTGTGAGAAATCAACCTTAGCGTATCTTCCTCTCATCGGGTCGCCATCGATAGGCTGAGAAGACACAACAGCTAAAGTGTCGTTTGGATTAACGCCAGCGACAGTTCCGCTAAACTGAATCTGATTATAGTCCAGAATAGTTACAGCTGTAACGCCTAAGCTAGTATAGCTAGAAACATTTACAAGATTCAATACGTCTCCGATTTGGAAAGGTATGTTATTGATTGGGTTTTCAAACTCAACTATCGTATCGTCAACATTGAGTACTTGACCAAGAACGACGATAGAAGAATTTGCAGATGTAGAGTCTTTAGGAATCTCCGCATAAACCAAGCCCTCTCTCTTGTGGTCGTAGCCTAAGCCAATAACGTTACCGCTAGCATCATATTGAGCTGTTGTTGTATCATTCAGTACTGATGCAGAGACAGACGTGCTTTGCTGCGATTCAGTAGAAACATCAAACGTGAATGGTGTTTTAGATTCAATAGAGATTGACTTAAACACTTTAACGGCTGATGGATTATCATTGCAGATGACAGAGAATGATGGCTGCATATTGACTCCGTAGATGTTACCACGAGTAGCTGAATCATTATGCTTATACGCTCTGTTCTGATAGAATGTCATAAGATAATTTCCTACAGGGATACCAGCTTCTGGGATATAAGAGTGCTTACTCACCCAACCATTTCCCATAACGTCGTACGACATCGTCAAGTTGTCAGTGCTATTATTGAAATTCTTAATAGCGAACATATAATAGTCCTTGTCGGGGTCGTAGAAAGAAATGAGTTTCTTCTTACCTAAGTTGTTCTCATTAGCACTCTTGAAGTGTTCAGCAATAAACGAACCAGCACCATTTTCACTAATGATGGTTAAGCCATCTCCTCCTAGTCTTAGAATCTTAGCAGCTACAATATCACAGAAGTAGATTCTACCATCTCTCTCTAATACTGATTCTGGGTTGTTATTGACGCCATAATCTCCAGCATAATAACTCTGAGAACCTAAGAAGTTAGAACTGATAGTAAGACTAGCTTGTCCATCTGCATATTCAATCAGATTCCTGTTTAGAGAAAGGAGAGACGCTTTACTTTCCTGAAGAATAGTTAGCGACTGGTCACTAGAGTGAATATACTTAATCGCTCCGTACTTATTAGAATAATCGCTAAAGTTTGCGTTGGACAGATTAAACGAAGACAAGTATAAGACTGAAGAGTCAATAGCGAATGGGTCAGAGTATATAATAGACCCCATTCTATACACCTGCTTTGCGTTTTCAATTATACCGTTTGGTCTCCCGAAGTCGTGAGCATCTGAATAATTGAAGTCAGAAACAGAGATATCTTCAATGTAGTGACGTTCGTAGTATACCGTATCAATATTGTTTACGATATTGTTTCTACTAGATATATCTTGTGAGAACTTGATATTCCGAGGTCTGTAGTAAATATCTCCACGGTCAGCAACAACAACAGTTTCATCTAGATTAATGATAGAACCTCCATAAGTTCCGTCGGCAATAGCACTTGGGAATCCACCGCCTACTTGCTTGTTAAGAGAGAAGTTCCAGCGAGTGCCAGCAGAGGTTTCAAGCACAACTAATTCAGAAGCTATGAATTGAGCCGGGATACCCGCAAGCTCAATGATATCTCCTTCAAAAATCTCATAGTCGTTTGTTGCACGCATCCCAGCTACAATAAAGCCAGCTGATGGAGGAGTTACGAATGCATAGTCTCTATCTCCTTTGTGCTTATACACATTAGGCTGTTTATTTACAACGTCATAAGCGTATCCTAGTTCCCTGTATACGGGCTTATCTGCGCTCTTGTTAGGTCTAAGTATCTCTACAATACAGTTCTTGTCCCAGAAGCTATTATGTGCATCGATATCGGATGGTCTTCCGCCAATATAGTTTTCATCTCTAACTATAACAAACCATCCATCTTTGCGTTCGTTAAACTGTGGGTCTCCATCATCAGCTAGCGGAGTGTTATTCTCATCAAAATATTCATATCCCAATATCTTGTAATCATAGTTATTAGGATAGATTTGAGTATCTGTAGGAGCTCCAGTTCCAGATGTATATCTGTTTACTCTAAGTATGTCTCCCTCTACAAACTGATAATCTATCAAAGCGCCTTTCGCTTGTCTATACGTATCAGACTCGCCATCAAAGTGGCGCATAGAGATATATATTTTTCTATCTAATCCAGATGCGCTGTTGTCTGTTGTCTTGTATAAGGCTTCATAAACAGAATACTGGAGTACAAAAGAGTACTTAGTATACGGAGCATAAACTAATTGCCATTTCTTAGCCCAAGATGGAGCTTGACTCTTTATTCTGAAAACAATAGAAGTTGGTCCAAGTAACCCACTATCTCTTTCACCGAATGATTGTACGTATACTGGGCCAATAGGGTTGACTCCACCACTACGGTTCTTATCGTCATAATAAACGACACCAAATTCGTGCTCAACCCCAGCCTTGAATGAATAAGCAAATTTATTATTATACAGCAAAGAAGAATTTTTCTTAAGCGCCATATTTGTCCACGTAGATGCAGATACTCCCGCTTGGTCTAACGTTGTACCAGATAAACCTCCCTCTCTGTCAAAAGAAATGTTTCCACTTGTTGAATTCCAAATACCATCTGCAAACAAATCATATTCGGTAAACTTAATCTTAAACTTAATGCTTGTACCGCTTACAGTATATCCATAAATATTTGCAAGAACATATCCTTGGAACCAAGCATATTCGCCAGTAGCTATTAAGGTAGCTCCATCGTTTACACCGGGATTGCTTCTGTTATATTTTGAAATAACGGGTATTTTGTAATCGCCTTGTATTAAGTCTCTTAGTTGAGTTCTTACAGTAGCGATAGGAGTATAAGCGTCAAAATCAAGTGTTTTGTTTATGCTTAAATCGCTAAGCATCAATCTCAACGCTGTAAATGTTCTACTTACGCCATCATATGCGTAAGTCCAGTTTGTAGGCTTATTTACTGTAATATAACTTTCACCTATCTTGATATCTACGACAATGCTATCTGACTGATTAACATAGTTACCAATAGCAGCTAAGTTGATTGAAAACTCAGCATCAGTAGCAGTATTAAATATAGGGTTTGCGTTGGGAACAGTAGTGGTTAGATTATTGAATCTAATCTTTGGATTATAACGAACATAAGAGTCTACCTCTACGTTTGTATTATCGTAAAATTCAGTATAACCACCATATAAAAGTCTATTCCCAGCGAGTGCTTGGGCATTAGCTTTTAATGGGACAGCATCATATAGCTTATTTACTTCGCTGTCTGCAACGTATGGGTAAACCTTATCATTTTTAAAATCATACGTAGTAGTAGCAACAGCTCTATTGTTTGATACTTCATCTATAACAAAGAACTGTCCGTCGTTTTTATTTCTGCCTAGAATTTTAATCTTGGCTACGTCAATGTCACTATTAGAAAGTGTTAATCTAATAACATTAACAAGTTTTTTCTGGTCATTTGAAATGAATCCATCTAGGAATTGCTCAGGACTAATGGCAATACGAGAATATGGAGAGATAGCAGATACCTCACCATCATCATACACGTATTGATAAGCAAACTGAAAATACTTATCCTCAATATTATTTTTGCCTATAGTTGGGTCAGCAATAAACGATATCTCTGGACCCTGAAGAGGAGGCTGCTTAGCCGTACAGATAAACAATTCTCTACGCTCAATATCTGAGTTAAGAGGAGTAGGCGAACTGCTTCCTTCAAATTCTGTAGGATATGGGCCTAGAGGAGAGCTAAAGACTAATGGATTATAGCCTTCAAGAGCTCTAGTAATGTTAATCTTTCTTGGCTCATTGATTCCATCAGTGAAGTACAGTAGCGTATCACCGTCTTCTGTAAGCAAGTAGTCTGCTTTTACGAAACAATCCCTAGTGAATTTCAGAGCATAGTTCCTGTAAGCTAAGTATGTTGTAGTGTTCTTTGGATAGTAACAATAGATGCTATGCCTGTTAATCTCTACTCCAGCACCACCAGCGCCTACTAGGTTTGTAGCAGTAGGAACTGACGCTCCAGATACATACGTAAACGTATTTGAAGTAGGAACAGTTCTAATAATGAATGTGCCGTTATCCCGTGATGGGTTAGCCATATTCGTTATAGTCACTACATCGCCAACTTGAAATGCGTGAGCAGCTGAAGTAGTAGCAGTATGTATATATTGCCCACCAACAACAGAAGCTGTAATAGAAGTAGCTACCTTCTGGAGAGAATGATAGATGAAGTAATAAACGTTATTGTCTGCCTTATTGATAACACTACCTACAACTTCTGTGTGCGTAGCTTCAGGCATCAATTGACCAACAGGTGTAGCTATAACTGTATTTCCTTGAACTGTCTTTAGAATATTAGCGTTACCATCATCGTCTGCACTAACAGTGACGTCAACAGCGTCGACCATCTCTGTAGGCTTTACAAGAAGGTAGTCATCATCAAGATTTAGAATTCTTGGAATTAACTTCTGTACAGGCATACGATATTAGTATTTAGGCGACTGCTTGAAGTTCTTTCTAATTGTCTTCAGCGCTTCTTCTTTGCTGAATGACTTTAGTCTAGAATTAGCTAATCTAAGTTCATTGTAATACTCTTGTCTAGCTCTCTGCTTTTCATATGTAGGAACCGTGCTCTTTCTCTCTATAGCTCTGTAATAGATATAAGAGATTAAGGCTGGCTCTACGTAGATGTGAGCGCTCGGAGAGGCGGAGCGAGCTTCATCAGCAATATATTCAATTACGACCTCATCGCTTAATCCAGCAGGATATAATTCGATTCTATTCTGGTCATAGTTCATTCTATACTCACCGCTATACATTCCACCACCTAAGCCGTACAATGCTCCGTATGAGTTTTCATATAAGTAGTTTCTAAACAAGTAAGATTCATTACCGTTTAGCAAATCGTTAGAAGGAGTAATTGTTCCTTTGTCATCAACCCTGTCCCATAGACCATCATTGTTGGAGTCTTGAAGCGGGATGACGTATGCTTGAGAATAGTTAATGTTCTTATTCTCTCCGAAGACATATACTAGTCCGTCTGCGCCGACAACTCCAATCTTGCACAAGTCTACAAAATCATCTGGAAGGTCAACAGTATTCAAAGCAGTATTTACTGGAAGCTTCAAAGAACGAACGCGCTTGAGCATATCAAAGCCCATCTCCCTGATGCCGCGTATAGCTAGAGTTCTGATTACAGAATCACTAGTGTTAGCACAATAATCATCTCCCTCAACAAGAATCTTGAAGTTAGAAACTATTTGCTCTACAGTGACTAGATTCCTTGCCATTATTTACTTTGTTCTTGATTACCGTAATTGTAGATATCAGCGTCACTCAAGTTTACTCCAATCATCTTAGCTAACTCAGATACAAGCTGTGGCACGTAATGGTCAGGAAGCTCGAAATCAATGCTACTAGCAGCTGAATAAATCTCCTTGCCGCTTGTCACAGTATAACCAAACCTTGGATTGGCGATAGTTTTTGAGCCGTTTGTCGCTAGCTTTCCTTGTGGCTTTTTATAGTAAGACACAGTAATAGAAGTGACGGTAATTGGGTATACTCTGATATTGCCATCTAATAAAGCAATAGGAGCTGTTGCTGAGGGCTTAGACATATCATTGATTAGAATCTTATCTAACTTATGATTGTCATATAAAATATCTACAGGAGTAGCGCCAGATTTAATAGAAATTAATCGCATAAAATCTGATGGAACTGCAAATGCACCAGATACTCCAGCTACAACAGCCGACTTATAAAAAGAAGAATTTAAATCTTCTCTGATTCTCTTAGTAGAGTTAACGTCAATAGACGAATCTGCCCCCCTGTTATTCGTAACATTAATAGTATCAAAAGCCTTGAACAAGCTGTTGACTACATTCTGCTGAGCAATAGGGGCAAACGTATTAAAGTTTTGAGGCGTAACAAAGCCCTTCTCGTCTTTATTCGCTAAGTTCTTTAGTATAGTATATACGGAATAGACGCTTGCCATTAATGTACAATTTAATGCAAATCTACAAAAAAAGAAAGGAGCCCTATTTTAGAGCCCCTTCCTGCGTAATGTAACTGATATATAATTACAGCTTACCTAATCTATCTAGGACTTCAGAGTATACAAGTGCTCCTTTATCGCTAAGACAGAATCGTGCCATAACGTCTAGAGTGTCTTGACCAGCTGGAGTAGTAATGATATTCTTATTGGTATCGTACCACTTCATACTCTCACTAGACTGTTTAAGGATTTGAAAATCAACAGCTTGAATAATGATAGCCTTCGTCTTAACGATGGGATTATCAAACATCTCAATGAAGGTCTTAGGATTAGCTTTAGCGTTAGCTAGCAATTCCTTACGAATTTCAACTGTCTTCTTATTCGTGTCAATGCTCAAGAACATAGCTACAGGAAGCAATTCATCAATAGACTTATCTCTAACCATAGATACAGCGTCGTGCAACAAGAACTCTCTATCAAGCTCTTCTTCAGCAGTATACGCAGTATTCACTTCGTAGAAGATTCCGCCTCCGTTCTTAAAGTTGTCAGGGTGTGCATCAAGATAATCCTGCAAGTTCGGAGAATCAGCATCAGCCATCAAGCTACCATCCCGGAAAGCTACTTGCTCTCTGATAGCATATTGAGACTGCTCATCTACAAAGATAGAAGCCTCATTGGGGCAGTAACGGATTTGTCTGATTGGGTTTTTAGTAGTTACGTTCTGACGAAGCTTGTACCAAATTCCGCCTTCTGTAGCGAGAGAATAGACTTTCATCTGTCGCTCAGATTGAACTACTTTTTCTTTTAAGCTCGTGAAAGAGATTTCCTTCTTGTGAGCTGGTTGATTGGGTTCGGGTGCAGTAGGGGTATCCAAAGAATACTCATCTACTCTTGTTTTTCTAGTTGCCATAATTGAATGAAATTGAATGAATAAATAAAGGGTAGCGGGGGCCGAAGCCCCCACCCCCTATTGTCTATTGTTATTTAGTAATAACAACGTGACGGTTTGCTGCACGAGTAACCAAAGCAACTTCAGAACGATAGTTGAATTGAGTCAAGTCAGCGGTTGCGTTATTAGCTCCGAGAACAGAACCAGTCAACCAGTGCTCCATCTCACGGCTGTAACCGTTAGAAGCCTTGTAGTTGATTTCCAAAGAAGGATTACGGTCACCAGTCTTAGCGTCAACGACGGTAGACAAAGGAATCATAACACCAGCATAAGGAGACAATTCTGTAGCACCATTTACGATACCCAATTGCGTGGGGTCGTTAAGCAACTTCCAAGAATGCTTGTGGAAAGTGTAACCACCGCGAGAGAAGGATTTGAATCCAAGAGCGATAGCCATATCAGCAGAGTTGTTGAATGCTCCGAACTGAGTAGCAACACCAGAGGTCAAAGAAGAACCAAGGCCAGAAGCAATCATATCGTCGATAGCCAAATCTTGACCACGGTCAACGTACATAGCGTATTCGGGACCAGCACCTTGACGGTCAAGTTCCTTAACTACGTCATCCAAACCAGCGAAGTCAGTGATACGACCACCAGCAACCAAACCACGGTTTTGAACAGCCTCGAAGTAACCTTCAGAGCCAGAGATAGAAGCAGAAGAGATACCAGCAGTAGCAGTAACTTTCTGACCCAACAACATCATAAGCTCACGCTTGTCCATAAAGCGCTGACGGGTATCCATCTCGCCTTTCATAAACCAACGGTAGTCACCGTTACCCAAGTTAACCCAACCAATGTTGGTAGCTTGTGAACCAGTTACTTTGTAAGCCTCCTTAACAATCATATAAGGATTGGTGCGCTTGAGAACGTTGCTCTCCAAGTACTCGGTAGGTTGTTCAGTGCCTTGTCCGTACAAGTTGCCGATGATAGGCAAAGTAAGGTTAGCAGCTCCAGAAGGCAACGTAGCATTCTTCAAGTTGTAAACAGACATCTGGGGAGTAGCACCAGTTGCAGTTACAGCAGTAACGAATACGCGGTTTCCAGAAGGAAGCATCAATACGTCGTTCAAACGAACGTTAACCGTTGCAGAAGCCTGCAAGGGGATAGTTTGAGCAGCGCCAGCAGCGGCAGAAGCGTAGGTAGCAGTACCAGTCTTCTGAGTAGCGTGCAAGCGAGCCTCTTCCCACCATTGAACTTCGTCAGCAACGCCAGCGCTTTTTACAGCACCTGTCATTTGCAAGAAGCCAGTGATAGTTTGAGCGCCAAAAGACTTAACAAGCGCGTCGCGGTTGTCAGGCTTATTGACCTCATCAATGTAATCGCCCAATGAGATATACTTATCGGGGGTTGCTTTACGGAACGCATCCACAGCGGGAGTTCCATAAAATCCTGTACCAGTAGTAACAGCCATTTTAGTTTTGTTTTAAGAGTTTCTTTTTAACGAATACGCATCATATCGTCTGTGTTGAAGTAGTTCTTCAATTGTTCAGCGATAGTAGACGTTTTTGGCGCATTGCCGACAGACGGGCTAGAAGTCTGAATGTTAGAAGTGGTCTCTACAACTTTGCGTTGGCCGTCAGACATACCTTGTTGGTATACAGAACGAACAATGTTATCAATGTTGTCAAGAACAGTTCTATGCATAGTCAGCTTTTCAAAATCCCAAGAGCCGTCATTACGCACATACTCATCAAAATATTGTTCCAGATTAGCGTTCTTGCTTTTAAGCACAGGCTTGTACTTATCGTCAATACCGAACGAGAACGTTTTCCCTTGTGCAACTTCAAAATCAATAGCCTCAAATGAATCAACTTCAGATGCCATTTCGGTCATCCATCTGTCATCAAATAAAGGCTCTTGAGCTTGTTGCTTAGCAACTGGGGCTTTGTAGCTCTCTCTAAGTTGGTCCAACTCTTGACGAGCGGATTTCGCATCCATTTTGAGCTGTAGTTGTGAATACTTTACTTCGTCTTGGTCATACAAGTCTTCATCAAGCTTATACTTTCTGGAGATGAGAATGTCTACATCTTCATTAGTCAAATCTTGATTCTCAGTCAAAATCTTAGTTCGTACAACACTCAAATCATCCATTTCAGATGGATTGAATGATTGATACTTGAACCAATCTTCTGGACCGCGACCTGTCGCTGCAACGAAATCGGCAATCACGCGTACGCGCTCATCAATTTCAGCAGTTGAGCTGTTGTTACCTCCAATGTAGCTACTAAGGTCTTCTAAGCTCGTAAGTTGCATACCTAGCCTTTCGCTAAGATGTCCAACCAACATAGACTCGAATTCCTCATCACTAACACCGTCAGTTGACTCAGGCTCAACGTTATTCTGCACCTCATTTACAGAGACGGTCTCTGCTTCATAAGGAGCGTTATTAGAATCTAAAGAACTTTCAGGAATTACTGGCTCCTGCGCCATTTCTTGAACTTGAGCCTCATTTACCTCATCAGCAGGTGGAGCATCAACAAACTCTAGACCTCCGGCTTTCAATAAGTTCTCAATGTTATTTTCAAACTCGCTCATAATAAAATAAATTGTTTATACTCCGCAAAGTTAATTATTTTTACGGTGCGGTTTTTTGAGCTCTAAATCAGTTATTTGTTTGAGTTGGTCTGCACGTTTTCTTGCAGGTACTGCATCAATTTATCGTAATTAATCTGATGCTGCATCACCACTTATACTCGGTTTGCAACAGCCTTACACATATCAATAAACTCTTCTTGACTATACTGCTGCTTGCTCATATTAATCATCTTATGAACCCACTGAACATTTCCTTCAACATATCCCTTAGATGAGTCTATTCTATCTAATGATGCTGTATTCTTATTTACTTTCATAGCATCAATATTCCAGCCAGTTAAAACGCATTTAAAGTCCTGCTCAATTAATGTGTTAGCTAAATATTCAGGCGTAACATCCCATTCTAACCCTCTTATATATGCTTGTGCTTGATATTTACGAACAAAAGAGCTTCTAAGAACACCTTTAATCCAACCTTTGTGAGCGTTATTTTCTGGTTTTTTATTAGAGCATCCTTTACATTCTTTGCCTTCATTATAAGACATTATAGCATAGTTGCGCCTTAGGTATGATTGTTTATTACCGCAGTTTGGACAATTCTTATACCATCGTCCATCCTGACCCTTATATACTTCTTCTGGTAACGCTAAAGCGAGAGCCATAACGGAAGTATTAAAATCCACTTATACTCATTAGCCCACCACGCTGCACTCATTTTGCCTTTCGCAATGTTCTTGGCGTGACGCGCTTTAAATGATGCACGTTTCTTAGCTCTTGCTTCTGTTGGATTTGATTCAGTAACAGTATCTGCTCCTTGTTCTCCAAAGCGAATAAGCTTGATTTTGTCGCCCTCTTTAGCTAACACTACGTGAGACTTTTTAGGATTTGACGGGGTCTTCTTGGGCTTGTTAGTGGACTCTAAGTTAAATTTATCTAGTAACTTATTTATTCTCTCTCTATTCTCCATTTGTAAATCTTTTTTATGTGGGACAAAAAATCATCTAGCTTCAAGTCCATCTTTGCACGATTGCAGGTTCCGCAACAGGAGACTATATTATCCATAGTGTACCCAAATGATGAGTCTAACCTATCTAAACCGTTAATCATAGAATCATATAGTTTTCTGTTGGTCACAGACTCGACAAAAGATGAATTTGATGAATAACCAACATATGCCCATTTATTTCTCTTGTCGATTTGACCACAATAAAAACACTCTTTAGAAGATATGCTTAGAAAGTCATTATATGAAATTTCAAAGTCAAGCCCTCTACTTTTTGCGCCAGACTTTATACTCTTGTACACATACCTGTTGGTTGAATTAATTCTATCTTCGTAAATTAAGCAACCACAGCTACGCGTCTTCATAGATGCAACCTGCTTAAGTGGTAGCTCTACTTGGCTTCCACAATCGCAGCCAAAAAGAAAAAACGTTCTATTTGATTTTCCGTAATTTCTTAATCCAAGGTCTTTTATTGCTGTGAGCCTGCCATACTTTAAGCCAATGACTCCAGTAAACCTTATTGATGCGGCTTCCTTATTGGTCCTAGAGTAATTTGAGTCTTTGATGTACTTTGCCACAAAAGACTTAGATGGCTCTACTTGATTTGCGATTTGTTCAATGCTTAACCCAGAGGAATATAATTGCAATATTCTACTTTTAACCGATTCAGTATATCTTTTAGACATAACGATTCTTGATTCTGTCCTCCATTAGAAGAAGTGTAAATACGTTACGAATGTTCCCCAGAATAGAAACACAAGCAGTGCTTGGTTGCTTTGGCTTCTAGCAGCATCTATGCTTTTGAACTTCTCGTGGAACAGCTCATTAGCATACATATTGCTTAAGCCCATCATTCTGTCTTTTTCTACTTTAAGCGTGTCAATCTCTGAGCGCATCGCTATAAACTTATTGTTCATTGCCTGCGCCTGAGCGATGGTCATCACCACTACCGTATCACTTCCCTCCACCCGTTGTGTCGGGTAGGATTGCGAATAGGTCAAATGGCTTGCTAGCATTAAAAGGGTCATCAGTAACCACCTCATTGTACGCTTCAGTTATTTCTTCTACAACCATCTTGTATTGAACATTCTGTTCTACAAGGACAGCCTTCTCTTCTTCTAATACTTCAATCGCTTCCTTCATCTCCTGCACCTGAGCTACCACCACTTGGTCAGCACGCTGTGACACCATTGCTGCCTCTTTAATCGTTTGCATAGACTTCTCAATGAGATGGTCAACAGAATCAACAGCAGGGGCTTGGGGCTTATCAGCAAATGCTGCACCGATTGCTAGGCCGATAATGGTATAGGAGAGGATGCGTTTCATAGGGCTTGAAGAAGCATTTCATTCTTAGCGCTGGTATACGCTAGTGCGCTGTCCAGTCTACGGATATGGTTAGTGTACTTGTCTACCTTGACCTCCAGTTCAGATACGCGTGTTTGACAACGGTCATCAATGGTTTCTGATGTCATCTTCTGGTCTACGTATAAATAGCCAATAGCGACCAAGCAAATGAATGCAATAGCCGCTACGGGATTCTTTTGAAACTGGTCAAAAGAGACAGGTAGTTTCATTTCTTAGCAAACTTCTCAATAGCTGTTCCGAAGAACATTGCAATGGTTAGGTACTCAACGGCTTCCACAAGTTCTTTGCTAGGAGCAATCTCTTGAGGAGAGAAGGAATTGGCTACCATTGTTCCCATAAGAACCAAAGCGCCGATGATTCCGATAAGGCGTTTAGACGACACTTTGTCGCCATCAGCCAACAGCTTGTTAATCCAGTTTTTCATACCTCAAAGATACTTTAAAAAAGAAATGCTATTCTTGGACTACAGGAGCCTGACAATACGCTGCACTTGGGTTCGCTACGCAATAATCTTTGGCGTATTGAGCCTCCCAACCGCTAAATGTATGGTTGTAAGAAGAAGGCACAGGCCAAACGATATAGGAATCAAGAGTAGCGTCTTGGGAATCTGTCCAAATGATGTCTACCTCGTGCTTGGAGGAAAGGGCTGCCTCTGTGAGGACATTCCCCTCTTCGTCATAGGTGGCGGGAGTAACTACTGGCTGGCCCAAGTCAGCTACCGCAACCACCTTTGAGCTATCCCAAGAAGTGTTGCCCTCTTCGTCACCCTCA
>Ga0102830_1000775_pt1 | contig 12914 bp, 9 predicted proteins | sample ColrivemetaGS703_FD_84511 | JGI IMG/M metagenome (GOLD analysis project Ga0102830, IMG submission 84511) | Estuarine microbial communities from the Columbia River estuary - Freshwater metaG S.703 | ecosystem: Environmental > Aquatic > Marine > Intertidal zone > Estuary | place: USA: Columbia...
ACACCACGAATGCCACCCATTTCTTCGCCGCCTCCTGCTCTGCCTGGGCCCCCATGCACAAGTAGAGGAAGTGGAGAACCATGACCTGTACTTTCTTTGGCGCAATCTCTGTTGAGAACTAAAATTCTTCCATGGTGAGAGGCCGTACCTAGTACATATTTTTTCGCCTCTTGTTCGTTATTGGTTACAATAGTAGTCACTAAGCTTCCTTTTCCTAGTTTACTTAGTGCTATGGCTTCTTCCATTCCATTATAAGGCATCAAGGTGCTCACGGGGCCAAAGGCTTCTATTTCGTGCGGCTCGTTGCTATGAAATGGTTTTTCATTGAGTAATAGTAGGGGAGAGAGAAATGCTCCCTTGATCGCATCGGCATCTACTACTTCTACACTGTCTAGCGAACCATAGATGAGTTGAGAACTCGCTAATAATTTTTTAACCTGTGTTAGTACCTCTTCTCGTTGCGACATCCCGGCCAAACTGCCCATGCGAACTTTTTCATTAAGCGGAGACCCAATGATTGTCTGTGCCAATGCTTTTTGTAAAGACTCAGCTACCACAGATAAATGGGATTGGGGTACAAATATGCGTCACACACCGGTACAGCGTTGTCCGGATTTTAATGTCATTTCTTTTCGCACTTCTTTGATAAATAAATCCCATTCAGGATCATTTGGCTGTACAGATTCTCCTAGCACAATACAATTAAGGCTGTCTGCTTCCATCGTAAAGGGAACATTATTTGCTAATAGAGCAGGGGTTCTTTTCAAGAGTGCTCCGGTGTGTGCACTTCCTGTAAAGGTTATGCTATCTTGACTATTGACCCACTCGAGTAAATCTCCTGCACTTCCGCATAATAATTGCAAGGATCCTTCTGGAAAAATTTTGCTGGTAATAATTTCTTTGAAAACGGCTTCAGTTAAATACGAAGTAATTGTTGCCGGTTTAATAATAGCGGGAACGCCTGCTAATAAATTGACCGCAATTTTTTCCAGCATACCCCAAACCGGAAAATTAAAAGCGTTGATATGAATGGCTACTCCTTCTTTAGGAACAAGCAAGTGAGTACCCATGAATGTATTTTGTTTACTCAGGTTGTGGGATTCGCCGTCAATACAAAACGTTTCATTGGGAAATTTTCTTCTCAGTGATGCATTGGCAAACAAGTTGCCGATTCCTCCTTCAATATCCACCCAGCTATCTGCTTTTGTTGCACCAGTTTTATAGCTGAGTGCATAAAAGGCTGGCAAGTGTTTTTGTAAGTGAAGGGCTAATGCTTTTAGACGAAGTCCTCTTTCGTGAAACGTTAATGAACGTAGTGCTGGGTTTCCCACCTTTCGGCCATATTCAACCACTGACTTGAAGTCGATTCCTTCTGTGCTGGCTTGTGCGATGGGTTCTCCGGTTACAGCATCAGACAATAACTGACCATTACCTGTTCCGGCCATCCATTGTCCCTGGATATAATTGTTGAGTTGTTTCATAGGGGAAGCTTACAAAGGCGAAGTTACCTATTTATCATTCATGCTTTTTTCTCGACGTGAATGGAATTACCTTTGCTGAAATTTACAAGTATGTTACGGATATCCTTTTTTTGTTTCATGAGTTTGTCTGTTTTACTGGCTTGCCAGTCCTCTTCTGATAATTCTAGTGAACACCCGGCTCATGCTACCATGAAGGCGCCAAAAACCCCCGCAGACAGTTTATATGGGCAGGTGATGGAGATGCACGATCTGGTAATGCCAAAAATAGGAAAGGTGAGAGGCGCTCAAAAAAGAGCGCAGGCTTTGCTGGACTCAATCGGATTAATGCCAGCTCGTTCTGTTTCTACACTTACTGCGTATAAGAAAGAGTTAGAAACACTGGTGAGTGAGTTGAATTATGCTGATTTTGCAATGGATCAGTGGATGATGGAGTTTAATCTTGATTCCGGAAAAAATAATGTTGAGGTCAGACTGGCTTATTTACGTTCTGAGTTTGATAAAGTATCGAAGGTTAAAGATGCGATATTAAATAGTTTAGCTAAAGCCGACACGCTGTTAAAAAAATAGCCCCGTCTGTTTTTCTTATATTGCAGTAATGGCAAGCCGGCTTCGACTTTTTACCAAGCGTTTTTTTATCTATGCTAACTGGCTGGTCGTTCTTCTTTTTCTCCTCTCTTGCCTGATTCCTCTCTTACATCCTCAACAGTGGTGGTGGGTTTCTATGATGGGATTGAGTTTCCCTATCCTGCTTCTTTTAGTGATTTGTTTCTTTTTTGGCTGGTTGCTACTTTTAAAATTCAATCTCATTTTTATTTCATTGGTTGCGCTGGGGCTTGGCTATAAAAGTATAGCCGTCTTTATTGGATTTAATGCGCCACTCACCTTTGCTGCCGATTCTGGCGGACGTTCTATTCGGGTTGTGAGCTGGAATGTGGCCCGATTTATTGAGTTAGCACGCAATAATAACCAAGGCAGTACGACACGAAAAAAGATGCTTTCACTTCTTAAAGAACAAAGGGCAGATATCTTATGTCTGCAAGAATTTTATACTTCGGAGAATCCTGCATTCTATGATAATATTCGTGCTATTCAGCAGGCGTTAGGGTTTCGTTATTATTATTTTCCATACGATAAGGATGGGGATCGCAATTATTATAGCTCCATTATATTTTCAAAGTTTCCTATTGTAGACAGCTCTTTTTTACGGTATCCTCGCCCTTCGCAGCCGGAAGCTTTGGTACAAGCTGATATTAAGGTGGGGTCCGATACCATTCGATTTTTTACAACCCATTTACAGTCACAGCGATTTGATAAGGTTGACTACTGGCGGATGGAAAAAATCAAAAGCAGAGAAGATAGTCTGGTCTATCATTCCATACCCCTCGTAGCTAAATTAAAGAGAGGGATAGTTATACGAAGCATGCAGGCGGATATCATTGACCAGGTAAGAAATAATTCTCCATATCCCGTCGTGATAACGGGTGATCTTAATGACGTTCCTAACTCGTATACCTACTTTAAAGTACGCGGATCATTGAAAGATGCATTTTTGGAAAAAGGCTACGGAATTGGGCGAACCTTTCGCAGTTTGTCCCCCACCTTGCGAATTGATTACATTTTTACCGATCCCCGCTTTTCTGTAGCGCAGTTCAAGCGTGAAAAGAAAAACTACTCTGATCATTACATGATTGTTGCTGATATCAGACGGAGTCGTCCGTAATGATATTTTAATCATCTTTGCAGCATGCAGTCCCTTCATATCTACAATTCGTTAACCCGGCAAAAAGAAGAATTTGTTTCCTTGGTCAAAGGGCATGTGGGCATGTATGTGTGTGGACCTACCGTAAGTGGAGAGAGCCATTTGGGCCATGCACGCCCTTACATCACTTTTGATGTGGTGTACCGCTACTTGCAACATTTGGGATATAAGGTTCGTTATGTGCGAAATATTACTGATGCAGGGCATTTTGAAGAAGAGGGTAGAGTAGCAACTGATAAAATTGCTGAAAAGGCTCAATTGGAAAAATTAGAACCCATGGAGCTGGTGCAGAAATACACGAATCTTTTTCATTGGGCTATGCACCAATTCAATACGTTGCCTCCATCTATAGAACCCACTGCAACCGGACATATTGTTGAGCAAATTGGTATGATTGAAGAAATCATAAAGGCCGGGTATGCATATGAGAAGAATGGTTCTGTTTATTTCGATGTAAAAAAATATGCTTTAGCCTACGAATATGGAAAGTTGAGCGGTCGGGTAATTGATGAATTATTAACTACTACGCGTGAGTTGGAAGGACAGGACGAAAAAAGAGATCGTGCTGATTTTGCGCTTTGGAAAGCAGCTGCACCGGAACATATCATGCGCTGGAAAAGCCCTTGGGGCGTGGGTTATCCGGGTTGGCATATTGAATGCTCTGCGATGGCTACAAAATATCTGGGTCCACAATTTGACATTCACGGCGGAGGAATGGATTTATTATTCCCTCACCATGAGAGTGAAATTGCACAGAGCACAATTTGCAATCATCAATCACCGGTTCGATATTGGGTTCACAATAACATGATTACGATCAATGGTCGTAAAATGGGCAAGAGCTACAATAATGTCATTAAATTGACTGAGCTTTTTAGCGGCACTCACCCTTTGTTAGCCAAGGCTTATCATCCGATGACGATTCGGTTTTTTATTTTGCAAACGCATTATAGCAGTACCCTCGATTTTAGTAATGAGGCATTGCTAGCCGCAGAAAAGGGATTGAAAAGATTATGGGATGCAGTGGAAGGGTTTCAACAATTGAATATACAAGAGTGGGGACATCCCACTAAGAGTGAAGACGTTGTTTTGGAAAAGAAAGTAAACCATCTGTTGGATGAACTCCCACTTTTTATGAATGATGATTTTAGCTCAGCAAAAGTGTTAGCTAATCTATTTGAATTAGTACCGGTATTAAACTCAATAAAGGATGGCGTTATAGCTAAGTCAGCACTGGGTGTTAAGATACTTACAAGGATGCAAAATGAGTTGAAGCTTTGGATGGAGGACATATTAGGATTACAACCTCTTCATGCTGCTGATCAGGAAAAATTGCAAGGAGTAATGGAGTTATTGATTGATATGCGAAAAGAAGCAAAGGGTCGTCGTGACTTTATGACCTCTGATAAAATCCGCGATCGATTATTATCCTTAGGGATTCAACTCAAGGATGAAAAAGGGGGTGGAATGAGTTGGAAAATTGATTAATACTTTCCAATTATCTAGATTCAAGAAAACTGAATCGATTCCATTTTAGCTAGCCACTGCTCAGAAATTCTTGCCCCTAATCCGGGTTGATTGGGTAGGTGAATTTGACCATTTTCCCCATAAGAAATGCCTCCCTCTACCGGATCTTCTTTAAACATGAGGGCAGTATCAAAATCAAAATGTACAATGTTTGGACTGCAACAAGCAAAATGCGCAAATGCAGACATGGCAAGCCGCGATTCAATCATCGCACCTACCTGCATTTTAATTTTAGCACGATCAGCAAGAGCTACAATTTTCTTTGCTTTTAATAACCCGCCTGCCTTTCCAATTTTGATATTGAAATAATCGCACGCATTAATGGCGATTAGTCTGGCTGCATCATAAGGATCACCACAACTTTCATCGGCCATAATAGGAATAGGGCTCTCTTTTTTTATGCGTGGTAATTCAGTGTAAAGTTGACGGGAAATTGGTTCTTCGCAATGTTGAATATCAAATGCCGACAAGGCTTGAAGTGTGGTGATGGCTTCTTCAACACTCCAGCCTTGGTTTGCGTCTATTCGAATTGGAATTGCAGGACCTACTGCAGTACGAATGGCACGAATCCGCTCAATATCTTTTGAACCTTGCTGTCCCAGCTTTACTTTGATAGCCGGGAATCCTTGTGCAAGAATCCTTTTTGCATCGGCTGCCATTTTTGAGGGTTCACCAATGCTAACCGTATAATCAGTAACAATTTCTTTGTCAGCCTCACCTCCTAAAAATTTCCATAGAGGTACACTGGCTTCCTGCGCTGCAATATCATGTAAAGCAATATCAAATGCACTTTTAATGCTATTATTAAGATAAATGATGCTATCCATTAATTGAATAGCATCATTTATCTCTACTGGATTTTTGCCTATTAAAACACGAGCAAAATATTGTCCCACTGCATAACAGGTATCTTGACTTTCGCCGTTGATAGGCATATACGGACTGCATTCCCCAAAGCCAGTTATTCCTGCATCGGTTTCAATTTTGACCAATACATTTAAAGCATCCGTATCAACACCCAGCGAAGTGATAAAGGGTTCCTTTAATGGGATAGCTAGCTTATAAAGACTGATCCGTGTTATTCTCATTTGGCCAATGTCAATTCATTGATCAGATGAGGGGCGCCGCCTAATTTATCAATGCACCAGAGTACATAACGGATATCTACACAGATGGTACGATTAAGATCTTTGTCAAATGCAAGTTTATGACTAAGAGCTTCATAGTTTCCATCAAAAGCTAATCCGATCAATTCGCCTTTATTGTTTAATACGGGTGAACCTGAGTTACCACCGGTAATATCGTTGGTAGTGATAAATCCGATTACCAGGTCTTTTCGAGTGGGATCCATATACTGACCAAAGTCTTTGTTTCGAATCATCTCCACTTGTTTGGTAGGAAGATCAAACTCATAATCGCCCGCTTTATATTTTTCTAGCAGACCGCGAGAGGTAGTTACATAATCATACTTTACGGCATCACGTGGCTGATAACTTTTTACGTTTCCGTAACTCACTCGCATGGTGAAAGTAGCATCAGGATACATTTTTTTTGCTTTCACTGTATCCATATCAATCACTCCTTTCAAATAGAGTCTTCCATATTCTGCATTGCGGGAGGCAAATTGCTGCGAAAACAGACCATATTTAGAATTATAGTTATTGATGAACGAGCTGGCATGTACAAATGCAGGATCTGTTTGCAGGATAAATCCATCTGGTTTTGCAAGAAAGGCCTCCCAGCGTGCGTTATCGAACACAATTGTTTTTGAAAATACATCAGCTGCGTAGCGGCGGTAGGTCTCTTCATTATCCAGACTGCCGTATTGATTTTTCAAGGTTGGGAAGAAAGTGGTAGGGTGTTGTTGCTTGTCAATTTCCTGATAAAACATTCTGGTTGTGGTAGCCAATATTTTTTCGTCAGAAATCTTATTCTCGCTCTCTAAGAATGCTTTACGCGCTTGATTGACTGCGTCTACTGTTTTTCTAACATCTGCTGCTGGGGTACCAGGCTTTGTTAACACCGCTTCTAATTGTAATAACGACCCCGCAAATGCAATGAGTGGAGAGCCTAACACTCCTTCACGCATGTACATCTGATGTTTAGCATAGGGTCTCCAGGCATCGTAAGCTTTGCTCCAATCGGAAAATAAGTTTTCATATTCTGGTTTCCCCTTTGCCCATTGTGTGAACCCTGCCTCAAATTTTTTCTTTTGACCGTACACATCATATTTGAGTAGTTGCTTGGTTTCACCATCAAAAAACTTCCAATAGTTCGCAATGCTTGCATAAGAAGAAGCCAGTTGTAATTTTACTGCTGGATCTTTTTTCATTTCCTCAAACATAAATTTAAGGCGTGCATCGCGTAGGCTAACTAAGGTTGGATTGCTGATATCTGTTGCCAGGCGAATGCCGTAGGAGCTTTCATAGCGATTAGTACTACCTGGATAGCCCCAGATCATAGCAAAGTCACCATCTTTTAAGGGCTTTAGAGAAACAGGCAAATACCATTTTGGTTTTAATGGGATGTTTGCTTCATTGTGTTTTGCAGGCTTTCCGTTAGCATCTGTGTACACGCGAAAAACAGAGAAGTCGCCAGTGTGACGGGGCCATTCCCAATTATCTGTATCGCCACCAAATTTACCGACGCTTTCAGGAGGTGTCCCTACTAATCTGATATCAGAATAGCGTTGGTATACAAAAGCTAAAAATTGGTTTCCTTTAAACAGAGAGCTTACTCTTGTTTCAATGCTTTCCTCGGCATTGCTCAATCTTTTATTGATGGCTGCTAATACTGCAGCTTGTTTTTGTATACGCTCACTGCCCGTGAGTCCTTTTAATGAATCCATTACTTCTTTCGTAACGTCATCGATGCGTACTAAAAACTGAACCGAAAGAGTAGTGTTGATTTCTTCTGCCAGGGTTTTTGCATAAAACCCGTCACGTAAATAGTTTTTCTCTACACTGCTCGCGGTAGCGATTGCATCATAACCACAGTGGTGGTTTGTAAATATCAATCCTTTTGAACTGACAATTTCTCCTGTACAACCACCCCCAAAAATGATGATAGCATCTTTTAACGAGGGCTTATTGATTTGATACAGTTGTTCTTTGGTGAGCTTCAAGCCTTTTTTCACCATTTCATCATATACTTGTTTTCCGAGTAAAAGGGGTAACCACATTCCCTCATCTGCAAGTGTTCGACCTACAAATAGGCAAATGAAAATAAAGGACATTAATAACTTTTTCATGACGTCAAAATTTAGGTAACAAACCTACGAAAAACGAGTTGCTTCAACTCTTCAATTTTATTCCCTAATTTGGAATTCCAATCTTGCTTATGAGACCTTACCTGTTTTTGATTTTAGGCGGCATCGCACTTGTTTTTGCAACTTGTCGAAAAAAAGATACCACCCCTACGCCTCCCACACCCGGGATGCCTGGGTGCACCAGTTTACTGGCCCCTGCGAATGGTGGTTTTGTAACAACTACTTCTGTTACACTTTCTTGGAATGCAGTAAGCACGGCTAGTAGCTATGATGTTTATTTGGGCACTACTCCTTCACCAACAGCACTGGTGGGTAATGCGGTGTCTGGTACCACACATACTGTTAGTATTCCGGCTACGCCCAATGCCACGTATTATTGGTATGTGGTTCCTCGTAATACCTCGGGACCCGCATCAGGGTGTGCAGCAGGCGCTCGTTCATTTACGTACATTGTTATTAGTATGCCTGTTTCGTTGGGATATCATGTAGTAGGATATTTTCCTTCTTATCGGAGCTTGACCGAAGTTCCTGATATTAAATTCAGAATGACCAATGTGGTGGTGTATGCGTTCTATCAAGTTAATTCAACGGGTTCTTTGGTTGCGCCAGGCTCAGCTACTGCCCCTTTGGCTGCAGTGGCAACCAAGGCAAGATCTAATAATGCAAAAATTCTTTTAGGCATTAATGATGGTAGCGGAGATGGAAAAACGAATTTTAAAAATATGGCTGCTAGTCCGCAGGGGCGTACCAATTTTATTCGTGATATCATGAATGTGGTTCGTGTCAATCAATTAGATGGTGTAGATATGGATTGGGAATTCCCTACTACGTCAGATGGAACTGATGTTACATTCACATCACTCATGAAAGAATTAGCAGATTCCTTACATCGTGATGGTCGTTATTATTTGTCTAGCGCAATTACGGCAGGTAAGTACGCAGGGGGAATTCGTGATGCGATTCGTAATGAGTTGTTTCCTGTTGTTGACTTTTTTAACATCATGGCCTATGATGATTTTAGCACAACGGCTCCTTATCGTCATCATAGTGATTATGCACTAGCTAGTTTATGTTTAAATTATTGGATTAATACAAGAGGGATGCCCGCAGTAAAAGCAGTATTAGGAATTCCAGCATATGGCAGACCTGCTGGTATTACGCAGTCTAATACGGTATTGTCTTATAGAAATATTTTATCGCAAGGTGGAAATTCTCAATTGGATTCTGCCATAGTAAGTGCAGGTACTTTTACAAATTATACGATCTATTACAATGGACAGTATACTGTAAAGCGAAAGGCTAAATTGTCAAAGGATATTGCTGCTGGTGTTATGTTTTGGGAAAAGTGGCAGGACGCTACCGATGGACAATCACTCCTTAAAGCTGCCTGTGATACGGTTGGTCGGAGTTATTGAGGGGATGGGCTCATTTAAAATCGACCACAATTTATCTTTTAGCGCCACTAGTCCTTGATTCGTTAGGGAAGAGATAAATAGATGAGGGATCTGTTCCGGTAATTCCTTAGCAATAGCTGCTTGCAATTCTTCGTCCAGCATATCACTTTTACTGATAGCAATGATAAATTGCTTATGTAATAACTCCGGATTGTATTTTTCTAATTCGCTAACCAAAATTTCATATTCTTTTCGGTGATCTTTACAGTCTGCAGGAATCAAAAATAATAAGACCGCATTGCGTTCAATATGTCGTAAGAATCGATGGCCCAGTCCTTTTCCTTCCGCAGCACCTTCTATGATGCCTGGTAAATCGGCCATACAAAAACTTTTTCCGTCTCTGTATTCGACCATCCCGAGATTAGGGGTAATTGTGGTAAAAGCGTAATCTGCAATCTTTGGCTTGGCCGCTGTGATTACAGATAGTAAAGTGGATTTGCCTGCATTAGGAAAACCTACCAAACCCACATCAGCTAGTACTTTTAATTCTAAAATTTTCCACCCTTCTAAACCTGGTAGTCCGGGTTGTGCATGTTCAGGTGCCTGGTTAGTGGGCGTTGCAAAATGAGAATTACCTAATCCTCCTTTTCCTCCGGGCATCCAGATTATTTCCTGTCCATCTTCTAAGATCTCTACTTCTTTTTTTCCTGTCTCTTCGTCACGGACTATGGTACCTAGAGGTACTTCAATGGTAATATCTTTTCCGTCTCTGCCATGGCAATTATTGGCACCCCCTTTTTCTCCATCTTCGGCCAGTACATTTTTGTAATAGCGAAGGTGTAATAATGTCCAAAGATTACTATTACCTTTTAAAATAATGTGTGCGCCACGTCCCCCATCCCCACCATCAGGCCCACCCAATGCTGTGAATTTATTGCGCATGAAGTGTTTATTGCCAGCACCACCGTGTCCGCTGCGGCAAAAGATTCTGATCTGGTCAACAAAGTTGCTTTTTTCCAATTTGGAGATTTGTAAGTGACAAAGATAGTTGTATCCCTGTTACTTCTTTTTCCCAATTGAAAGTAAAATGGCAGGAAGTAAAATCAAATTTGTAAGTGTTGCCGTAATTAAAGTGAGAGACGTGAGCCATCCTAATGCCATCGTTCCGCCAAAATCACTGAAACAAAAAATGATAAAACCTGCAATTAAAACCAGTGATGTGTAGATAATACTGATTCCGGTGCTATAAATTGTTTGAATTACAGTGGCTTTGATGTCTTGATTTTGATTCGGTAATTATTGTTTATAATTTACCAAAAATCGTATCGTCACATCAATGGCAATTCCTAAGGCCACACTAAAAACTAACACCGTTGAAGGCTTAAGCGGTACTCCCGCCCAACCCATTACACCTGCTGTAATGATCAATGGAATAATATTTGGAATTAGTGAACTGATTAAAATACGGGCAGAACGAAAAAGGTATAACATGCAAAGACTAATCAGTAAAAAGGCCCAGAAAATACTTTCTTTGAGTCCATTGATAATAAATCGACTTCCTTCCAAAAATGTTACACTGGTTCCTGTTAATTCAATTTCATGTGTTCGCTTTTCTGAAGTATTGAACAATGAGTCCGCTTTTTGTTGAATACTGTCTAGTAACAGCGGTAGACGATAACTTCCAATATCTGCCATATTTACACTGATGCGAGCTTGCTGTTTGTTTTTATCCATAAATGAGCCCACCAACTTTGAAAGTGAATTCTTTTTGGCGGTAGTGTCTTTAAAGCTTAGGTATTGCGCAAGTGCAGGTAAATCATAGCTATTGGGGAGTGTATAGCTGGAGGGATCACCATCAAAGAATGCTTGTCGGGCAAATTTTAATCCTTCTACTAAACTGAGTGGTCGTGCAATCCCAGGAATGGTTGCTAAGTAATGCGAGAGGGAGTCAATTGCCTCAAGATTTTTCAAATTACGTGTGACACCTTGTTTCTTTTTGGTATCCACAACAATTTCCAGTGGCATCACTCCTTTAAAGTGTTTTTCAAAAAATTTCAAATCAGTGTACACCGTATTAGACTTGGGTAAGTCATCTACAATAAAAGCTTCACTTCTCAATTTAAAAAGTCCTGCGATGGAAATGACCATTACGATCGTGGTGATCCCATAGATTAGTGGGCGATGGTTGAGGGACCATTTTTCTAATCGAGCCAACCAACGATTTAGTTGTGGATTATCTAAGTATTTGGTGTGACGCGTTTTTGGTGGAGGCAGATAACTGAGTACCGCTGGAATAAAAATCAGTGAGATAAAAAACAGGGCCATAATATTGATCCCGGCAACTAACCCAAATTCTTTTAAGATCTGACTACTCGTTAGTGCAAATACTGCAAATCCAATGGCTGCAGCCACATTACAAAACAGGGTTACAATCCCCATTTTGTCGACCATCATAATCAGGGCTTTTCTTTTATCGCCATATTGATTCCAGGCCACATGAAATTTATTCAGGAAATAGATACAGTTGGGAATTCCAATCACCACTACTAACGGGGGAATCAATGCGGTTAATAAGCTGATCTTAAATCCAAAAAGTTGCAGGGTGCCTACACTCCAAATTACTCCTATGCCAACCACTGCAATAGAAAGCAGCATTGCACTAATGGAACGAAAGAATAGTAAAAGAATTAAAGCAGAAAGTATCACCGAAGCAATGAGAAAGAATCTCATTTCGTCTTGAAGCATAATGGCCACCTTACTGCGGATATAGGGCAAACCACTTTTATGGAGTTGCAGTCCTGTTTTATTTTCGAACGCTGCAGTGATTGCATCAATTTCTTCAATGACATCTTCTCTCTTTTTAGAATTCAGTAGGTCTTTGTTGATGCGAAGGCCCATCAGGTAGGCATTCGTTTCAGGATTGTATAGGAGTTCTTGATAAAAGGGTAGACTTGCAAAAATTAATTTACTGCTATCCAATTTTTCTGGCGTCAACTGCGTAGTATCAAAAATGGGTTTTACCTGTAATTTTTCAGTGACAGAATCTTTGACGAGATTGACGGCAGCAGGAATCGATAAAATGTCTTCAACGCCATTCACTTTTTTGAGTTCATCTTGGAGGGTAACATATTGCTTAAACGTAGCTAGTTCAAAAAAGCGATCTGTTTGTACGCCAATCACTAGTAGATTTCCATCTTCTCCAAATTTTTCCCGAAAGGCCTGGTAAGCCTTATATTTTGGATTATCTAATGGAATAGCTCGGGTGAATTCATAACTTAATTCTACTTTGCTGGCCAGATAGCCCATGCCTGCGGTAATCAGCAGTAAACTTATTAAAAGGGGGAGTCTGAATTGTAAAACAAAACGGCCAAGCCATTGCCACATAAAAAGAATATTTATTGCTTGAAAAGAAAAGCAAAACTGACGGGGATGTTTTTATAATCTTGTTTTAATAAGTAAATGGTTAGTCAATAAATCACAACACG
>Ga0102830_1000785_pt1 | contig 12837 bp, 10 predicted proteins | sample ColrivemetaGS703_FD_84511 | JGI IMG/M metagenome (GOLD analysis project Ga0102830, IMG submission 84511) | Estuarine microbial communities from the Columbia River estuary - Freshwater metaG S.703 | ecosystem: Environmental > Aquatic > Marine > Intertidal zone > Estuary | place: USA: Columbia...
CTTGGGCAATCAGGAAGAACATCAGGCCGACGGTGACCCCGCTGGCGCCGATGTGGTGGCCGCCGAGACTGATGAACCAGGTGCCCAGACCGGAGCCGATCCAGACCAGGGGAAGCGCCGCCCGGCTGGCCCGCGGAAACAGACTGCCGGCGATGGTGCCCAGAATCAGGATGGCGAACGCATTCGAAGCCAGATGCTCGAACGAGCCGTGCAGCAGCGGTGCAGTCAAGATTCCGATCAGCCCGTCGATATTCTGGGGTTGGATGGCCAGAGGACGGGTCGCGAACCAGCGGTCCTGCATCAGGAATACCGCGAGCAGCATGGCAACCCAGCAAAGGCTGAACGTCAAGGCGCGGTTGAACTGCTGTTTCACGCGCCCGAGATAGGCGGTGCTGCGGGTCTGGTAAAGGGTTTCGGCATCCATTCACAGGACATGGGGGCTGTACCCGAAAGCACAAGCCCCGTTTTCCGGCGAGCCGGGATTATTCGTCCTTGAGCAGGTATTCTTCGCCGACCGCGGCCTTTTTTTCCTTCGGTTTGAACAACAGGCTGAGCGCCATGGCTGCGGTAATCAGCGCCGCCACCACGCCCAGCGAAACGCCGACCGGAATCTTGTAGAAGTCCACAATCAGCATTTTCACGCCGATGAACATCAGTACCATCGCCAAACCATAGGCCAGCAGGTGGAATTTCTCGGCCATACCGGCCAACAGGAAATACAGGGCGCGCAGGCCAAGCACCGCGAACACGTTCGAGGTCAAGACAATGAACGGATCGGTGGTGATGGCGAAAATGGCCGGAATTGAATCAACTGCGAAGATCACGTCGGTGAACGCGACCATGACCATGACTACGAACAGCGGCGTGTATTTCTTGATACTGTCTTCGCGCACGATGAAGGATTCACCGTGGTAATGACGGGTCAATGGCAGGTGACCGGTAATCCAGCGCAGAATCGGGTTTTTCTCCATATCCGGCTCTTGTCCGGCCGCCCACAGCATTTTAGCGCCGGTGGCCAGCAGGAACAGGCCAAAGAAGTAAAGGATCCAATGGAATTTCTGGATCAAGGCGGCGCCGATGAAAATCATTATCGCGCGCAAAACGATGGCACCCAAGACGCCGTAAATCAGCACACGCTGCTGCGAGGGTGCCGGCACCGCGAAGTAGGTGAAAATCATCAGGAACACGAAAATGTTATCGACCGCCAAAGCTTTCTCGACCAGATAACCGGTCAAAAATTCCATGCCAATCCGGTCGGCATCCGGATTGCCGCTGTCTTTCAGGTACCACCACAAGCCGGCGTTGAAAATAAAGGCCAATGCAATCCAGGCCATGCTCCAGATCAGGGCTTCTTTGGTGCTGACCTTATGCGGCCCATTGGCTTTAAGCACCAACAGGTCGACGAGTAGCGCCAAGATGACAAATAGGGTGAAAACCGCCCACATGGTGGGGGTGGCAATGCTGATCATGCAAAACGCTCCATTCGCAACAGAATAAAACCCCGAGGACATCGAGGTGCTGCGAAGGTCTTGCTAGCAGATGAACTGCCTATCGAACCGGGGGCGGCGGCCCCGTGCTGACGACGCGATAGCGGGAGCTACTCCCCTTCGGCATCCATCATAGCCAGATAGCCAGGAAAAGTCATCTTGCGCGTTTACGATTACAATACAAACATGAACCAGAGTACCAAGTTACACTTCGTCCGCTTGAAGATCGAGCGCAAATCAACCCACACCTGGATTTTCCAGAAAATGGTGGAAAAGCCCGAGCAAAAGCCGCGTCCCGGCAGCGTGGTCGATATCGTGGATGCCACCAACCACTGGGTCGGCCGTGGCTTCTACAACGGCCATTCACGCATCGCCCTGCGGGTGCTGACCGAGGATTACGAGGAGGCGGTCGATGCTGCCTTCTTCCAGCGCAAGATCGCCGAGGCCGTGGCCCTGCGCCGCGAGGTGCTGAAGTTGGATGCGGTGTCCGATGCCTGGCGGGTGGTGCACTCCGAGGGCGATGGTCTGTCCGGTCTGGTGGTTGACCGCTACGGCGATCTGCTGGTGGTCGAGTTCTTCTCGGCCGGCGCCTTCCGCCACCGTGAATGGATCTACGAGGCCCTGCGCACGCAATTTCCCGGTTGCCGTTTTTACAGCTTCGCCGAGGAACACGTGCAGAAACAGGAAAGCTTCGACTTCCGTGCGCCCGATGCGCCCGAGCCAAGCGTGATTACCGAATACGGCCTTAAATTCCGCGCAAGTCCCGGCTCCGGGCACAAAACCGGATTCTTCGCCGACCAGCGCGACAACCGTGAATATCTGTCGCAGCTGGTCAAAGATAAAACTGTGCTGGACATCTGCTGCAACTCCGGCGGCTTCGCCATTTACGCCAAGGCCCGCGGTGGCGCCAGTGAGGTCACCGGTATCGATCTGGACGAGGAGATCCTCGAGATCGCCGGCAAGAACGCGTATCTGAATGACGCCAAGGTCAAGTTCGTGCAGTCCGACCTGTTTCCGTACCTGCGCGATGCCGCCGCCCGCGGCGATGCCTGGGATGTGGTGATCCTCGATCCGGCAAAATTGACCCGTGACCGCGAACAGGTGATTTCGGCGCTGAAGAAATACAACGACATGAACAAGCTGGCGATGAGCGTGGTCAAGCCCGGCGGCATTTTGTTGACCTGCTCGTGCACCGGCCTGGTCAGTGAAGAGGACTTTCTCGACATGATACGCCGCGCCGCGTTCTTTGCCGGCCGCCGCGCCCAGATTCTGAAGGTGTCCGGTGCCGGCGCCGACCACCCGTATATGGCGCATGTGAAGGAAAGTCGTTACCTTAAAGCTGTGTTCTGCCGCATATTCTGACCTGCAGAAGCCCGCCATGAAAAAAATCCTGCTCGCCACCGCCCTGATCCTCGCCCTGTCTTCCCTGCATGCGCAGGCCGCGCCGCAGGCCATGCCGGCCAATACGCCGAGCGAAGCGCTCAAGCCCGGCCAGTGGGTCTGGTATGCCGAAGCGGTGCCACAGGGTCCGATGCTGATGCTGGTCAGCATCACCCAGCAGAAGGCCTATCTGTACCGCAATGGTGTGCGCGTGGCAGTCAGTACGGTCAGTACCGGCAAGAAAGGCTATGACACCCCGACCGGTGTGTTCACCATTCTGCAGAAGAACAAAGAACACAAGTCCAGTCTATACAAGGATTCGCAGAACCGGCCGGCGGCCATGCCTTACATGCAACGCCTGACCTGGGACGGCATCGCCCTGCACAGCGGCAATCTGCCCGGCTACCCGGCCTCGCACGGCTGCGTGCGGATGCCCGACGGTTTCGCCCAGCGCTTGTTCTCCGAAACCGAACTGGGCATGACCGTCATCGTCAGCAACGACAAGGTTACCAGTCCGCAGAACGTGGTCGATCCGACCATGTTTGCGCAGTCGGTGAACGAGAAAGGCAAAGTGGTACCGGTCGAGCCGCTGTCGACGTATGAAGCCTACCGCTGGCAGCCGGAGAAATCACCTTTCGGTCCGGTCACTGTGCTGATCAGCACGCGTAACCAGAGTGTGATTGCGCTGCGTAACGGTATCGAAATCGGCCGTTCGAAAATCGGAGTGGTTGGTGGCGAACCGTTCGGCAGCCAGGCCTATGTGGTGATGGACGGCGTCGGTACCGAGCCGAGCCGGATCGTGCCGGATGAGATGGAACTCAAATGGCTGCGGGTCAATGCCTCGGCCAGCGGCGTCGCGCCCAATGCCGGTCTGGATGCGGCCGCCATCCGCCGCATCGCGGTGCCGGTCGATTTCGCCCGACTGCTGTATTCCACCCTGCAGCCGGGCAGCTCGCTGCTGCTCACCGATGAGCCGATCAACCTCGATGGCGTGCAGAACATGACTGTGCTGACTGACGAGCCGGATACCGTACACAACGCCGAACGCCCCTGAGGAATGCCTGTTTCTGGCCATCGCCATCGGCCTGGCCTGGCGTAAAACCGCATGGATGAAACCTTCACAGCCTTCAGGGCATAATGTCTCTATCTAAACGAGGAGGCATCATGGCCGCCAAGAACAAAGCTCCAGCCAAATCCGCCGCCGTTTCCCAGGCGCAGGCCGAAGACGCCATCAAGCTGCTGCTGCGCTGGGCTGGCGATAACCCCGAACGCGAAGGCCTGCTCGATACGCCCAAACGCGTGGCCAAGGCCTACAAGGAATGGTTCGGTGGCTACGACATGCACCCGGAAAACTACCTGAAGCGCACCTTCGAGGAAGTGGAAGGCTACGACGAGATGGTGATTCTGCGCGACATCGAGTTCGAATCGCACTGCGAGCATCACATGGCGCCGATCATCGGCGTGGCGCATGTGGGCTACATTCCGAATGGCCGCGTGGTCGGCATCAGTAAGCTGGCGCGGGTGGTGGAAGCCTACGCCAAGCGCCTGCAGGTGCAGGAAAAGATGACTGCCCAGATTGCCAACTGCATCCTGACCGTACTCAAACCCAAGGGCGTGGGCGTGGTGATCGTGGCCAAGCACGAATGCATGACCACCCGCGGCGTGCACAAGACCGGCGTGAGCATGGTCACCAGCAAGCTGCTGGGTAGTTTCCGCGACGATGCGCGTACCCGTGCCGAGTTTTTGCAGTGTGTGGGCATGAAATAAGCATTAGCCGAAGTTTGAAAAGAAAACGCCCCCGAATGGGGGCGTTTTTATTTCCAACATTCATCAGCGCTTACGCAAACTTCGCCATCAACTCCGCCCACTGCGCTTTCACTTTGGCCACATGCCTTTCCTTCACATGCCCGAAGCCGCGGATGTGCTCCGGCAGACGCGCGAACTGCACCGCCTGCACGTGATTGCTGACCGACAGCTTCGACACGATGGTTTTGATGTCGCGCTGGTAGTCTTCCATCAGGGCACGTTCCATTTTGCGTTCTTCGGTTTTGCCGAACACATCGAACGCGGTGCCGCGCAGGAACTTCAGATGGCGCAGGGTTTTGATTGCCGGCAGCGCCCAGGCGCCGTATTCCTGCTTGATCAGGTGGCCGTCGGCATCCTTTTTGGCGAATAGCGGCGGTGCCAAATTCAGATGCAGCTTGATGTTGCCTTCGAAGGTGTCTTCGATCTGCTTCAGGAATGCCGGGCTGCTGTATAGGCGCGCCACTTCGTATTCGTCCTTGTAGGCCATCAGCTTGAACAGATACTTGGCCACCGCTTCCGACAGGCCGGTGTATTCAGGGGTGTGCTTGGCTTCTTCGGCCTGCACGTTGGCGACGAAATCGGAATACTGCTTGGCATAAGCGGCATTCTGGTATTCAGTCAGGAACTTGCTGCGCACCGCGATGGTTTCATCCAGCGACTGGCTGCGCTTGCCTTCGCCCACGAAGGCCAGTTCGGTGGCGCTGACGCCCTCGCCGAGGAAATCGCTGGCCTTGACCGAAGCACCCATGCCGGCCGCGGCTTGTACGCCGGCCATGTTGTGCGCGGCCATGCGGCCCCAGGCAAAGGCTTTCTTGTTCATTTCCATGGCGGCGCCGTTGAGTTCCACTGCGCGCATCAGGGCTTCAAACGACAGCGGCACCAGACCTTTCTGCCAGGCGTAGCCGAGCATCAGCAGGTTGGTGGCGATGGCATCGCCCATCAGCGCCAGCGCCAGTTCGGTACCGGCCACCTGCAGCGGCTCGTGGCCGTCCAGCGCGGTGGTCACAGCGGCGATGATGTCTTTGGCCGGGAACTGCATGTCAGTGCTGCGGGTGAAGGTGCCGGGCATGGCCTGGTAATCGTTCAGTACCACGGTGCTGCGCTCGGCGCGGATTTTCGACAGCGCCCAGTAGTCATTGACCACCACCATGTCGCAGCCCAGCACCAAGTCGGCTTCGCCGGCGGCAATGCGCACGGCATGGATGTCGTCCGGGGTTTTCGCGATGCGCACGTGGGTGGTGACCGCGCCGCCCTTCTGCGCCAGGCCGGTTTGATCCAGCACGCTGCCGCCTTTGTTTTCCAAATGCGCGGCCATGCCGATTAAGGCGCCGATGGTGACCACACCGGTGCCGCCGATGCCGGTAATCAGGATGTTCCAGGGCTGATCCAGATTCGATTGGAAGTTCGGCGCGGGCAATGCTTCGAAATCCATCTGCACGTTCGGCTTGCGTTTTTTCAGGCCACCGCCGGTGACGGTGACAAAGCTCGGGCAGAAGCCCTTCACGCAGCTGAAATCTTTGTTGCAGTTGCTTTGGTCAATCTCGCGCTTGCGGCCGAATTCGGTTTCCAGCGGCAGGATCGACACGCAGTTGGATTTTTCGCCGCAGTCGCCGCAGCCTTCGCACACCGCCGGATTGATGACCGTGCGTTTGGCCGGATCCGGCATCTTGCCGCGCTTGCGGCGGCGGCGTTTCTCGGCCGCGCAGGTCTGGTCGTAAATGATGACGGTGGTGCCGGGCGTATCGCGCAGGCGCTTGGACACCGTGTCCAGTTCCGTACGGTCGAAAAATTCCACGTCGCTGGGGAAAATGGAAGGATTCGACCATTTTTCGATGTCATCGCTGAGCACCACGATGGTCTGCACGCCTTCGCTGCGCACCTGATGCGCGATATCGGGCACGGTCAGGGTGCCGTCCACCGGCTGGCCGCCGGTCATCGCCACCGCGTCGTTGTAAAGAATTTTGTAAGTGATGTTCACCTTCGCGGCGATGGCCTGGCGGATGGCCAAGCTGCCGGAATGGAAATACGTACCGTCGCCGAGGTTCTGGAACACATGCTTTTCACCGGTGAACGGTGCCTGGCCGCACCAGGTCACACCTTCGCCGCCCATCTGGGTGAAGGTATCGGTGTTGCGGTCCATCCAGGTCACCATGTAATGGCAGCCGATGCCGCCGAGCGCACGCGAGCCTTCGATCACGGTGGTTGAAGTGTTGTGCGGGCAGCCCGAGCAGTAATGCGCGGCACGCGGGAATTCGGCACGCGGCTTGGCCAGCTCTTTTTCCTTGGCGGCCAGGAACGTCAGACGGTTGTCAATGGTTTCCGATTGGAAGAAGCGGGCTAGGCGCTTGGCGATAACGCGCGCGATGCGCGCCGGGGTCAGTTCATGCGTGCTGGGCAGAATCCACTCGCCGGCTTCGTCATACTTGCCGACCACATGCGGGCGCAGATCCCAATTGAACATGTATTCCTTCATCTGCGATTCGATGAAGCTGCGCTTCTCTTCGACCACGATGATGTCTTCCAGACCCTCGGCGAAGGCGCGGATGCTGACCGGCTCCAGCGGCCAGGTCATGCCCACTTTGTACACGCGGATGCCGATCTCGGCGGCTTCGCGCTCACCGATGCCGAGGTATTCCAACGCCTGCAACACATCCAAATACGATTTGCCGGTGGTGACGATGCCTAGGCGCGCCTTCGGTGAGTCGAACACGGTTTTGTCGATTTTGTTGGCGCGTGCAAAGGCTTGTGCAGCAGCTACGGCGTATTGGTGCAGGCGCATTTCCTGATCCAGCGGCGGATCCGGCCAGCGGATGTTCAGGCCGCCGGCGGGCAGCGCAAAATCTTCGGGAATGATGATGTGGAGCTGATGCGGATCGACATTGACCGAGGCCGAGGACTCCACGGTTTCGGCGATGGTCTTGAAACCGACCCAGCGCCCGGTGAAGCGGCTCATCGCCCAGCCGAGCAGACCCATATCGAGGATATCCTGCACACCGGCCGGGTTCAGCACCGGCATCATCGCCGACACGAATTCCAGTTCAGAGCCGTGCGGCAGGGTCGAGCTGCGGCAGGCGTGGTCGTCGGCGGCCAGCGCCAGTACGCCGCCCATCGGCGAGGTACCAGCGGCATTGCCGTGTTTGAACACGTCACCGCAACGGTCCACGCCCGGGCCCTTGCCGTACCACATGGAAAACACGCCGTCGACTTTGGCGCCGTCAAACAAATTGGTCTGCTGCGTGCCCCAGACCATTGTCGCGCCCAGGTCTTCATTCAAGCCGGGGGTAAACACGATGTTGGAATCGGCCAGATGCTTCTTGGCTTTCCATAATTCCAGATCGAAGCCGCCCAGCGGCGAGCCACGGTAGCCGGAGATGAAACCGGCGCTGTTGACCCCGGCGGCGCGGTCGCGCATTTGCTGCATCAGCGGCAGACGCACCAGCGCCTGCACGCCGGACAGGTAAATGCGGCCCTGCTGGCGGCTGTATTTGTGGTCGAGGGTGTAGTCCCCGTCGATGCCGGGAGAGAGCGGTGAGGTCGAAGACATGGCCGAGCCGGTGAATAAAGACTCTAAATTATAACAGGGCAGGGCTTTGAAGCGTTATGGCTAGTGCTATACAGGCGGCTTCAGCAGTTGCTGTCATACCGCATCTATGCGACACGATCGTAGGGGCGAATGCCCGACTAGACCAACAGCGCCAGCACCGGCACGCTGCCACCAGTTAGCAGGCGTCTATTATTGTCGTGAATGACGGCGCGGGTCATCGAGCGCTGGGCGGTGCGGATTTGTTTCGGAGTGTATTGCACACCTGGGCCGGTTTTATGGGCTGAAGAACGCAAGTTTGCGTGTGCGTGCCAGTTTCTTCAGCGCCGCTTCGGCTTTCGAGGCGCTGGAACGATCCGGATAAACACGCGAGGCCAACAAGCGGATCGGGGGATGCGCGCGCGTGTAACGGGCACCGGTGCCAGCCGCATGTTCGGCATAGCGCCGGTCCACATCGGTGGTGATGCCGGCATAAAGACTGATGCCGTTGCCGGTGCGGCATTCCAAGAGATACAGATGCCAGACCGTGCTCATGCCGCCCGGGCAAGGCGATTCAACCAGGCCGCAAACAGTCCGGCGGTAATGAACATGCTGATCGAATAGAACGCCGCGGGAACCGCCATCACGCTATTGTCCAGTACCGTGAATGCCACGAACAGCGCCAGGGTTCCATTGTGAATGCCGATTTCCATGGCAATCGCGATGGCCTGTCGGCGCGATAGTTTCAGGGCGAGCGGCACTGCGTAACCGATCAGCAGGGAAAGCACATTGAACAGCACGCAGGCCAGACCGATGATGGCGGCATAGGCCGCCAGCAGCTGCCATTGTTGAATCATGGTCAGTGCAACCAGCAGGGCCAGCAACAGCACCGAAAACACACGCAACGGTTTCTCGATGCGGTTGGACCACTGCGGCCAGGTGCGCCGGATGCCCATGCCGATGACGACCGGCAGCAGGATGATCATGCCGACCTCGATGATCTTGGCGAACGGCGGTGGCACCGCCTGATCGGCGGACATGAAATAGGCCAGAGAGAACCCGACGATCAGCGGCAGACTGAGCAGGCATAGCAGCGAGTTGACCGCGGTCAGGGTGATGTTCAATGCCACATCGCCGCCGGCCAGATGCGAATAGATGTTGGCGCTGGCGCCGCCCGGCGCGGCCGCCAGCAGCATCATGCCCACCGCCAGTTCCGGTGGCAGCTGCTGCAGCAGACACAGAGCGAAGCAGATCGTGGTCAGCAGCAGCATCTGCACGCCAAGCCCGATCAGTACTGCTTTGGGTTGACTCAGGATGCGGCGGAAGTCGGCCGGATGCAGGGTCATGCCCAGACCGAGCATGATGATGCCGAGCGAGGCCGGCAGCAGCACGCCGCTGACCAGTGCGGTGTCGATCATTTGAAATGCATCGCGCAGTTCAAGGCGACGGTGATGCGTTCGCCTTCGCCGTAGAACGGCATGACCTGATGCTGTAACCAGGACGGGAAGATCACCAGCATCCCCGGCTTCAGGTCGAACGCGTAATTGCCGAGCTGGTAGGGAAAGCCCAGTTGCGAATTGCCGGCATCCAGATACATCTGGGCCATCGGATTGATGAAACTGAGCCGGCCTGAGTCGGGTTGGTCGGCATCGTGCTCGCCGGTGCTGACGCAGTACACCGCCGACCAGGACGCCATGGGATGGTTGTGCACGCCGAAGAAACCGCCGCGGCGGGTGATGTGAAACCAGGCGTCGGTGACGATCTGCAGGTGTGCCATGCGTGCCGCATCGTAACGGTTGAGTTCGGCTACGGTTTGCGCGATCCGTGACAGACAGAACTCGCTCAGTTCAGCGATGCAGGCTTCCGGCCAGCTGAACAGGTCGAAATTGCTTTCGAACAGCTCCTTGTTGCGCGGCGTGTACGGATTCGGATTGGCGAAGCGCGGGCCCTGGGCTTCGCGGCGGATGAACAATTCGCGCAGGGCCTGATTTAAACTGGCACAATCATCCAGTTGGTCGAAAGCGTAGGGAACGCTGAAAATCGGGTTGATCTGGGCCATGGCCACCACCGGAGACGTTATGACATTGTGCCAAAAATTGCGGGTCCTGAGTATCGCTGCGTTATTCGGCCTGCCGGCCGCTGCCGGCGACCGCATCGCCTCGAAGCCGTTCGCCACCCGCTCGGAAGTTTACGCGCCGCATGCCATGGCCGCGACCTCGCACCCGCTGGCGACCCAGATCGCGCTGGACGTGATGAAGCAGGGCGGCAGCGCGGTCGATGCCGCCATTGCCGCCAATGCCGCGCTCGGTCTGATGGAGCCGACCGGCAACGGTGTCGGTGGCGATCTGTTCGCCATCGTCTGGGATCCGAAGACCAAGAAACTCTACGGTTACAACGGCTCCGGCCGATCGCCGGGCAAGCTCACGCTGGAATGGTTCCAGGCCAAGGGCTATCAGGACATCCCGAGTTACGGCCCGTTGCCAGTGACGGTCCCCGGTACCGTGCGCGCCTGGTCCGATCTGCATGCTCGCTTCGGCAAGCAATCGCTGGCGCAGAATCTGGCACCGACCATCCGCTACGCGCGTGAAGGCCATCCGGTGGCCGAAACCATCGCCTATTACTGGAGTATTGCCGTGCCGCGTCTGGGTCAATACCCGGGCTTCAACGAACAGTTCACCGTCAACGGTAAAGCGCCGGTGAAAGGCCAGGTCTGGAAGAACCCGAATCTGGCCAACACCCTGCAGGCCATCGCCGATGGCGGCGCCGATGCATTCTATAAAGGTCCGATTGCCAAAACCATCGCCGATTACATCCAAGGCCAAGGCGGCTTCCTGTCGGTCGAGGATCTGGCCAATCACCGGGGCGAGTGGGTCGAGCCGATTTCCACCACCTACCGCGGTGTGCGTGTGTGGGAATTGCCGCCGAACGGACAAGGCCTGGCTGCGCTGCAGATGCTGAATATCCTCGAGCTCATCGATTTTTCCAAAATCACCTTCGGCTCGCCCGAACACATCCATGCCTTCGTGGAAGCTAAGAAGCTGGCCTTCGCCGACCGTGCGGCTCTTTACGCCGATCCGGATTTCGTAAAAATCCCGTTGACCCATCTGCTGTCGAAAGAGTACGCGCGCGAACGCGCGCGCCTGATCGATCCGGCCAAGGCCATGAAGGCGGTCGATGCCGGCGCCAAGCTGCAGCACGGCGACACCATCTATCTGACCACCGCCGATGCCGATGGCATGATGGTCAGCCTGATCCAATCCAATTACCGCGGCATGGGTTCGGGCATGGCGCCGCCCGGGCTGGGTTTCATCCTGCAGGACCGCGGCGAGCAGTTCGTGCTCAAACTCGGCCACACCAACAGCTTCGCGCCCAACAAACGTCCGTTCCACACCATCATTCCCGCGTTCATCACCAAGAACGACAAGCCCTGGATCAGCTTCGGCCTGATGGGCGGCGCCATGCAGCCGCAGGGCCATGTGCAGATCGTGATGAATCTGATCGACTTCGGCATGAACCTGCAGGAAGCCGGCGACGCGCCGCGCATCCAGCACGACGGCTCGACCGAACCGGCCGGACAGAACACGCCGATGAGTGACGGCGGCACGCTCAATCTGGAATCGCAGTTCCCCTACGCCAGTGTGCAGGCGCTGATGCGCAAGGGCCATCGCATTGAATACGCCGATGGTCCATACGGCGGCTATCAGGCCATCGCACGCGATCCCGACACCGGCATGTATATCGGGGCCACCGAAAGCCGTAAAGACGGCCAGGCCGCCGGGTACTGAGGCCATGCTCAACAACGCCATCGATCTGAACCATTACCGCCAACTGCTGGTGCAGCATACACGCGTGCAGATTCCCGATTTTCTGCAGGCCGATGCTGCTGAAACGCTGCACCGCTGTCTTCGTGACGACATTCCCTTCGCCTTGGCCGAGCGCTCCGGTGGCAGCTCACACACCATCGATGCGGAAACTTATGCGGCCATGGACGAGGCCGCCCGACTGGCCCTGCTAAGCAAGGCCTATGCGCGCGCCAAATCCGAATTCCAGTTTTCTTATGACAGTTACATGATCGTGCGTGCCATGAAAGAGGGCTGGGCACCGAATCCGCTGCATACGGTGTTGGAATTCCTGAACTCACCCGAGTTCCTGATGTTCGCGCGCCGACTGACCGGCGAGCCGACAGTGAACCGCGTCAGCGCCCAAGGCACGCGTTACCGCCCCGGCCAGTTCCTGACCCGGCACCAGGATCGCGAAGACAGCGAGAACCGGGTATGCGCGTTCGTCATCAATCTCAGTAAAAATTGGGACAGCGACTGGGGCGGCCTGCTGCAGTTCCATGATGACGCCGACCGGCTGGTGGACAGCTTCGTGCCGTACTGGAATACGCTATCGCTGTTCCGCGTGCCGCAATCGCACACGGTCAGTCTGGTGGCGCCTTGGGCCGGCGCCAATCGGCTGGCGATTACCGGGTGGTTTGTGGCCGATTAGCGCTCAGTCGCGCCGCATCTCGAAATGCGGAATACCGTCCTCGTCGGATTCATCACCCACTTCAACAAAGCCGAGTGCACGGTAGAAATTCAGCAGATAGGACTGCGCTCTGATGCGGATGCCCTGACCAGGGAACAGGCGATCGCAACCGGC
>Ga0102830_1000795_pt1 | contig 12743 bp, 20 predicted proteins | sample ColrivemetaGS703_FD_84511 | JGI IMG/M metagenome (GOLD analysis project Ga0102830, IMG submission 84511) | Estuarine microbial communities from the Columbia River estuary - Freshwater metaG S.703 | ecosystem: Environmental > Aquatic > Marine > Intertidal zone > Estuary | place: USA: Columbia...
AAGCACAGGCTGCAGGAATTCCAAGAAGACTAATAATCTGTGCAGAAGACAATCCTTGTGTAGATGTTGTTCCAGTTATGTTAGATATTCCTGAGCCAGTTGGCGCTGTTCCGTATCCACCAGAGTAGTTTCCACTGAATCCATTACATGTTACATAAATTGCATATGTTGGTGCTGCTGTAGTTGTAGATGTTGTTATAGTTGAACCAGTTGATGTTGTAGAACAGTTAATTGAAGGTATGTTTGATGATCCAGTATAAGATCCAGTTTGAATACCTGTTACTAATCCAGTTGGGCAAGCAGCATCTAAATTATCCTGTGCAGTTGCAAGGCTTACACCGCTTGTTCCAGTAACCTGTGAATTAGATGTGCTGCAACATCCAGTTGCCCAGTATACGCTAGGTGCTGCTGTAGTTGATGTTGTTCCTGAAGTTGTGCCAACAGTAGTTCCAGATGTTGTTCCTGAGTTACAAATTGTACATGATGTTGTTGTTATTGTAAATGCTTGAGTTACCTGGGTTCCAGTCTGATTTGGACCAGAGTATAGTCTGAGGGTTGCTGTTTTTGTTGTACTACAAGTTCCAACTAGCAGAGATGCAGATCCTCCGCCACCAAAGTTTCCATATACTGGGTCTGTCCATCCAGTAGAGTTTGTCACTGCCCAAGAAGAATAGTTACTTCCTGTCCATGAAATTGTTATAGTTGTACAGTCGCTGCTTTCTGTCATTGAATCAATAGATGGTGTTAGTGGTGCTGGAGTTGTTCCTGTTGTTAATGTAGTCTGTGTTGTTTCAGTTGTAATAGTAGTGTTTGTCGTAAATGATGGTGGGAAGAATGGTGGGAAGAATGGAGGAGCAGTTGTTATTGTTGTTCCTGAAGTTGTAGTAGTTCCTGAAGTTGTAGTAGTTCCTGAAGTTGTAGTAGTTCCTGAAGTAGTGGTCGTTGCTGCAGTAGTTGTTGTTGCAACGCCTTCATAAATATCTCCGTATGCGATCCACTCATTTTCTGCAATTTTTAAAAGTGTTGCTTTACCATACTGTGCGTCAATGTACATTTGTCCATTTTTGCTGTTGATAGTAACTCCAGCACTTGGAGAAAAAGTTGTTCTTCCTGTTCCAATTTCAATTAGGTTATACTGATATCCTACTGGTATCTCTACTGCAGAATTCAAAGGAATAGTCAGTGCCATTGGAGAACTAGTGTTAAGAAGAATAGTCTTGCTGACATCTGCTGCTTCCAATGTAAATGCTGAACTTTTTGTAATAATAGTTGAAACATTAGAGATTCTTGGCTCAACATCAAAACTTTCATCAACTGAATTCCAGTCAAGCCCTACTCCAGCAAGTTCAGAATATGCTCCTGTTGATTCTTCTATTGCATTTAATATTTGTGTATTTACATAAGACTGAGTTGCAAGCAGTGCTGTATTTGCTATTCCATGGACATCTGTGGTATCTGAATTATGCGTAGATATTGCAGCATTTCGGTTTACTACTTCTGCTGCATCTGCATCTACCAGATTTTGAAGGTGCTTTGCAATTGATGGGGTTAATAGAAGTGATGTATTTGTATTGGCACCGTCATAGGTGTAAGATCCATAGTGATAAAGCCTTAATGCTGCCTGAATATCTGCTGCATCTGAAAGACCAGGGATTTTGGTATTGAAGAGTCCAGTACCATTAACGGTATTGTCAATATTCTCTTCTGCCACTATAAATCACCCTTTTTCATTATACCACCGTAATAAATAGGTGGACGTTTTTAGGTCCCGTCATAGGGGCCCATTCTCCATCAATATATTCTACACCCTTTATTTCAAGTGGCAAAGCAAAAAACCCTTGACTTGTTTCTAGGTCCTTTACTATAAGATTAGTTGCTAGTGGTCCAGCATTTTCTGGGGAAGAAATAGAATACTGAACATTAAACTTAAGTGGAGTTGGATCTCCAATAGATAGATCATAAATCTCTGTTAAGTTGATTGGAGGTATTACAATTTTTCCATCTAGAGCAGTTACTTGCTTTATAGAAGAATAAAAGTCAGTCTTTAAGGTTAAAACGGGAACCCACTGTAATCCTCCTAGTGCTGCTACTCTTTGAAAAACAGTCTTGTATGTTGTTGAGAATGGATTGTAATCTATTGCAATATCTAATGCCTGGACATCTTGAACAATTGTTTCTGCAACTGCTGCATTTCTTGGATCTCCTAGAACGGCAATAACAATGCTTCCACGGTCTCCTTGTGGACCTATATCTAGGTCTAGGCTTATGCTTTCTGGACCACCAAAAACTGTTAAATCATCATTTGATAAAAGTATCTCTGCCATCAAGCACCTGAAGTTGCAGACGTAGCGCCTGTAACCTGATCTGTAATTGTTATTTTGCCTGTTAGCAAAGTCTGAACAATCTCATACTGACCGCTACCTGGCAATCCTGCTGGCTTTTTTACCTCAACGTCATAAACATATTCTGTACCTGCAATTAAATTAACAGAGTCTCCTGGTCTTATTGCACACTGAACAAATGTATTATCGTCTGATACTCTAGCAAAACACCTAATTGGAACTACTGGTGTAGAAACACCATTTATAATCTGTGTTGAACCACGGGCTGATGCAATTGTGAACTGAGCACTGTCATATGGTGCTACAGTGTCTGTTACATCATCTGGGGTATTTGCATAGTTTGTAGGTATATAAAAAGGACTTAGGTCAAAAACCGTTCCATCGTTCTTTTTCGGGTAGATACGAAATTCAAAGGTATCACCTTTATAATAGTTAAAGTCATAGGTCGCTGGAAATGCCATAGTTTTATTATACCACGCTGACGTAGACAGAATTGAGAATTACAGATGCATCAAAGTCCGTTCTAATTTGAGGAACTGCACCATTTCCCCACATAGCCTTGTCTTCAATAAATATGTTCTGGGTAACTGAAAGGTTGTAGACATTCTGGTACTTTAAGGACCCTACTAACTGAACAAACTCTTGATCCTTGCTTGCAAAATATGTCCTTAGCCAAACCTCAGTATTGGCTGTATAGGTAGTTAGTTCAAAGTTGTATGTTACGAATATTTGGGAGCCTTCTTTTATTCCGTGGAAGTTTAGGGCTCTTTGGTGGCTATTCCAAAGGCTTGTACAGCCTTTAGGAAGGTATGTCTCATTTTGGGTTTTATCTTTTGTGTCCAAGAGAAGCGTTACCCAACCATCGTCTCCTTGAGAGATTCCAAGTTTAATTGGTTTGCTGATTGTATTGGTATAAGATGCCCATCCTGCTTGCTGTCCTGAAGATGATAAAGAACTCAGTCCGTCTTTACCTGCTGGACCTTGAGCACCTTTTGGACCTGTCTTTCCCTCTGGACCTTCAGGTCCTTCTTTTCCATCTTTACCGTCTCTGCCTGCAGGTCCCTGTGGTCCTACTGGACCAGGGACTGGAAGAAATGAAAGCGAATTGTCTGCAGTAGGAGATGCTTGACTTTGTTCTACTTGAGCAGCATAACTAGATTTTTTTGCACCAGGGAAATCCATAGATTTAGAAACAGCCATAACTGTATTATCTCACGATATTATTCAGCAGTTATATATGTACCGTTGATGTAAATCTTTGTTGCAGTAGTTAAAGTTGCTGGTGTACCCTGTTTAAATAGGGCTTCCATTAATGGAGAGTTTGCACCACCTGCTTGCTTTAAGTAATGCAAATCAAGGTCTTTAGTGTTTGCTAAATGATCTGCCTGCAAAACCACATGTCCTGCAATATCTGGATTTACTGTTGGATCAACTAATGCCCATGCTTGGAAGTGATGCATTGTTCCTGTCAATGGCATAAATGGAAGTTCTGCAATGTATTGTCCAGTACCGAAATTTGTCACGGTAGCAAGATCAATTTCAACAAAGAAAGTAACAGAGCGACCATTCTTAACATAGTGTGAATTATATGTTGGATATGTAGCACCTGTTCCAGTAAATGCTAAACCAGTTGCTTTAAAGTTTGGAGACCATCTTGTGATTTCCCCATTAACACCAGCCCCTGGTATATAAGCAGTTGTTTGTATTGTTTGATCAGGAAATTCAATTCCAAATCCTTCTGATGCTGCAATCTTAATTCCATTGTATGCACTAAGAGTGATGTCTCCTGGTACTGCCATATTTACAATCATTGGCTCTTCTGGTGGAAGAATGATTACTGGAGTATCGTCAAAGGCTCCAAAAGTCCACACATAGTTTCCATTATCTCTGGTAAATACATAATTCCAGCCAGGATTAAATGTAAGTTGTGTGCCATTATTTGATATAGCAGTATATTGTGTTGTATTTGATTGTGAGTCTCTAATTACATTATTGATAATATATTTAACTCCATTATCAATAGTAAAATCATTATAGTCTGGTTCTGCAACTTCTGTAGAAACTATATATGTCGTACTTGATTCAGTGTTAATGTTTTGATATGACCAAGAGTAGTCTTCTTTTTTTGCTTGAATGGTTACATCACCAGTTGAGTCACTTACATGCACCCCTGCTCTTTCGCCACCAAGAATAAGTTCTGCACTAGAATAATCTTGTGCTCCGCCTGCACGAATATGGATGTGGTTTGGTGCAGTTGGATCAATTATAATATGTTGGTCTGATCCAGTATTGTCTGTGTCTGGAAAAAGAACAATTGTATCGTTACCATATCCGTCACCTGAAGAATTATCTGGATTAGAGATATATCCTGAACCAGGAAGTTGGAATCTACCTTCAGAATCCATTCTCCACTCTTGGATTATTTCAGATTCAGAGTCTTCGTTGTTTGTTGTAAAACGAATATCATCTGCTGCATTAAGATGAATATCATCTCCTGCACCAAGGGTTTGAATGTAGAGATCGTCGCCAGCAGTTAAGTATAGATCGCTATCCTCTCCTGCTGCAATTGTCATACCCTTATCTCCAGGAAGACTGATTATGCTTCTACCAGTATTTTCTGAATCATCTGTAAAGATAAAGTCTGCAATGTTTGCTGTACCGCCACCAGTGTTAGTAGAGAATATATCCCACTCTGCAGTGTTGCCAACTGGATCTGCTAAACCACCATTTGATTTTGCAATGTATAAATTGTTATCGCTTCCTCTTACAACTGCAAGATCTGCAACGTATCCATTACCTGAAATGTAGTTTCCTAGATATACAAGTCCTCCAGAGCCATCTGCTCCGTCTTCACCATCAGCACCCTTTGCTGCTAATAGGTTCCAAATAAATCCTTCTGAAGGTGTGTCTCCAACGTTTCCACCATTTGCATTTGCACGGTACCAAAGTTGTCCATTATATGTTGCAATATCTCCAACGGCATATGATGCACCGCCATTGTATTCTCCAGTATAATTCCAAAGAGCATCTGCTCCGTTAGACCCTGCTTGTCCTGCTGGGCCTTGTGGTCCTGGTGCTCCAGAACCTGATCCGCCTGCTGTAGTAAACCGTGCCATTCTTATTCAAGTCCTGTCTTAAGAACTGCAAGGTATGTGGGTGCATCTGCAATTGCATAAAGTGCATCCAAGCCAGGTAGTTCAACAGACCATGCTGCACCAGGTGCTAGACGGTATCCAAAATCTTCTTGATTAACTCCTTCTCCACCAAGATACACATATGCTGTATCGCTTAGGTTTTGAACTGTAATGTCCATGCCAGAGTGCATTCCATTTGGAGTAAGGCGTGTAGCCTCAGTGTTGCTAAGTTGTGGGTTTGAGTGAGTTGTCATGAAATGATTATATCATTTGTTTACTTTGAAAGTTTTATCTTTAATTCTAACCAGTGGTGGCAACTCAGGTCTTGGAGTTGATATTTTAACTACTGCCATTATAGACTACCTGTTACATCTCCAATTACTGAGATGGTTCCAATCAAAGGAGTCCAAACAGTATTTTCATCAATAACTACCTGAAGATCAAAAGTTAGTTCTGTAACAATAGACTTGTATCCAGTACCCCAAAACTGAGTGATAGATGCTGGAGCCATAATATCTACGTATCCTTCGCCTGGTGTAACTTCCAGGGAATCCAAGAAGTCAGACTGAGGATCATAAGAAGTAGCCTCAAAGGTCCAATCAGATGTATCAAAATATGTTGCTTCGTCATCTTCTAAAAATTCCACACGAAGCGGAGAGGTATCTCCTCTAACAATTTGCCACTTGATACGAGCAGGGTCTGCTCCAAATATTTCAGGTCCATGATTAGCCATAATAATTGATTATACCATAAAAAATGACTAATACCAAGGTTGGTGGGTATAGGACAAACCAAGGTATTAGCCAATAATAAATTATACCATAAAGGTACAAAACGGACATGATATTTAAAGTTATCAAATTGTTATAATTAGGAATGTCCGATTTGTTACTTTTAGAACTATTCACCAAGATTGGGATAGTGTATACTTAAAATATATATAAAAGAAAAGAATATCTTTATAGTTTTAAAAACTATCTTTATATATAGTATATAGGAAAATTATTCTTTATCAACTTTAGCAATATGCTTAATTAAAATATTGTACATTTCGTCAAGTTTTCTTTCTTGACGGTCTCTAAATTTTTCGGACTCATCTTTATGTTCTTTGAGTTCTTTTTCCATTCGATTCATCTGGTCCTTGACACTTGACCCACCATTGGTTTTAAGTTCACTGAGATAATGCTTAACTAGCCACTTGATTGACAAGCCGATTGATGATACAATTGTAAGTATTGCTACGATTAACGAAGCCCAGTCCTGGATTGTCATAACTAGATTATTATAAGGGGTATTTTAATAAAATGAAAACAGACATACTTGACACTTTAGAGTATTCCAAGAATTTAATTATATCCCCTGACATGGATGGTTTTATGACCGCAAAATTATTGGAGCGTTTTAACGGTTCGAAAATAGTAGGTTCGTATGACAAAAATATTTTATGTCTTGCCGACGGGATCAATCCAGAGGAATGCTTGTTCGTCGATTGCGATATGAATCGACAAGAGTACGTATCTCTCGGCAACCATATGCGACTCTTAGAAGATAATATGTCAGTCGAGTCTTTTAATCCGAATGTGCACTTCGGCGTTTCGACATATAGCGACAAGTTTCCTTTCGCAACCGCTTTTTTGATTTCGTTCGCAATAGAGGCTGACCTATCCGAACAAGACCTTATACGCATGGCTTTCGCTGATTCAACTCTCAAGAACATGGAGAAGTACAGCGATAACATGCGAAACTGGTCTACACGGATGGAACATCCTGCAACAAAGTACATAATAGACAATTCGGACATTGCAAAAAGAAATGACGCACAAGCAAGGTTTGATTATGTTGATCAAGCATTTGTATCTAAAAGATACGGCAAGGCTCGCTACATAGATACCCTTAATAATGCCCTAGAAGAGCAGCAGATGAGTTTTGAGACACTAGTCCAGGGGATAAAGTATCTATGTGACAAAGTAGGCTTATCAACGCTAACAAGATACAATAAAGACATAATCTCATATGCAGAGATATTTACAGGAGAGTACTCTGTGACATACGACCAAGAGATTTCTTGGAATTAGACTGCTCTGATATAATAAACATATGATCAATTACAAAGACAGCAAAAGTTCTTCATTCCAAGAATCATTTGTAATATCTATGACCAATGAAAAGAGGGATGGGTTCTATGTAGAGTTGGGTTCTGGAGATCCATACAGAGAGAGCAACACATCGCTTCTAGAATCTGAGTTTGGCTGGAAGGGCCTTGGTCTTGAAATTGAGAAAAGCGTTGCTGAAGGATATAACTCTTCAGAACGCACAAACAAATGTATTAATGCTGATGCTCTGACTTTTGACTACAAGACATATTTTGAAGAAAATAATTTTCCAAAAAATATCGATTTTCTACAAATAGATATTGACGGACACGACAAAGGAAACTGCCTATTGGCATTGGTTGCATTGCCTATGCTAGAGTATAGGTTTTCAGTTATAATCATTGAGCATGACCTGTGCGAGAACTATAAGAGAGCGTCTATGCGAGATGCTCAAAGAGAAATTTTAAGCAGCCTAAACTATAAACTTATAGGCCAAACCAATAGCGAAGACTGGTGGGTTGATCCTAAGCATATCGATTACTATACATATAGAAATGAGATATTTGCTGGAAATCCCAATATCAGCACAAATAAGTAGGTTTTTGTGGATATAAAATTTTATTGCGAAGATGCTAGAAAAAGTTTTTTAGAGCCAGGTTCTGTTGATCTTTTTATAACGCATCCACCATTTCTCAATAAACTTCCAAATGAACATGGTGGTGATTCAAACCTTCAAATCCAAAATGCCGATACTCCAGAAGATTTTTCAAAAGCCCTAGTTGAATTTCTAAAAACAATGGATGTGGCACTTAAAGATGATGGAGCCATACTTTTAATTTTGCCAAACACTCGTGTATTTTTTAAAATTTTAAGCGATATAGTTCAAAATACATCTCTGGTAATAAAGCGTGACATAGTATGGAATTTCGAAAAAAGCGAGATTGTTAATGGAGTCATATCAGGCAATGAGATAAACCATATACTTTATATAGCAAAAAGTGTTGAGACTACGCATCCAATTGGTAACCTTGATAGTTTTGTTATAGAGGCTGATTGGGAGGTTTATCATGTAGATGAGAATTTATACTTCGATGCCCTCCCGAAAAAAATGATAGAAAAACTTATAAGTGTATTTTCTGAAGAAGGAGATACTGTAGCAGACCTAATGGCTGGAACAGGTACTGTTGCACTTTGTGCAATAGAAAATAATAGAAAAGCCATATATAATGACGTATCGCCACTTCAAGTCGATTTGGCAAAAAAACGAATTTATGATACAATTGAATCCGAGAGAAAGGGTCAGTAAATGACAAAAGATCAAGCAATAGATATAATGATGGAAAGCATCAACTCAGACAACAGAGCAATGGGCCTACAGGCTGGCATCGATGCTGCTACTCTAGAAACACAAATTGAACAAAGCCAAGCAAGCCTTGCATTCATGATGTCAAACATCTATGACAAGTTGAAGGAGAGTGGCGCAATTGCCTAAGTTTTACTATAAGCCAATTCTTGAGACAATCAAGGAAACATATCTCGAAAATGCTAAGAAGGAATACAATCCAGGATTTGACATTGAGTCAAACATCAGACTTGTAATTGAAGCAGATACTCAGGAATTAGCAGATCTTTCTCGCTACGGATTTGTTGATATCCGTATGTGGGAACTAGTAAATGAAGATTAATCTTTTATCTCCAAGTGTTTATGAAATAGAAGATTTTATCACCGTTGAAGAACAGCAAGAGGTTTTAGCATATGCTAAATCTTTAGAAGAATCTTCTTGGTGGTCAACAGACAAAAAAGTTTCAGAATTTTTTAACGGAAAAATACATCTTGGGCAAAAGCCAGAAGTCTTTGCACAAATTGATCAAAAGGTTAAAAATCTTTTTTCAAAAGTTTACTTGATCAATCCTCTTAGCCTAAATAGACATTTAAAAACAAACTTTATGATGCCACACACAGACTATGATCCAGAAAATAAAAACATAGATCATTCAGTTCGTGTTAAGTATGGGGTTGTTCTTTATTATAACGACGACTATGAAGGTGGCGCTATCAACTATCCAAAACTTGGTATAGTTCATAAGCCAAAGGCTAGATCTTTGTTCCTTCATGCTGGAAACATTCTTCATGGAACAACTAAGGTCTTAGATGATAATATTAGATATTTTTCAACAACATTTGCTTTTGCAACCAAAGATGTTGGAGTTGAGTTTAATAAAGAAATCTTTGGAGATATAGAAAAGTCAGATGGGTATATTTTGTTTTAAGACATGTTTCTTATGAATTGCGCTATCTCATGCGATTCATTATGATACTTACCGTGAAATTTTGACTCTACCTGAAGTGCAATTGTATTTCTAAGTTTTTGTTCAATCTGAAATAATAATATTGCTTGCACTTGCTCTGGAGTTAATTTTTCTTCCATTATTCTTGCTCCCAAAAAATTTCTCTGCCCATAGAATCAGTTAATGGCATAGGTTTTGACTCATTCTCGATTTTTTCTGAACAATTCTCACAAACAGTTTCTGAAAAATTTTTTGCAGCCCATCCTTCAGGTGCTTTAGGTTCTTCTTGGAAATCTATGTCCCAAGCGTTTTCAAAATTTTCTAAGATGCCCATTATGCAGATTCCTCTCGATAGTATCTATTATAAAGTTCATTTATATTGCTCTGAATTTCATCTAACTCTTTTGCGTAATTAGATAAAAACATTTGCTTAACTTCTTCGTGCTCTTTTGCATGATCACGAGGAAAGTTGCTTAGATAAGGGTTCTTTGATGGATAGTATTTCTCGCAAACCTTGAGTATCTGCTCTACCGTCATATTTTGCTTGACAGAATATTCTGGAAACTTTTTTGTTATTGTTTTTACTACCCTATTAGGATCTTTTGTGAATTCGTGAAATGGTGCGATAAATAGTTCGTCGTGCTCTATTAAATAGTTTATGTATTCTGCATAGCGCTCTATAAGTTCTTTTGGATCACCAGTTCTTTCGTGTTTCCTGCCAAGAAGTTTGTCTTGTCTTGGAAGATTATTGTTCCACTGATAGTCTCTATACAACTTTGCTGAAACTATTGATGGAAGTACGTCTCTAACTGGAATTACGTATGCCAGCGATTTATCTCTTTCTTCAAGAGCAGACACTAGGTGATACTTCTCAGCAACTGCATCTATCTCAAGAATAAGAGATACAGCAGCAGCCAAGAATGTGTTGCCTGATCGCTCCAAGCCATCTATGTGTATGGTCATTGGTTAAATTCTTGATTACTCTTCGTCTGAAGGTGGGACTGAACTGTGGCTATTTGTGCATGAGCATGTGTCGCAGCACAACTTAGGCTTAATGATTTCTTCTGTCATAAAAACCATTATAGCACAATTCTGAAAAATTTTATAAAACCCAAATAGCCTAAAATCTGAATATTTTGTCCAGATGTATGATACATGCTATACAGAAAAGCACACACAAAAAATAGTGCGCCCATAAGACTACGATCTTTAATACTTGCTAACTATCTATGGCATACCATTGAACTACTATGCACTAGTACCCCGAAAAACTTTAGCATTTGCAAGGGTCTATGCGGGTCTCATTCTTATCAAGGATGATGATACCTGTATCCCCGCAAAACTCGCAGGTGTGTACATACATTGCCATTTTATTCACACTCCCCACAAGGGCATTGTGGGAACTCTCGTTCTAACTTAATTCGGTTAGCGAGAGCCTGTACCTTATTGTAGGTATCAGCAGAAGCACCTCTAAAGGATACTACTTCGCCATTGGCTACTTTTTCAGCAGCGATAGCAATACGCTGTTCTAAGTTATACTGTCCATACTTAGAGGACTTGATGTAGTTTTTATCTAGTGTAATCATTTTGACTACCTTTCTTTTTTAATTCTTATAGTAGTAATACTAGCATAGAAATGTCAAAAAGTCAAGTCCTGCATCGGCGTGTCGTGTGTGATTTAGACCACATACCAAATCGGACATATCGGACATAGCACGTGTCAAATCGACACGCCCATAATAATAGGAATGTTACGCAATCGTTATAATTACCCACTAAATGTGACCTACCTCACTATGTGACCTACCTCACAATGTCCGATTTATCCTATTTATACCCCTCAATTTGTCAGACCCCCCTGCTACACTTACAGTATAAAGAAAATAAAGAAAGGTGGTCACCAATGACTACACTAACAATGTGCAAAGAGCACACCCCTAATAAGTCTGCTATCTCAGAGGTAGGAGATGAGCAATTTACTTTCTGCGTAGATTGTGAACAAAACATTGAGCGTTGGTATAACGATACCGACCCAGAGCGTCTACCTATGTGGACAGATTGGAAGGTGTCTAAGTGAGCACCTTTATTTCACTCCCCTCAGTATGTGGGGCAACATCAGCAAGCGTTGATGTCTATGACTTAGACCTTAACCCTCATGGGGTTATCTGTTGCGATAACTGCAAGTCTATCGTGTTATGCCGTAAGGCTTGGGACTTTCTATACAAGGAAGGTAAGTAAATGAATAAAAATGATAAAAGAGAATTAGCATACGCATTAGCAAAAGAAAAATACGGAGATAACGCTTATGTTGCTCTATGGGGTAGTGCTGGCGTACTACTTACCGAACAAGATTTAGATACTGTAATTAAAGTAATGGAGAAATAAAAATGAAAACACTTCAAGAAAAATTAGATGATGTAGCCCTAGTACTAGAACCAGTACTATGGGAATTACTAGATGAAATTGAGGAGAAATAAATTGTTAGTTGTTCTAATTGCTATGATGGTATTTGGTTTTCTTTATTCGCTTTAATTAAATCGATCCCCTTGCAAAAAACCAGGCGCCCAGAGTTATCCACAGGGGGTGTGTATAACTAATGTGTTTAAGGTCACACAATTATTTTCCTGGTTTACGGTGTGTCGTCTTGACTTTTTGAGATTTCTCTGGTAGTATTCTCTTATACAATTAAATAAGTAGCAAAATCGGTGTGATGATTATCACATCAGCAATGTCCGTAATGTCCGAATTTGGATTTGATAATGTCAGCCGAAAATGCTATACTTGACTATACAAACAAACACGAAAGGAAGTCACTAAATGACTTACACTATAAAACTAGAAACCTATTCAGGTTCAGTAAAAACAATTCCCCTATCCACTAAAGG
>Ga0102830_1000797_pt1 | contig 12712 bp, 10 predicted proteins | sample ColrivemetaGS703_FD_84511 | JGI IMG/M metagenome (GOLD analysis project Ga0102830, IMG submission 84511) | Estuarine microbial communities from the Columbia River estuary - Freshwater metaG S.703 | ecosystem: Environmental > Aquatic > Marine > Intertidal zone > Estuary | place: USA: Columbia...
CTACATGGAATTGAACCCTTGTTTGCATTCGCACACTCGGTTTATCTCTAAAAAAGACGAAAACAGTTTTATTCTGAAGTACTTTTTCATTGATCTCCAACATCGCATCAAACTCCTGAAAACGCTTACCGTCCCTGAAATCCTCAATTTCTAAATAAGAGTCACCAAAAGAGTAATTGACTGATTTATCTTCATTTGCAAGGATCTTATTCTCCATGATCCCTGCAGGATCAGTGATCAACACATTCCAATGTTGTTTTCCCTGATCACCAAGAACAAAAAGCATAGAGATCATTAACAAAATGATCATTGGACCCATTATAGATAATAGCAGGAAAGATCTCGACCCGATCCTTTCCTTCAATTCGCGTACAGCGATCAACCAGCTCTTAGTCATTCTTCACCTCCTCCTTTACTTTAACAAGGTCAATAAACACATCCTGCATCGTTGGTAGCACTTCCCATGCTGCTTCTATCTTCACCTGCCCGATCAATACTTTTAAAAGATCTTCAAACTGATTATCCCCACGCATTTTAACACGAACGACGAAACGATCATCACCCAGAATCTCCTTATCTTCTATCTCAAACCCGACCCAAAGCGCATTTACAAAGGCAATCATATTACCTCTGAACTTAACAGCATAGAGCCCCGTTTTCCTTTCTTCCTGTAATTCCGAAATCCTTCCTTCTGCTACCTTTTTAGAAGCATGGATCAAGGCAGCTCGATCACAGATCTCCTCCACACTCCTCATATTATGTGTCGAAAGAATGATAGTCTTTCCTTTCGCTCTCATTTCGATAAGTTCTTGCTTGATCAGCTCAACATTGATCGGATCAAAACCGCTGAATGGCTCATCCAGGATCAACAGATCGGGTTCATGCAAAACAGTACATATGAACTGGATCTTTTGTGCCATTCCTTTAGAAAGCTCTTCGATCCTTTTTTTTCGCCAATCAGTGATCTGAAATTTTTCCAGCCAGTAATTCAGTTTCATCTGAACATCCTTTTTGGATAACCCCCTTAATCTTCCAAGAAATATAGCATGGTCTTCAACGGTCATTGATTTATACAACCCCCTTTCTTCAGGTAAATATCCGATGACCTCAAGGTGTTTTTCTGTCATGAGATCACCATTGAACCGAATGTGTCCCTTGTCGGGTTCTATAATTCTGTTAATGATCCTGATCAAGGTTGTTTTACCGGCACCATTTGGTCCCAGCAGTCCATATATCTCACCTTTATTCACACGTAATGACACGTCATCCAGTGCAATATTCCGATAAAACGATTTCGATATATTATTAATTTCCAGCATAAATATCTGTTAGATTAAAGCTAATCAATTCTCCTCAAGATCATCCTTGGAATGAACATTCTCCTCTTCTGAAATATCAGGTTCAGAAAACAATTTTTCCTTCCATCCTTTCCAGCCATAAATTTTACTAAATAATAACAGCAAGGCAGGCTGCAGTACGATCAATGTCAACAAACTATCCCATCCGAATTGTGGACCTGAACGATCCATAAAAAGGGCATCGGTCTGAAATGCCTGCCAGTCATTCGTTACAATGAGCGCTGCGAAAATATTGTTTGCCGCATGATACCCAATGCTTAACTCCAATCCTTCATCCATCTGCGCCATGACCCCAAGAAAAACACCGGTCATAACATAGTAGATCAATAGAATGTTTCCAATCTTCTGAACTTCAGGATTTGCCCCGTGCAACACGCCAAATAAAATTCCTGTAAGAAGAATGGAGATCCAGGCTTTCTTGAATGTCGGACCCAAAAGCTGCATCAGAAAACCTCTGAACAGAACCTCTTCACAAGTGGTCTGCAAGGGAATCAGAAAAAATGAAATGAGTAGCAAAGTGAAAAATGTATCGCTTTTAAAATTCCACTCCAGTGGGCTTCCCGAATAATAAGAAATGATCAAAAAGAAGCCCATGATACCGAACCAAATCATGAATGAAAGAAGTACCCTTTTCAGGTCAAAGGATGTCCTGGTTGTAAAAAGGCCCAAGACTGGTCTTTTGAAGATAAACTTGACAGACAACATGATCACGGCAAGTCCAAAAATAAAAGGAATGATCAGATAGGTTAGAAACGTGTTGTAACCAAGCGTTTCAGCCATATTACCTACAGTCGGTTCGAATCCACTGGTCAATAATCCAGAAGATACAAGTGCAAAGATAAGTGGCAATTGACCGATCACTGAATAGGCAACCACAACGGCAGCCAAGGTAAGTATTGCTAAAGGCCAGTTCGGTTTGCCTCCGTTCAAATGAAAATATTTCATATCAATAAAAAATCCCGTTATAAAGATAACGGGATTATCGAAGTTCGATACTTCAATTCCTATTGGAACATATCTTTCATTCGTTTGAAGAAATTCCGGTCATTGCTATCCGGATTCGGTTTAAAGTTTTCACTTGACCTTAATTTCTCCAGTATTTCTTTCTCTTCTTTGCTCAGCTTTTTAGGTGTCCACACATTGATATGTACGAAAAGATCACCCTGTCCATAACCTTGTAAATGAGGTAAGCCTTTGCCTTTCAACCTGAGTACTTTTCCACTTTGTGTTCCCGGATCGATTTTGATCTTCGCTTTTGAATTGACAGTTGGCACCTCGATAGATTCTCCGAGCGCTGCGTCAACAAAATTCACATAAGCATCATAATGAAGATTGTCACCATCTCTTTTCAGATCAGGATGCTCAACTTCTTCGATCACCACGATCAAATCTCCTGATATTCCACCGAATGGACCAGCATTCCCTTTTCCGGTAACACTTAGCTGCATACCCTCTTCAACACCAGCAGGTATCTCGATCTCGATCACCTCTTCCTGTCTTTTCAGACCTTGTGCATCCGCGTCTACAGGCTTTGCATCGATCGATTTACCAGCCCCCTGACAAACATGACACGTCGATTGCGTTTGCATCGCACCAATAAACGTCTGAGCAATACGTGTGATACGACCTGTCCCATTACACGTTGTACAAGCTTTAAAGGTTACCCCTTCAGCATTTACCAGTTTATTAACTTTGATCTTTTTCTTAACACCTTCTGCGATCTCTTCAAGGGTAAGCTTCATTTTCACTCTGAGATTCGTTCCTCTGGTTACACGAGTTCCTCCTCCTCTATTTCCGCCGAAACTACCACCAAATGCACCCCCGAAAATATCTCCAAACTGAGAGAATATGTCGTCCATATTCATACCTCCTCCTGAGAATCCGCCCTGACCCATTCCGGCATGACCGAAACGATCATATTGTGCTCTCTTTTGAGAATCACTTAGGATTTCATACGCTTCAGCCGCTTCCTTAAATTTTTCTTCTGCCGAAGCATCTCCAGGATTTTTATCCGGGTGATACTTTATTGCCAGTTTACGATACGCTTTCTTGATCTCAGCTTCATCTGCATTTTTCGAAACTCCCAGAACTTCGTAATAATCTCTTTTCTCACTCATTGTGAATGTTATTTCTTATTGTCCTACCACCACTTTAGCATATCTGATCACTTTTTCGTTCAGATAATACCCTTTCTCAACCTCATCAAGGTTTTTTCCTTTCTCACTTTCCGAAGGAGCCGGAACATTAGCTATTGCCTCATGCAGTTCGCTGTCAAAAATTTCTCCTTTTGAATTCATTGGCTTAAGGCCTTTGCTTTCGAGAATATTTCTAAACTTATTAAAGATAAGATGGAATCCTTCTTTTACACTTACGATATCCTCAGCATTCTCGTTGTTTTTGATCGCTCGTTCAAAATCGTCCATAACCGGCAAAAGATCCTTTAAGATCCCTTCGCCAGCACTACTGATCAGCTCTACCTTTTCTTTGTTCGTTCTTCTTCGATAATTGTCGAACTCTGCATATAAACGCATGTACTTATCCTGAAATTCAGCGACCTGTTCCTCAAGTGACATTTCCTTCGATCCGCCTTCCTGATTTGACAGCTCATCCTGAACGTTTTCAGTACCTTCTTCTTTTTCCATTTCTTTTTTATTCGTCTCCTCTGCCATAGTTCTCTATTTTGCTTGCGCCAAACGACAAAGATACTGCCACGCTTGAAATTCGGACATGGTGTCATAAAAAACATTCTGATTTGTGAAAAACTGTCAGAACATGCGTCAAAAATGTGTATTGATTTGTTGACAAAAATCGTTAAGTCGGCCAACCACTTCAGGCGGGTTGATTAACTTTGTTTACTTATCGGAGAAATTTGAAAGAGATCAAACCATATCAGGTTCTGGCCTTTGTTGCCGGAGTGTTACTAGTAATGAGTCCCATCGTGTATTTTGCACCGGACAAAGGATATGATCTGGGGTTCATGAAATTAAATTTTCTAACTGCTGAGGAATTCCTTCACCCAGTTAAACCTGAAAAGAAAGACATTTCAAAAATCGTCGCGAACATTGACACAACATCACTGGATCTGAATGATGATCCAATGCTAAGACATCAAAATGGTTCTGAAGGTAACATGGGAGCTCCATCTGGTGGAACCATGAATACTGAGAGTAACACCGAGATCATACTGAATGATGCTGCAAGAGCCCAACTTCATCAGCTTTTTTCAAAGCTGGATAAAGCCGCACCGGATAAAAAGAAATTGCACATTTTGCACTACGGTGATTCTCAGATAGAGGGTGATCGTATGACCGCATATATCAGACAGCGAATTCAGAATCAATTTGGGGGAAATGGACCAGGATTGATCCCTGCCATGAATGTTTACCATACAAATACATTCAAACAGACTTATTCAGAAAATTTCAGGCGATTTACCTGTTTTGGTGGTGAAAAGCTGAAAAACAAAAAATATGGGGTCATGGGAAGTGCCGCACGATTTACTGCTGATTCAGACAGTCTTCTTAAAAACCAAGGCCCGACAGTAGAAGCATGGATCGAATTTGAACCAAACAAATCAGCATATTCCAGATCGAAAGAGTACAACAATGTGACCATGTACTACAACAGCTGTGTTAAACCATGCATGCTAAAAGTATATCAAAACGGATCATTGATCCATGAAGATAGTTTATCGACGGATGGAAAATCTCATGAGGTTCATTTGTCATTTCCAAATACACCTGGAAAATTAAAATATGTGTTCTCTTCGACTTACAGCCCGAATATTTCAGGATTTTCACTTGAAGGAGATTACGGCGTTCAGGTGAGTAATATTGGAATGAGAGGATCCAGTGGAACGATCTTCGGATCTATGGACCAAACCCTATTATCCAAAATGTACGGTGATCTCAATACCGAATTAGTTATTATGCAATTCGGAGGAAATTCGGTTCCTGCATTCAAGGATAGTTCAGGGGTGAGAAACTACGCCAGGTACTTCAAAGGACAACTGAATACCATACGAAAACTTAGACCTTCCGCTGCAATTGTAGTTATCGGACCAAGCGATATGTCTACACCAGATAATGGAAACTTCATCACTTACCCACTTCTACCATATCTGGTGGAACAAATGAAAAAATCAACCCTTGAGGCAGGATATGCTTATTGGGATCTCTATTCAGCTATGGGAGGACAAAACTCCATGCCTTCTTGGGTTGAAGCAGGCTTAGCTGCCAAAGATTATATTCATTTCAGTCCGAAAGGTGCAAGTATTGCCTCGCAAATGTTCTTTGATGCCTTTGCCGCTGAATATACAAAATGGAAGCAGGGAAAATAGTGCGATTGTACAGAAACATATTGCTCCTATTGACTATTCCTCTCTTTAGTTTCTGCCAGGATAGAGATAAAGGTCAATTCACTGACTCACTCAATTTGTATTGTTTTCCGGATTACGCCAGGATCGATTCATCCATAAAAGTAGAATATCCTTTCATCGTCTTTGAAAAGAATAATTTCCAGTTCTTCTCGCACAATAGCCCAACCTGGGAATATTTGTTCAGCAGAATAGATGAACTTCAAAAAGGAGGAAACGAAAAACTTCACTTTTACCACATAGGCGGATCGCATCTTCAGGCAGACATATATACCAATGACGTTCGAACTTTCTTTCAAACAGAATGGAAAAATGCCTTAGGAGAAAGAGGTATCGTTTTCCCTTTCAATCTGGCAAAAACGAACAATCCTTCGAATTATCAGTTCAAATCACCCAATTACTGGACAGCCTATCGAAGTGTCGTTCATCGACCAAGTTCATTGGATTATGGCGTAATGGGTGCTGTTCTTTTGTGCAGAGATTCAGTGATCAACATCACTTTTTCACATCGCCATACCAACTCAAAACCTCCCTATTCTATCCTCAAGATTTATCATAACAAAGGGGAATTGCCATTTGAATTGAATTTCGGGACGGATGAGATCCTGATCGATCATGTTGTGCAAAATCCAAAAGTGGGCACAACAACCATTTATTTTACCGACCCTATCGATGAAATGGATCTTCAATTCTCAAGGATCACCAGTGAATCTTTAGAATTAGAGATCTATGGTTTCCAATTCATGAATGAGTATCCAGGCGTTTCATACACAAGTATCGGAGTGAACGGAGCGGGGTTATACACCTATCTTGATAACAAAAACTTTGAAGAACAACTCAAGCAATATCCACCCGATTTCTTTGCCTTTTCTGTAGGCACGAATGATGGAAATGTGCCTTATGATAAGTTCGATCCCCAGGTCTACAAAAACAACCTGGAAAAAATGATGCTGAAAGTACTTCGTGCCAATCCTAAATGCGCAATCCTTTTGACAGTACCGAACGATTCCTATTATCACAGAAAATACCTGAATCGAAACATAGCACGAGAACGGGAAGTGATCGAAGAGCTTGCAGAAAAATATAAAATTCCTGTTTGGGACTTATACGGTATCATGGGAGAATTAGGTTCCTCTAAAACGTGGAACAGAAAAGGACTGATGCAAAGTGACCTTGTCCATTTTACTTCAATGGGCTATCATTTGAAAGGGGAATTAATGATCGATGCTTTCCTGAAGTATTTCGAACAAATGAAAACTGTACAACGCTAATCCGGAAAATTAATGGAAAGATTATATCAAGCATTTGCATTTAATGAAGCCGAACCGCTGATCTTTACTCAACTCGATTTCTGGCTGTTCTTTCTTGCTGTGATGATCATTTTTTCAATGATCCATAAAAATTTCCTAGTTAGAAGTTTCTTTTTAACGGTGATTAGCTTGTTCTTTTATTTTAAAACTTCCGGTCTTTATGTGTTGTTACTCGGCTTAAGCCTTGTCGGCAATTATCTCCTTGGAAATGCCATTTTTAAAAGTCGATCAGAAACAAGTAAAAAGTGGATCATCGCCGCTTCCAGCATTTTCAACTTGTCGATGCTCGGATACTTTAAGTACGCTTACTTCTTTACTGATAGCTACAACAAAATGTTCCATACCGACTATCAGGTATTTAATCAACTTGCGGTTTGGGGGAACGGTTTCTTTGGCGAAGGCACCTTTGTTGAGCAGATCATCTTGCCAGTAGGAGTTTCGTTCTTTACATTCCAAAGTATCAGCTATGTTGTAGACATTTACAGGAAAGAAGTTGAACCTGTTAGAAATTTCTTCGATTATACCTTTTTCGTCACCTTCTTTCCACAACTGGTTGCAGGTCCGATCGTTAGAGCCCGAGACTTCATCCCTCAAATCAGACAACCATTTCAACTCGATAAAAATGATTTTTCATGGGCAATCATTCAGATCGTAAAAGGATTGATCAAGAAGATCGTATTAGCAGATTACATCGCCGTTCATTTCATTGACAAAGTTGCAGATGCACCTGAAGCCTATCCAGGTTTCGTAAGCGTTCTCGCCATGTGGGGTTATTCATTACAGATCTATGGTGACTTCTCCGGGTATACAGATATTGCCATCGGAGTTTCGAGACTAATGGGTTTCAAACTACTTGAGAATTTCAATTCTCCGTACAAAGCGGTTAGTGTTGCTGACTTCTGGAGAAGGTGGCATAGATCATTGGGATCATGGTTAAGAGATTATCTGTACATCCCTCTTGGTGGAAACAAATCTGGAGGCATTGGCACCTATGTAGCGACGCTTATAATTCTGATCTTTCTGGTGTTCATCACCCAATGGTATGAATTGATCTTTGTATACTTGGGTTTGATGACCATTTACATCATCGGAGTACTGATCATTCCAAACTTCAAGCAATATGTTCATCGCGACCTCAACCTTCTGATCACCATGGTTGTCGGTGGCTTATGGCATGGTGCAAGTGAAAACTTCGTGATTTGGGGAGCAATGAACGGCGCCGCACTTGTGATCTACAATTACTGGAAGAAATTTTCACCCTACGAGAATAAAGGAAACCTTTTTATTGTCCATTTCTGGAAGATCTTCATCACGTTTAACTTTATTACGTTTACGAGAATCTGGTTCCGCTTGGAAGAAGATGGACAACCTCTGGTGATGCTAGATCAGATCTGGAACCATTTCAACTTCACATGGGATACATTTGTGTTAGTGCTATCTACTTACCAAAGTGTTTTCTGGGTAATGCTGGGTGGATACATTGTTCACTGGCTCCCACAGACAATTAAAGACAAATGGCAGGAATGGTTTACGAATACGCCTATGGTCCTTCAAGCCGTCAGTGTAGCGATCATTGTTGTTCTGATGTATCAAGCAGTTTCTGATACATTTAAACCCTTTGTATACTTCCAGTTTTAAACTAAAAAAGGGAGCTTTTCGCTCCATTTTGAATTAGTTCTGATCCAGTTTTCTGACCATGGTAAGAATTGTCGCTAATGCCACCGTTTCTCCGGTCTCGTCGTAAACGTCTACAAGGAACTTAACAATCCCTTTGGCGATATCGTCCTCTGATCGTTTTTCCTGATCGATCTTTTCTTTAACTGTAAACCTCACTCCAATCGTAGCTCCCGGATACACAGGCTTCGTGAATCGAGCTTCATCAATTCCATAATTCAGCAAGACTGGTCCTTTTTTCGGATCTACAAATAATCCAGCTGCTTTTGACAGGATAAAATATCCATGGGCCACACGCTGCTCGAAGATTGTACCGTCCAGTGATGTCGCATCCATATGTGCATAGAAATTGTCACCATAAACATTGGCAAAGTTTACAATGTCAGCGTCTGTTACAGTGTGTTTATGCGTGAATACCGTTTCTCCAACGACTAGTTCTTCAAAGTGTTTACGGAATACATGAGGGTTTGCCTCCGGCATTTCCGCTCCCACCTGGAACTGTTGTGTGATCTTCGTGATCGTGGTTGGATGCCCCTGAATTGCGGTTCTCTGAAGATAATGTAATACTCCTCTTTTACCTCCCATTTCTTCTCCTCCTCCTGCGCGACCAGGTCCACCGTGAGTCAATAATGGCATTGGAGATCCATGTCCTGTACTTTCTTTTGCACAATCCTTATTAAGTACAAGGATCCTTCCGTGCATGCTAGACGCATTAACGACATATTCAACAGCCTCTTCGTCACTTGGAGTAACGATCGAAGAAACAAGGGATCCTTTACCCATTTTTGCCAGCTCTATTGCATCTTCAATTTCCTTATATGGCATTATTGTCGAAACAGGTCCAAAAGCTTCGATATCATGAACATCCGTTTTGTTGAACGGATCGTCGTTTCTAAATAAAATTGGAGAGAAGAACGCCCCTGTATTTTTGTCTGCACCAAACACTTCAAAGTTGTCTAGATCTCCAAAGGCTATTCTTTGAGAAACAGCTAGTTTCTCTACATTTTCTCTAACTCGCGAAACTTGCTGACGTGTCGCAAGAGATCCCATCCGAACACCTTCCTGACTTGGATCTCCCATTTTTGTGGTTGCAAGTCTTGCTGAAATTGCTTTTTCGACATCGTCGATCAAGTCTTCTGGTACCATGATCCTTCTGACCGCTGTACATTTCTGACCTGCCTTTATCGTGATCTCTTTTACTGTTTCCTTTATGAACAAGTCAAACTCTTCTGTTCCAGGTACCGCTTTTTTCCCTAGAATGGTAGCATTCAATGAATCGGCTTCAAGATTGAAAGAAACACTCTCCTGAGCTATTCTTGGATGTGCCTTCAGCATTTTTCCAGTCGATGCCGAACCTGTGAAAGTTACTGTATCCTGACTTTCAACAAAATCAATAATTCCTCTTCCCAAACCACACACCAACTGCAATGAACCTTCAGGAAGAATCTTTGAGTCAATAATATCTCGCACCATCACTTCAGTCAAGTAACAAGTCGATTCTGAAGGTTTAACCACAGCAGGAACCCCAGCCATAAGGTTGACCGCTATTTTTTCTAGCATCCCCCAGATCGGGAAGTTAAATGCATTGATGTGAACAGCAACACCTTCTTTCGGAACCATGATATGATGACCGATAAATGATCCATTTCTCGAAAGTGGAGCAGCAGCTCCATCCACGTAATACGGAAGGTCTGGAAATTGTCTTCTTAAGGATGCATTCGCAAACAAATTACCGATACCTCCTTCGATATCGATCCAGGAATCAACCTTGGTCGCACCGGTCCATGCACTCACCTGATAGTATTTTTCTTTTCTGTCCATCAGGTAAAGCGCTAGAGCTTTTAGCATTCTCCCTCTTTCCTGAAAGGTCATCTTTCGAAGTACCTTACCACCCGTTTTTCTACCGTAGTCAAGAATAGCAGCATAGTCAAGTCCGGCACTTGAGACTTCTCCAATGATCTCTCCATTGATCGCATTGTACAACTGGGTCTCGGTACCATCCCCATCTATCCATTTTCCAAGTATATAATTCTGATATCGACGCATACATCTAAAATTTCGACCTCTAAGTTAAGTATAGTGGTCGAATATCATAGTCCATATGAATGGAAAGAATACTCTATTTATGTACAGTTTCGTTGCTATCTCATTGATTTTCTTTGATTTCTGACTGTCACTTCTTAATTTTATATCAGCTATTCACATCATTTGGACGTAACTGTACCTATATATTTACGTGCCGTCCTGGCAGAAAAAGACATTGGAAGTGCCATTTTCAAGATCTATGAGGGAGGTATTTACCATGTAGAGATCAAACGTGGGCAGAAGGTGACCATGGATTTCGTGATGCAGGGATACCAGTTCTTAGACGAATTTGGAGGAGGACAATACTATAACATCTATGAATTCAGCTCTTTTTCGGATGTAGAACCAGAAGTTAGAGATTGGGCGGCGTCTCCTACGAATAACAGTTACACTATAGCAGATGCAATCGTAATCAGCAGTTTCCCTCAGAAGATCTTAGCTGACTTTTATGTTCGTTTCAACAAACCTTTTAAACCAACGAAGATTTTCACTTCAGTACATTCCGCATGCGAATGGATCAGATCTATTGAAAAAGAGCCTTAAACAAAAATGAATTCTTCCTGGTGATTTTCGATGTAATCAAGGGTTGAGAGTATTTCATCAAGATCAAAAGAACTCACCAATTTGGTCCTGAACTCTTTGAAATGAGCTATTCCTTTGAAATAATTCGTGTAATGGCGTTTCATCTCAGCAATCCCAAGATTTTTTCCTTTCCACTCAATACTCATCATCAGATGTTGCCTTGCTGCCTCTACCCGATCTTTAACATTCGGCGCGGATAAATGCTCACCTGTTGCCATGAAATGTTTGATCTCATTGAAAACCCACGGATAACCAATACTTGCTCTACCGATCATGATTCCATCAACTCCATATCGAGCCCTGTATTCCACTGCCTTCTCAGGAGTATCTATATCACCATTTCCAAAAACTGGAATTCGCATACGTTGATTGTTCTTCACATCACCGATCAAGGTCCAGTCAGCATCACCTTTATACATTTGCTTACGTGTCCTTCCGTGAATCGATATTGCTTCAATACCGACATCTTGAAGTCTTTCAGCTGTTTCAACAATGTACTTTGTTTCGTCATCCCAGCCTAATCTCGTTTTAACTGTAACAGGAAGTTTAGTGGATTTAACGATCTCTTCGGTCATTCTGACCATCTTCGGAATATCCTGGAGGATACCGGCCCCTGCTCCTTTACATGCTACCTTTTTCACAGGACAGCCGTAATTGATGTCGATAATGTCCGGATTCGCCTTTTCAATGATCTCAGCAGCCATACGCATACTTTCGATCTCAGCTCCGAAAATCTGTATTCCAATTGGTCTCTCGTATTCGAAAATATCGAGCTTCTGAACACTTTTTGCAGCATCACGAATCAACCCTTCAGATGAAATAAATTCAGTAAACATCAGGTCTGCGCCATGTTTCTTGCATAAAGCACGAAAAGGTGGATCACTCACATCCTCCATCGGAGCAAGTATCAAAGGGAATTCCCCTAATTCAATATTCCTGATCTTTACCACGGCACAAAGGTAAGGAGTTGTCGAGAGAAATACTATTTTAGTAACATCGGTTTATCTGATAATACGAATCTATATTATCCATGATCTCAAGAAAAAATAACGGTCTAACAAGCGCAGAAGCACAAGAAAGACTTAAGAGATTCGGATACAATGAATTAACCGACAAAAAAAGCAATAGTATCTTCCAATTGATCATTGGCATCTTCAAAGAACCAATGTTTATCCTCCTCCTTATCTGCGCGGGGCTGTACACTATTCTTGGTGATTACAAAGAGGGCATGATCCTTTTGTCTTCTACTGTGTTGATCATTTTTATCACAGTATATCAGCATCAAAAAACGGAGAAGGCCCTGGAGATGTTGCAAAAACTTTCCTCTC
>Ga0102830_1000801_pt1 | contig 12685 bp, 7 predicted proteins | sample ColrivemetaGS703_FD_84511 | JGI IMG/M metagenome (GOLD analysis project Ga0102830, IMG submission 84511) | Estuarine microbial communities from the Columbia River estuary - Freshwater metaG S.703 | ecosystem: Environmental > Aquatic > Marine > Intertidal zone > Estuary | place: USA: Columbia...
AAAGAAAATCCAAATGTGAAAAGAATTTACGATAAATATAAAGACAAAGGATTCGAAATATATGGAGTGTCGCTTGATAACAATGGCGACCAATGGAAAGCTGCAATTGAAAAGGATGGACTGGGATGGAAGCATGTGAGTGACCTCGGCGGATGGAAATCTAGCGCAGCGCAACTTTATCAAGTTCATTCAATTCCACAGACTTTTTTACTGGATAAAGAAGGACGGATTATAAAATCAGGTTTTAGAAGTCATGAGCTAGAAACCTTATTACAGGATTTACTAGATTAGTACATTGTATAAAGCTCTTGCATTAGGATTACTACTTATAGCGTCGGCATGCACCAAAGTCTCAGATGAAAATAAGTCGGACACTCCAAGAGTTCATTGGTCTGCCGAAAAAAAAGCAATTTACCAATCTTGGAGTAATACGCAATGTTACTATGAGGAGAGACCTTTTGGTATATTCTTGGTGAATAGAAATGACACAATGCAAGAAGAATTTTTAAAGACTAATGGTATGCTGGTAGAGTTTAATATTGAATGGCAAACTGATAGTACATATACTTTGGCATTTAAAAGATTAGTATCCAATCCACAGGGCACAAGCTTGCCCAATGGATTGGATACTTTGGTGCGTAAATGCTGGATGAAGCAAGTTGGACAAATAAGCTACGTGGAAGCAGCTACAAGTAACATGACAGGACATAAGGATACAATTTATACCACCTACCTGAGACCAGAGAAAAGGCTTGGACCTATGATGGCGAGATAAATTTAAATTTAGCTTAACTTTGGCATAATGATATGGTGGTGTAAATACTCTAGGGTTGCAAAAAAAATATAATGGTTCAAAAGATTCTCATAGTAGATGACGAAAGTGACATCGTAGAACTTCTAAAGTACAATTTAGAAAAAGAAGGTTATAAATGTTACTCTGCAGAAAACGGAGCAGAGGCCGTTCTCAAAGCAAAGGATAAAAAACCTGATTTAATTCTTTTGGACATCATGATGCCTGTTATGGATGGAATTGAAGCATGTCGTCAAATACGTTTGGAAGAATCTCTAAAAGGGGTTTTTATTTCTTTTTTAACTGCTCGTGCCGAAGAATACTCTGAAATTGCAGGTTTTGAAGTAGGAGCAGACGATTACATAACAAAACATATAAAACCTCGTGTATTGATAAGTAGGGTTAAGGCTATACTTAGTCGCACAAAAAATGAAGCAAAGGCTGATACCATAGTAGTAGGAGATTTGGAGATTGATCGGAATACATTTAACGTTACCCTACGTGGCAATAAGCTTGTTTTGCCGAAAAAAGAATTTGAATTACTTTACTTATTGGCATCTAAACCGGATAAGGTTTATACCAGAGAATCTATTCTAAATAAAGTATGGGGTATGGATGTAAGTGTGGTGGATCGTACCATAGACGTACATATTCGTAAAATACGTGAAAAAATAGGAGATGACCGTATTCAAACAATTAAAGGGGTAGGATATAAATTTGTAGTTTGAGTCAAAACACGAGCCCTACGTTCATTGCCTTCGTGGCCAGCCTTGTTGCAGCCTTCCTATCGTCACTAGGATTAGGACTTCTTACATTGGACATTGCTGCTGTTATAATTAATTTTACAGCGGTTTTAGTCGTATGTTATCTAGTGTTTAGTTACTTACTTAAAGCCTTTATACATGATCGTATTAAGTTAATTTATAAAAATATATACAGGTTCAAGACGGAAAGCGGTAAGGGATACGGTGTTCTTAATAAAAAAGAAAGAGATCCTATAGGCGCTGTAGGTAAAGAGGTTGTGGAGTGGATGATTGAGAGTCGCAAGGAAGTCAAAGAGCTTAAGCAACAAGAGAATTTTAGACGGGAGTTTTTAGGAAATGTTTCGCACGAACTAAAAACGCCAATTCAGAACATTCAAGGCTATATTCACACCCTTTTGGATGGAGCGCTAGACGATAAAAAAGTAAATCGAATTTTTTTAAATAAAGCGGCTAAGAGCACAGATAGGTTAGTAGAAATGGTAAATGATCTCACCAGTATTAGCACCTTAGAAGATAGTAGTTCGCTCGATATCAAGGATGTTGATTTACTGAAGCTTACTCAAGAGGTATTCGAAATGGTAGAGAATCAGGCTAAAGGGAAAGAAATTACCTTGGCATTCAATAAAAATAATCCTAAAAGCGTAGTGGTAAAAGCTGACTTAGCCAAAGTCAGGCAAGTTTTGGTAAACTTGATTGTTAATGCCATTAAATATGGTAAAAACGGTGGTAAGGTTACTGTGCGGTTTTTCGATATGGATAAGAATATACTTACTGAAATTGCGGATGATGGATTTGGTATAGAAGCTGAACATTTGCCTCGGCTTTTTGAGCGATTTTACAGAACTGATGCTGGACGTAGTAGAGATCAAGGAGGTACGGGATTAGGATTAGCCATTGTGAAACACATTATTGAATCGCATAATCAAACCATAAATGTGCGCAGTACCATAGGGGTAGGGAGTACTTTTGCCTTCACCTTAAAAAAAGCATAGAGACGGGTTTCCACCCTTTATTATTTCAGTTGAATAACTTTTAGTAACGTTCTGTCGAGTGAAGTGACCATTATTATCCATTTTATTTTTAGTGTAACACACCTACCTTTGCTGAATGAGTCTTTCAGATCAAATATCAGAACAAATGAAAACGGCTATGAAAGCCAAAGATGCCACTTCGTTAAGAGGATTAAGAGCAATTAAGTCTGCACTTATGCTATTAGCTACACAAGAAGGGGGTAAAGTAATTACAGAAGAAGATGAAATGGCTACTTTAGTTAAAATGGCTAAGCAACGAAAAGATTCACTTGGCATTTATCAAGAGCAAAATAGACCTGATTTAGCTGTTATAGAAGAAGAAGAACTAGCTATAATCGAGAAATTTCTTCCTTCTCAATTAAATGAAGAAGATGTAAAGGCTGAAATAAAAGCCATTATAGCTGAAACAGGTGCCACAGGTATGAAGGATATGGGAAAGGTTATGGGAATGGCCAATGGCAAAATGAAAGGTCGTGCCGATGGCAAGATGATAGCTGATATGGTTAAAGCTTTGTTAGCGTAATAAGTGCACCACCCCTTTGTAGTAATGAACATTTCCTGTGAAGTCAAATGCTTTGATCTGGTATAGGTAGTAACCTGTTTCTGCATCACTGCCCAACCAAGCAGGTTCGGCATCTGAGGATACAAATATTTTCTCTCCCCAACGGTTGTAGATTTCTAATTCGTAACTCCTAAGGCCTAAAGCTACAGGTCTGAATCCGTCATTCAAAGCGTCAGAATTTGGCGTATACGCATTGGGAACGTATAGATGGTATGCGAAGTTTACATATAATTGTTTGGTAATGCTGTCCAAACATCCAAATTGCGTGCTTACCCACTGTTGTATTTCATAGTTGCCGCTATCTAAAAATCGATGAGCAAAATTGGCTGTAAAGAATTTAGTTCCATCACTAAGTATGTAACGAATGGAATCAGCCCCATAACTATTGTTTATTCCTAAAATTTCAGGAGTAAATATATCTGGTGTTTCCGGACTAAGTAGAAAGTCTGCTGTAGGTAAAGGATAGACGACGATTGCTTTGGTAATGCTATAATTACAGCCAGGGAGGGTGCTTATTTGCAACGAGACGTCATAATTACCCGATGTATAATAGGTATATTCAAACGAGTCAATTTCATTCTTCACAGTTCCGTTATCCATGTTAAAGACAACCGACGTAATAGGGGTATTTAGCCCTATTGAGGTGTTAATAATCCATTGGCCGTCGCCTTCACATATATTAACTATCTCGAAATCTGGTTTTACGATGTTGCTAATAGTTACACTATCGCTTATGGTTGTTTGACAATTATATTGATTAGTTACTCGCAGTGTAATGTCATATGTACCCAAATTGGTAAACGTGTGATCAAACTGCTTGGTAGTGTTTTGTGTGCCGTCTTCCAGAAACCATTCGTATTGGTTTTGCGCCGTGCCGCTCTCCAAGGTCACTAAATTATCTTCGCATGGCTTGCTAACTATAATTTGAGCAATTGGGGCAGGTCTAATAATGACCGAATATGTCGTATCAGAAATACATCCACGATTGGTAACTATACGTTGCTGGATGATATACGTACTATCCTTAGGAAATCTATAACTAAAATTTGACGTAGTTAGTGTGTCTCCATTTACCGTCCACCTGTGACTAGATACGGAGTCAGTCTTGTAACCAATTGCACTAAAAATAATATCGGTATTTTCACATACACCTTGTATACTTTGTGCTAGTTTTTCTTTGTAATATATAGTATAGTCTCGGGCAGAAGAGTCTGTACATCCTTTATCAGATTCCACTATTTGCTTAACCATAAAATCTCCAATGCTTGAAGGTGCAATCTTTAAAGTACTGTCTCCGGGAGAATAGCCTTGTCCGGTATTCCAAAAGATATTGCGCTGTCCTTTACTTAAGGTAGACCGATCAAAAATGCTAAGTGTATCGCCTAGACAGATATTGTTTACGCCAAAGGTGCTAACAGGTTTAGGATAAATAGTAACACTAGCAGTTGCCGTATCCGTGCAATTGGAAAGGTTGCCGACGATTACACTCACTGTAAACGTTCCTGTATCTGTGTAAAGGTGATTAAAACTGTCTTTGGTTGAAGTAAATCCATCTCCTAAAATCCATTGATAAAAAGAAATACTATCACGAGTACCGCCTAACGAGGTTGTGCTAAATTGTACCGAATCCAAAAAGCATTGGTCTAGCAAGCTTAAACCTATTTCTGGCTTATCAAGGGTTACAAACGAATCGGATAGGCTGCGCGCACATCCTTTATCGGAAGTGGTGGTGAGAGAAACGAATGTCCAATCTGACGTAGGTACGGTGGTAATGATAGAATCTCCCGCATAAGAGATGCCATCCACAACCCATAGATTTGTGATGGATCCATAGGTTATAGTGCTCCTAGATAAAATGGTTGCTTTAGATTCTTCACATGCACTGGTATATAGAATTTTCGGATTTGGCAGTGGTTGAATTTCTATAAATTGAGTAAGTGTATCCCAACAAGCAAATTCGTTAGAAACGTATAATTGAACAGGTAGTATAAGAGAAGAGTCTATTTTATAACTTATTGTGTTAAACTGCGATTCACCCAAGTAATCAAAACTCCAATGTAAACTATCTGCAATAGTGCCCTTATAATCAGAAGTATTGGTGAATGAAAAAGTGCTTTCGGCACAACTATCCTTAAAACTAAAGGACGCGATAGGCTTTGCTTTGATCTTAATCGAGCTAGAATCAGATATAGAACATCCTTTTGTATCGGTCACGGTTAAGGTATAGGTTGTGTTTTGTGTTGGATTGGCGTTCGTTTTATATCCTGTTGTATTTGATAGATTGTTGGTCGGTTGCCAAATTGTGTTCTTTAACTTGGATTCTCCACCTTTAGCAATATCTCCAATAAGTATGCTTGATCCAATACATAGATTTACGGAGTCTGGCATATCGAGTTGTATGCCAGCATAAATAATTATTTTAACCGTATCATTTGAACTACACGATCCTTTATTTGTAGTTAAAATCATTTCAACAGTATCTCTTACAGTTGAAGAATTTAAAGCTTTAAATTCTGTAATACTGGTATCTGATTGGTTAACGTAGTTAGTGTTATTCCATGAGTAAGAGTTAGCTGAATTACCGACAAATCCGAGATTCATAATTTCATTGGGGCAGAGAATAGAATCTCTTCCAGCATTCAATAGTTGTATTGTGCTAATAGATTGTGTTGTCTCTTCGCATACACAGTTGTTGGATGAAATATGGAGCAATAAATTACATGATAAAGAAGATAATACCTCAAATTGTTTTGTCTTATATACGCTAGAAGCGGAAGTCACTCCGTCCCATATTGTATCGGTATCTATCACTAATTCTCCATAATCCACTCTTCCGTTTGCATTAGAGTCATATACTATTTGAATTACTAAAGCGGTTCCAGCAACTTTATCATTGCCGGTATTGGTTATGGCGTAGTTCATTTTGACTTTTTCATTGAGCCCGCTTGGAACAGATTCTGCCTTTAAAAATGACAAATTATAAGATTCTTTTATGGCAGAATCTCCAAGTTCTAAAGAACTCGTTGCTACGTTAATATCACAATAGGAGTTTGAACTTACACAATAAGCAGGTGAAGTTACGACCGCTTGTGCATAATATTGTTTGATGCCACAGGTGAGGGTGTTGTTATTTAGGAACGTCTTTATCTTGAATATACAACTGTCCCCAGGGCTAATATTGGCGGGTATTCCCCAACTGAATATGTTTTGACCATTGGTGTTATTCCATGATGGCTTGTATTTTGGGGCATTATGTAGGGTGTCAATATAACTGGTGTCTACCAGAACTCCAATCGGTAATGTGAGGATGAACTTATCTGTACTTCCCGTTTTTTCTGGGCCTAAGTTTATAAATTTAGCGTATGTACTGTCTTGATAACCACATACATCTAATGGATTCATATAAAAATCAATAGCAGAGTAATAAGGTTTAACAACATCTTTTATTTGTATGGGGTCAGCTAGCAAGTATGGAGCATTTACAGGCAATCCACATTTTAAGAATCCTCCGGGTCTTATGAGGAATGATGAAGAGCTGGTGAAATTACAATCCGTAGCTAACCAGAACTTTAAAGTCATTTTATACCCCGAAGTGCTTTTTACACTATTTAAGCCATTAAGGTCTAGTTGATTATCTCTATTGGCAAAATTCCATCGGTAGGCATTACCCCCTAAGCTTATAAATCCACTAATACATATTGAATCTGAGCGGCCATCTACATATAACCAAGCGGTATCTGATAGCGTTAGACCTGGTCGGAGTTCTAAATCCAAGTAGGAGTCATATACCTTAGGACTTCCTGTGTTACTTATTTCAATCTGATAAGCTTGCTTGGTGCAAAGGTCAATATCAGAGAGTTTCGTGAGTACTTTGGCGTCTAGTCGGGTGTTGATAGGCTCGTATTTTAGCGTTGTGGTATAGTAACTACATGGGTTAGCCCTTATCGAATCAGGATATTGGCCACAATCGTACCCCATACGTAACAAGATACTGTCTTTATTACAAGAGATGTATTTAGCATAAATTATTAGGTCTTTGTATCCATTGGATGCGAGAGTACCTAATTTGTAGAGATCTATATTTTTAGAAAGTAACGTGTTTGTCGCTTTATCTCTAACAGCGACAATTTCAGTATTTGCATTCTTAAGTGCTCCTATCCAGACATTACTGGCTGCGGCTTTAGGATTAGTATTTGAAACTCTAATTTGCCACTCTACAGTATCTTTTTCTGGGTATACGTAGTTATTAGTTACTGTAAATGCTAAGTTCGGTCTGTTGTAGTTGATTATATCATAGGTGTTGGTAGAATATAAGGTATCAAGCCCAGTGCCCAAAAATCCTAATTTTTCATAAACGAAAGCATAATTGAAATAATTTGGTCCATCGGCAGCTTTACAATTGGGAGCTAAAACAGTGGAATATGTTCCGTAAAAACCGTCATCACTAATGAGTATACTTCCGCCAAGATCAGTGTAGAAAGAATCTGTTCTGTATTTAAACTGGCTTTGTGTGGTATAATAAGGGGTAATGTTAGAAAGAGATTGAGTAACAACGGTACCAGTACTCTTTGTCCTACTGTGGTTAAAATTACTGGTAATTATATCAAAACCAAGGGGTTTTGTGAGGATAATTTCTTTTAGCTTAGCCCATTTGCGGTATTCGTATGGAAAAATATTCCCACCTGCATAGTTTGAACAACATGCCCCTACACTCAGGTAATAATTTTGGCTAATTCCGATGTTAGAACATCCGTCAGCATTGAAGGTATTGCTGCCGTAGTTGGTGAAGTAATAACCTATGAGTTTTAATCTGGCAGAAAAATTATCGCAACTATAGCGTTGACTTGCAGAAGGATTTGGGACGTTGCTGACATAAAAGTCATTGTCAATTTGTAATTGATATTCAGCATTACCTGGGTTTAGATCCACCACATATTTTACGTTTAAAACCAAACTATCAATATTGATGTAATTAAATGAGGAGTAAATAAGGCATCCCGAAGCCAAAAGACTATTTAATCCTAAATCAAACGTATAAGTCTTGGCATTGCCACTTGTTGAATAAGAGAACGGCACATTTGAACAAGTTACGACATGATTTCCGTTGCGGTAAATACTTAGTGATGCAGTCTTAACGGAGAGAAATTTTCCATAGTTTAGGGTTGAGGTTGCTTTACTATAATTCCAGCTTGTAATGCTACCTGCGTTGTGAATTTTTCCTGAAAAGGTGGTTAGCAAGGTATCCCCATACATGATTCTATTCAGTTTTATCTTGTTATAGTTTAATGAGCCAGTGGCATCTGCTATTCCATCACTATTATTATCGGGTTGTCCGTAACTTATTCGTTTCGCTGTAAATCTGTTAAAATGCAAACCTGCCGAGCAACCGGTTGCACAATGAATCTTAATATCATCATCGGTACAATAAATTAATAATGCAGATCCAGGGTTACATGTCGTGTCAGGGTTATAGGCAATGTTTAATTTTAAATTTTGAGTTTGACTACTAGACGCAGATCCGCAAATACCTTTTATTTTGATAAGTAACTCACTCCCCGATAATGTTACTTGAGGGACCCCGTTAAAAAAAGCTATCACGGTGTCTGATTTTTGAATTATTCGAGTAGGAGACCAACTTGTACCATTGGTATGTTCAAATTGTACGTCAGCGGCAGTAAGAGAGTGGTTCAGGAGTGATGGTAATTTTAGCTGAACCTGCAACTGAGATTTTGCGGATACTCCAAGTAAATAACCGCTACTTATTGTAAACTCTAAAACCTTTGTTTCATTACTATTTATATCTGTAGGAATAAGTTTTTGCACCTGAAAGCTTTGGTAGGTCCCGTAACTTCCATAGGTTTCATTGTAATTTACAGGACTGCCACATTGATTTTTGTAAGTTGCTTTATATTTCCATCGCTGATTATAGAGAGTACCAACATTGCAAATATCTGGGCTACAAGATTTTGTTTTCCATTTGATAATTAACGAATCACCAGGTGCTAAACTTTGCAGTTTGAGATATGCTTCTCCTTTTGCATTAGCTCCCAAGCAGGAATATACTCCGGTGCTAACGGTGTTCGATGTTTTATACGGAGTTATTGATTTTGCTGAATCTTTTACCCCTTTTTGAACGGTAAAGGTATTTGTAAGTATTTGTGATATGGAATATTGATAATAACCAGAACCATACGATTGGAATACATTTAGATCGATATCTCTGGCGGTATCATTGCCTCGGTTGTATATCACTAGTTTTTGGTCATGCGCTGTATTATCAGATAGGCAGTTAGTTGTATTTGAAGTAGGAGTGATTGTTAGTGCAGGTAATATATTATTCAATGTAGTATTTGCGGCGGCAGATGTCGTTTGGCATGCACTGCCATAACACCCCCAGCTAAGGCCATAAGTTACGTTAAGATTAGTACATGAAACCACTTGTATACTATCTGTAAAAATGTAGGTTTCGTTTAGGTCAAGATATATATCGTTGTTGCCAATGGTTTTAAAGTCGGCAGTGTCTAAGATACTGGTGGTAGTAGTGCCTGTGGTAGATGTCGAGCCTCCAGAAGTGAAAAATAATACTTGACCTGTGTTGTAGGTTCGGCTAAAAGTAAGGGAAGTTAATTTTCCTGCGCCTGTATTTTTTACGGCAATTTGTCTTTCAAATTTTTCGTATTTATAGGCTACCTTAAGTTGGTTTGTAATGCTTTGAACAACGAGAGATGCCTGCTTAATATTAAGCACATTGCCATTAGCTGAAACAGATCCACCGGAGTAAGCAGTGGTTGTGCGAATAATGGCTAGTCCTCCACTATTTAGAAATGAGCTAATACTGCATCCGGTTCGTACTTTAATTTTTAGTTCTCTGGCTTGTGTTATAGATAGATTTGAGACGTTAAAAACAGGTTGAGAAAGGTTAGATGTGTCTTTTTCTGATACTCCAGACCCAGTGATGGATCCAGTGATATATGTCATCCCGCTTGGCAAGACTACTTTGGTTTCTATCCCCGTTACGGTGGAAGCAGAAATATTTCGTACCTCAATGGTTATAAAATCAGATTCAATGCATAAATGAATATCACCAGGGTTCGTTATTGTAACCCCAAGTTTTGATTGAGCATTAGCAGTAAAGACCGCTATAACAGTCAGTAAGATATAAATTAGACGTAACCTCAAAACTAGGTTTAGTATTTTTGACAAATATAGTCTTTATGGAGATTTTCAACGATAGTTGAAAAAGAGGTTTATCCTTTGGTTATGGCCCTTATGTCCATAAGAACACCATAGTTTTTAGCATAAAGTTGATCTAGATTTTTTGCAAATAGCTCATTGGGCTCTTTTAGCATATATGCCGTGTTATATACACCTGAATTCAATTTAGGCAGTTTATCAATAGCATTGCTGCTGTAACTCACCCACGTTTTTTTACCCGATAAAACTTTAATAGAATTTAAAACCCATTTTCGGGTAAGGGGTATCATACTCAGAATAGGAGAGAGAATAATTGCTAAAAGGGCAAGTGAAATATCAAAAATTCGTTTCTGTGATCTATACTCTTGTTTACTTAAATTGAGTTCGATTTGTTCTCCAAAATATAAACCGTTGGCATTTTTAGAATGGCTTCCTATTACAAAATTACTGTCTGCAGGCAAGGTGTAATAATTTACATTTGGTCCTATTACAGTCATTAGCTGCATAGTACGTTCTGCGGTTATATTGTTAGTGCTAAATATGATCTCATTGACGTCATATATTTTGACAATTTCTTGCAGTTGATTTACTCGACCGAGCCAGTTTGCACTATCTTTTTCGTCATCATTTACATAACCTAACTGCTGGTAGTTTTGATTATAGCTATGTAGTAGTTGAGTAACCTTATTCCAATTCTTTTTATCGCCTACGAGAATACTCTTGGTATTGTTCCTATGACTAAAATTAAGGGTCTGGTATTTTAAGAAATGTAATGCAGTGCGCCAAGCAAATAATACGGCTGCTACCACGAGCGTGCCAAATAAAATGATTCCCCGGCTGTATCGCAGCGAGTTAGGTAAAAACCCATAGATGATTGAAATAAGTGCTGTGCCAATAAGCAAAGACCGTATCATTTTACTGAAATCCCATCGATTTCGGTAGCTTCCCAAAAACCACATACTCAAAATCCATGTTGCCGTATAGTAAGGGATATGGATAGTCAGCATCTCAATGGGATACATCTCATTACCTCTTTTTATATGCTCTTCCCATTATCCCTTTAGCCAGTAAAGAGACATAAAAATTAGAATTGCTTCTACAACGGGCATCCAATATTTTTGAACTGTATTTACCCCAAGTGCAATGCCAGCTCTCGCATATATGGCTGTGTTTATAAAGAGTTTGAATAGGTTTTTGTTATTGCCAGTGTAATGTTTCTCGGCAAAAATGATCATCGCCTTATAGAATACGCGCACATAATTGATGCTTTGTTTCTTGGTGCTTTCACCTTTGTAGTGAATGATACTTGTTTCTGCAAAGTAGTAGTTTTTCCAACCTCCTTCGGTTATTCGGTAACTTAGATCAATGTCTTCTCCATACATAAAAAAAGTCTCGTCAAGCAAGCCGACCTGATCTAATGTTTCTTTTCTTAATAACATAAATGCACCAGCAAGCACATCTACTTCATTACTCTCATTATCTGGCAAGTATCCCAAGTGGTACTTACCAAATTTTTTAGATTTTGGAAATAATTTGTTTAGCCCAATCATTTTATAAAGAGCGACTTCTGGAGTAGGAAGACCACGTTTACTTTCAGGTAAATATTTGCCTTGCCCGTCTACCATGTGTACACCGCATCCGCCAAGATCAGGCTTACTATCTGCATAGGTAAGTAATTTGGTGAAGCAGTTTTCTGGGACAATGGTGTCGGGGTTTAGGAGTAAAATATATTCGCCATTGCTCTCTTTTATAGCTTGATTATTAGCGGTACTAAAGCCAACATTATCTTGGTTTGCAATAAGTTTTACCTCGGGGAATAGAGTTCTTACCATTTCATTAGAGCCGTCTACAGAATTGTTATCTACGACAAAGACCTCAGCACTAATGCCTTGCGTGGCATTGTGCACAGACTTAAGGCACTGCTCTAGGAAGTGCTTTACATTGTAGTTTACTATGACTATTGAAAGTTTCAAACTAAATCGCAAACATACGTAAATCAAAAGTGTTATATGACATTAGGTTTTATGCCATCGTATTTTAAAAAATTATTTGCTCAGCTACAAGAAGAGGATTTTTCGTATGCTCAGGAAATCACGCGAAAGGAAGGTTTTGCGGATGAGATGTGTCATAATTATCCTAAGATAAATGATTTACTTATTTATCTTCAAACAGAATGGGAAGCAGCCAAAACGGCAAATGAAAATATTTCCAGCTATGTTATCAATCGTCAAGATGCGGCAGGTATTATTATAAAAGTAGGCCAGCAGCCTAACCTAGATATTCACCATTATTTTATAGACTACATAAAAAGCCAACTGCAGATAGACGATTACATCTTGCATGT
>Ga0102830_1000809_pt1 | contig 12625 bp, 12 predicted proteins | sample ColrivemetaGS703_FD_84511 | JGI IMG/M metagenome (GOLD analysis project Ga0102830, IMG submission 84511) | Estuarine microbial communities from the Columbia River estuary - Freshwater metaG S.703 | ecosystem: Environmental > Aquatic > Marine > Intertidal zone > Estuary | place: USA: Columbia...
AAAAATGAACGTTTTTATTGTTTTTGATCGCATAATCGAAAGCATCAACCAATGGTTTTTCCAACTTCATGGTTTTATTTGCTACTGCCAAATTGATTTTAGCTAAATCTTGGTACACAATTCTTCCAGCACCTAGATTCATATGACCTACTTCAGAATTACCCATTTGACCTTCGGGTAAACCTACATTTAAACCATCGGTTCGTAATTGTGCATTCGGATATTTTTGGTATAAACTATCAATAAAAGGAGTATTCGCCTGGTCAATAGCAGAAACTTTTGGGTCGGGCGATTTTCCCCAACCATCCAAAATCATCAGGATTACTTTTTTGTTCATCTTTCAAAAATTTAAGCAAAGATAAACATTGGAAGAAGTAAAAACGGTATAAATATGGATTTTAAACTTTTTTAACCCAATTTTTAGCTTGGTTGTAATCGATAAAATAACGAATACTAATTGAAAAAACGTGATTCAAATTATCGCCAATCAAATTGTTGAAGTTGCTTCCAAAATCGCGATTGATTTCTCTTGTGAATGTTCCAGCATTGTTTCGGTATAAAACTGAAAGTTGACTTCCAGGAGCAAACCACCACGAATACGTTAAATCCATGTTCCAAGTACTAAAATTGGAATTTCGATTGTTAATATACGTTGAAGTTTCATTAAAACTTCCGTTGTCATTTAAGGTTAAAATGGTGTTGTTTTCTGCGTAAGACCAATAATGACGTACTAGAAGATTAAAATTCATATCACTATTAATGGAGAATTTACTCGTAATGCTATTGGTATAAGTATCCCTATCGCGCTGTGCGAAATAAATCGAAGTTGCGTCGCTATCAATATAACCAATTTCATTGTTTTGCTTCGAATAATTGAAGCGATAAATCATGGAAAATTTTTCACTAAAACGGTATCTCGGACTTACACTGAACGCGTAATTGTAGCGGTCTTTTTCGTAAGTGTTTGTAAAACTAGGGTTTATATCTAAAGCAAATTTATAGTTGTAATTAGAAGAGAAAAAGATAAAAGCTCCATAAGTTTGAGGATAAATTGCGAATTTCCCTTCTCTTCTAGGTTCATAGTAATCATAACTCTTGAACGGATTGAAGTTAATTCCTCCACCATAGTAATGATTTTTTTTGTCAGTAGAGTTTAGGTTTAAATTGAAATTATTGGATTGAATTCTACCGGTTTCATTATTAAATTCGGAATACGAATTAAAATTCAAACGGAAAGTATTGAATATTTTGGTAGGATTCAAAATACGATAACTAGCATTGGTATAAACGGAACTGAAATTGGTTAAAAAATTGATTCCTAAATCATTGTTGTCGAAATCTTTTGAAACATAGTTACCGCCAATACCAAAGCGAACTTTTCCGCTAGTTTCTGCAAAATATAATGAAGTATTGATGCCGCTTTTTACGGTTTCTCCATAAATGCTACTCATTTTCATGTCGCCAGATAGATTGTAGGTGTTTTTTTTCGTGTTTAAATCGAATAGTAAACCAGTAACATTAGCATCTCTAAAACTACCGTCTCTAGTAACATTGGTATTAATTAAGGTTACAGAAGAATTTTGATTGAAACGTTGATCAAATACAGTTACATTGTAATTGGTAAGTGGAGAAACTACAACTTCTCTCGATTCGCCTGTTATTTCGTCTACTGCAGTTGCTGAAGTTCTTTCAGAAACAGCATTTAAAATCCCAATTCCTAAACCGTCTTTATCTCTACCAGAAACTTTCAAAGCATTTAAAAGATTAATACTACCAGGATAATTGGTGAAAGATTCGTTTTCTTCTAGAGGAATGTTTAATCTTGGTGTTTCACCAATTCTTCTCGAATACAATAAATTACCTTTATTGAATAAATCGGTTCCTTCAGTGAAAAAAGGTCTATTTTCATTGAATTGCTGTTCGAATGGGCCTAAATTTAAAATAACATCGTCAAAACGCGTTTGCCCAAAATCTGGAATTAAAATTGCATCAAGCGTATAAGCATCGTTGATACCATATTTAATGTCTAATCCGCCTTTAAATTCCTTGGTTGTTTCGTTATTGTTATGATTTACATAACTCGAAGCATAAGGAATTATGAACAATCGAGTAGGGGTTTTAATTTCGTTGATTCCTTTTAAAATTCCAGCCTGTTGAATAACCGCACCAATATTGGCATTTACAGGATTCCATGTATAAACTTGTCGGTCTCTTCTAAGTTCACGAACAAAGTTTAATCCCCAAGTTTGATTTTTTTCTTCAGAAAATCGCAACGCTGCATAAGGAATTTTCATTTCTACAACCCAACCAAAATCAGTAATTTTTGCTTTGCTTTCCCAAATGGCATTCCATGAAAAATCTTCACCTGTTTGTTCTGTTGCTATGCAGTCTAATTGTCCTCCAGCAGCAGTAACAAAAAATCTAAAATCTTGTTGTCCGTCATTATACCCATTTATGAAAATACCGAAAGCATCACTTATTCCAAAATTATCTCGTTCTGCAAATTCTTTTAATATCTGTGAAGGCTCATTGTCATAAAGAAGCGCTCCTACATAAATAGCGTCATTGTCATATAAAATTTTAACCTCTGTTTTTTTTTCAATAGCTATAGGTCTACCGTTGTCTGGTTCAAACATAACAAAATCAGTTGCGGGTTGAATTGTAAGCCATTCGCTCTCATTCAATTGACCGTCAATTGTTATGGTACTAGAAATTCGCTGAGTAGTGATTTCTTTTTTTGGATAAGTTTGTAATTTATTGTCTACTTGTGCGTTAACAAAAAGAGTGTTAGTTAAAACTGTTAGTAAAACAATTAAATTTCTAGACATAGATTTTGATTTTATGCAAATGTACATTTTTCAATGTAGTACAAAAATTTATTAGAAAATGTTTAACTTTTGTAGGGAATCACCGATTAAATGCATTTTTTTTCGACAAAATACATAAAAAAATTTGTTTCATAAATTTATTTAAATATATTTGACAAACATAAAGCAACAAATAACTACTAGATTAACAATGATTTACAAATTTTTGCCCCTAATTTTAATGATTTCACTTTCATTCGTAGGAAAAGACAATTCTACTGAAACAGTTGAAGTAAAGTCAATAACTACAGATCCAAAATTAGTTGCAGAAAACACTAAAGTTTCATTCGAGGCAAAATGTAAATCGTTTTATGTAGAATTGATAGTTGAAGATTATTCACTTCCAAATTTTGAGAGTTTTTCCAAAGCTTTTGAAGGATATGAGCAATTAAAAAATCAAGGAAAAATTGAAAATGATGTTTTAACAATTGTTGATTTTAGTTTGCCTTCTACAGAAGAGCGTATGTGGGTTATAGACATGAAAACTAAAACCATTCTATTGCAATCTTTAGTAGCTCACGGAAGAAACTCGGGTGACAACATGGCTACCAATTTTTCTAATGTTTCTGAATCTTTTCAAAGCAGTTTAGGTTTTTATACAACTGGTGAAGTTTATCAAGGGAAACACGGATTCTCTCTTCGTTTAGACGGAATGGAAAAAGGAATAAACGACAATGCTAGAAATAGAGCAGTGGTTATTCACGGAGCAGATTATGTTTCAAAAAGTTTTATCAAACAACATGGAAGATTAGGAAGAAGCCAAGGTTGTCCTGCTGTTCCTTATGAAGTTCATGAAACGCTAATTAACACGATAAAAAATAAATCTTGTTTGTTTATTTATCACTCTTCAAGAAATTATGTAGCACAATCTAAGTTAGTTTCTTAGTTTGTTGAATACTTCTTTGTCTAAATTGTAGCAATCATCATAGAATATTAATTGGTTTTTATCCAATGTGTTTGTCCAATAAAGTAGATGAACTTTTACGTCGTTTTTTATTGGAATTAACTTACTGTTTTTTTGAGCTACAATAGTATCTATTTTTTCTATAGTCCAATCATCATCTTCTTTTTTCATGATTTTTTTTGCTAATCGTAGTGGATTTTCCACACGAACGCACCCAGAACTCATTGCCCGATTTTCTCTTGTAAAATTACCACGATTATTGGTGTCATGTAAATAAACCGAATGACGATTAGAGAAATTGAATTTGACTAATCCCAAAGAATTATCACTTCCTGGTCGTTGAACATAACGATACGAACGTGCATTTTCTGGTAACCAATCTTCTGCTGAAATAACTTCTCCTTTTTTGTTATAAATGGTAATTCTATTTTTTTCGAAGTAACCTCTGCTTTTACTCGCTGCTGGCGTTAAATCTTCTTTTAAAATGGTTGGCGGTACGGTCCAAGTAGGATTAAAAACAAAATTGGTTAATTTTGAAGTTAATATAGGCGTTTTTCTACTGGCTTTACCAATGATGATTCGTTCGGTGGTTATTGTGTCTTTGTTAGAAACAAAACTTAACTTGTATTCGGGTAAATTCACTAGTAAATAGGTTTCTCCAAAATCATTCGGAAACCATTTCCAACGTTCTAAATTGGCGATTATTTGCTCTCTTCTTTCGTTTTTGGAATAATTAAGTGCCTTTATAGTGCCAAAACCAATTACGCCATCAGCTGATAAATTATGTCTTTTTTGAAATTTTTTTACTGCTTCAACGGTTAAGCTATCATATACATTTGTAATAATACTATCTCGATTTTGGTAATCGTTCCAATAAGCCAATCGTTTTTTTATATCGATGATTACATCACTTGAATCATTAATAACAATTTTATTTTGTAATGAAATTTTCCCAAACTTATAATCCGGATAAGTTTCTAAAACCAATAAGCTTTTCTTTATTTTTCGATAAATTTCGTCTTTAGGTTTGAGGTTTTTAAATAAACTGGCCACTTTATTTTCTTTTATGGCATTTTCAAGTTTTTGGGATAAAGCAATTTCTTTTTTTTCTAAATCCCAATCGCTATATAGTTTTTTTGGGTTTAATTTTCCTGCATGAAGATGATTTGCTAATTTTTCGAAAGTTTGAGTTAAAAGAATGTCGTATCTAATTATTTCTTTATCAGATAATTGATTTCTACTTTCTTCTAAAGCTTTGATTTTTTTGTAATTATACTCTTCAGGGAGTAAGCCCTCTCGATAAGAAAGCTTAATCTCGTTGATTAAATCTTGTCTATTGGTTTTATTGTACCAAATTTCAAAATTCCCTAAAATTTCATAGTATTTTTTAATAGAATCAGTTTCTTTTTCTAGGAATGTCACATTAATAGGTCTAACGATTTCCTCGGTTACAGGTTTTTTGTAGATAAAATCATCAGTAATAGTCTTTTTGGCTGTTTTTTCTTCACAACCAAAAAATAGTGTAAGTAACATAAAATAAGTAATTTTTTTTAGCATAATTGATTTGCTTTAATCCAATTCTTTAAACATTACAAAATGGATTCCTATTCCTGCAATGTCAAAAGATGTGCCACTAATTCTATAACCTAGATTTTCATAAAACCCAACTGCATTTTCTCTAGCATTAAACCAAATAATTGCTCCGTTTGCTGCTTTGCAATATTTTTCAGCTTCTAGCATTAGCATTTTTCCAAAACCATAGCCTTGGGTATTTTCCAAGACTGCCATACCTCGTATTTGAAACTGTTTTACCTTATTAAAGAGTGGATTTTTTTTCTCGAAAACAGAGACAATTCCTTTTAGTTCGTCGTTGTCAAACAAACCAAAATGCTTAGTGGTAGGATTATCGTCGTTATCAAATGAGCAGGTTTCTATTGGTTTTCCTTTTCTTAAAACAGAATGTCGCACTGGGAAAGTTGCTGAAGCTGTTATTTCTTTTAGGGTTATCATTTTGTAACTTTTTAATTCTAAACAGTTTGCCAACTCAGTAGGGGAAGTGAAAATGGGATTATAAAGATAAATCTAAAATTTTCAAAAAAAAATTTGCACGTAAATAAAGTTTTAGAGTATATTTGCACCCACAAAATGAGATAATCATTCTGTATGCGGAAGTAGCTCAGTTGGTAGAGCTCCAGCCTTCCAAGCTGGTTGTCGCGAGTTCGAGCCTCGTCTTCCGCTCAAAAACCCGATAAAGTTTCAAAAAGTATCACCTGCGGAAGTAGCTCAGTTGGTAGAGCTCCAGCCTTCCAAGCTGGTTGTCGCGAGTTCGAGCCTCGTCTTCCGCTCTGCTAAAAAGCCTTGCATTTGCAAGGCTTTTTTTATTTTAAAGTATTAAGTTCTGTTTCAGGTGCTACTTCATAAGCTACGTTGTTTCTTGTGAAAATCCTTGCGCTAAGATTTCCTTTAAGTTTTATAGAATCACCCATGACTTCTAACCAACTTCCCTCGCGAAGTCCAACAACCGGTTGTGAATTGAACTGATGAAATTCATTGATTCTGGTTTCTCTGGTTTCTCCCATATGAGTAGAACCTTCAATAGGATCTAAATAATGAGGATTAATATTAAAAGGAACAAATCCAAACGTTTGAAAACTTGGTGGATATACGATTGGCATATCATTCGTTGTTCCCATGGTTAAACCACAAATGTTACTTCCAGCACTGGTTCCTAAATAAGGCGTTCCATTTTTAACTGCCTTTTCTATGGCTAATAATACATTGTTTTTGTAAAGTTGACTTACCAATAAAAAGGTGTTGCCTCCGCCAGTAAAAATTCCCTGAGCTTTTTCAACCTCTTCAATTGGATTTTCAAACTCATGAATTCCTCTGACTTTGATGTTAATCTGAGAAAACGCTAATGCAACTTTGCTAGTGTAATCTTCATGTGAAATACCACTAGGTCGTGCATAAGGTATAAAAAGAATTTCTGCGACACCTTTAAAGTGAATTTTTAATTCGGGTAATAAATAATCTAGATAATTTCCGTCGTGCAATGTTGAGGTGCTTGCTATTATAATTTTCTTCATGTCGTTTTTTTTGCGAAGTAATTAAGATTTGCAAAATTACAAGTTTCTATTAACATAAGTTTATCATCTCTTTAGTATTTCATTCAGAGGAATAGAACTACTTTTACTTTATTGTAAATAAAATGCATGAAGAAAATTTTACTTTTTTTTATACTAACTAATTTCTGTTTTTCTCAAAAATCAGAAATTAAAGGAAAAATAATTTCTGAGTCCTCAAATTTAGAAGGAATTCATGTTATTAATAAAACCCAAAATAAAGGAGTTGTGACAACTTCTGGAGGTTATTTTGCCATTCATGCCAACGAAAAAGACACTTTGATTTTTAGTGCGGTTTATTTAGAAGCGGTAAATCATATTGTGAAAAAAGAAGATTTTTCATCTGAATTACTATTTGTTAATATGAATGCTTTGGTAAGTCCATTGGAAGAAGTGACTATGACCAAATACAAAAACATTACTCCTGAAGCCTTAGGAATTATTCCAAACGGAATGAAAACATATACACCAGCTGAAAGAAGATTAAAAACCGCTTCAGAAATGACAGTTGGAACAATAATTTCGCTCGATGCCATAATTAATGGTATTTCTGGAAGAACCGCTATGCTGAAAAAAGAACTCAAGGTGGAACGAAAAGAACTACTCATGCAGCAAATTTTAGAAAATTACGAAAGAGCATATTTCAAAGAAGAACTTGGAATTCCTGAAGAATATATTGATGGTTTTTTGTTTTATGCCGTTGAAAGTGATGAATTGGCTAAAGCGATTAAAAATGGAAATAAACCAGTCGCGGGATTGCTTCTAAGTGATTTGGCAATAAATTTTTTAGCCATTAGTAATGAAAAATAACTTGAGTTTGTTTTCTAACAGTAAATTCCAATGAAATGAAGTTTTTCTCTTTTTTTCTTTTAGTTTTTTCTTTTTCAACTTTTGCTCAAGATAGGCCAAGAGAAGTTTTATTTGGTAGAATAGTTGCCGATTCAATGGAAGTGAGTCAAATTACAATACTCAATGTTAACACTAATTTATTTGCAATTTCTAACGACAACGGAAATTTTTCAATTAAAGCTAGAGAAAAAGATACTTTGGTTTTTCAAGGATTAAGTTTTAATTCGCTTCAATATGTTTTAAAAACATCAGATTTTAAAGTAGAAGAGTTTATTGTAAAATTAGAAGTGAAATTGAATGAGTTAAATGAAGTAACTGTTACGCCTAATTCGCTAACTGGTATTGTTGAAGTAGATACTAGGCGATTAAAAGTGTATGGGGAAGATTTTTTAGGTATTGATTATTCAGCACTCCAATTTGAAAACGATAATTATTCAAAAGTCTCAAATCCAATAACAAATGCTGGTTTTAGTGAATTGACAGGTATAAATTTTATTAAAATTGGAGAAATGTTTGTTTCAAGAAAAAAGAAAGAACAAAGGAAAAATCAACGATTAGAAAGTTATGCTTTTGAAAATAGAAAACGAGAAATTCAATCAATTTCATTTAGTGAGCATTTATATAGAAGATATTCGTATAATTTTTTCATTAATAATCTTGAAATTGCACCAGAAGATTTAACTTTGTTCATCGCATTTGCAGAACCTGGTTTAGAACCATTAGTTGAATTTTTAAAACCTGAAAACGAAATACAATTTGCAGACTATTTAGTTACAAAATCTAAAGAGTTTAAGCGTAACAAAAAAATAAAAAATGACACTAATTTAAAAGATGAAAAATAAAGTAAAATTTCTTTTTGTATTTGCTGCTATGATGCTGTTAACATCTTTAACAGTTCATAAATTTTATGTTTCAGTTACTGAAGTGGCTTATACAGAATCTAAAAACCGAATCGAAATCACCACTCGAATTTTCATCGATGATTTAGAAAAAGGACTAGAAAAGAAATACAATAAGAAAATTAACTTAGCTACTAAAGAAGAAATTCCAGAAGCTAAAGATTTTATTAAAGAGTATTTGAATCAGCGGGTTCAAGCCAATGTGAATAATAAAACTGCCGAAGTAGTTTTCCTAGGAGCTGAAGTTGAAAACGATGTGTTAATATGTTATCTAAAAATAGATTTCTCCGAAAAAATTACTACTTTCGAACTTTATAACAATTTGTTAACTGAAATTTATGCTGATCAGCAAAATTTAATTCATACTAATATCAATAATACCAAAAGAAGTTTTTTACTAACCAAATCTGAAAAAATTGCATTAATTAAGTATTGACCCTATGAAAAAGAATTTATTTACCTCATTAATTGTTGTTTTTGCAACTTGCTTCTCGACTTTTGCTCAAGAAACAAAAACTGAAGACAAGCCAAGAGAACAAGGACATTATAACACCAATAAGTTCCGACAAATGTATGATGAAATGGCCACGCCAAATATGTTTCGTACAGCTTCAGGAGCACCGGGTCCAGCGTATTACCAACAAAAAGCAGATTACAAAATGAATTTGGAATTAGACGATAAAAATTCCAAATTATATGGTGTTGAAACCATTACATATCACAACAATTCTCCTGAAAATTTAGAATATTTATGGGTACAAATGGAGCAAAATATAGAATTGCCTGATTCTAAAACGCCTTTGGTAGAATCACAAAACATGGATAGAGCAATTACAGCTGATCGTTTTGTGAAAAAATATATGGACAAGCCTTTTCCTGGTGGATTTAACATTGATTATGTAAAAGATGCTAAAGGTAAAGACATGAGCTATACCATTAATCAAACCATGATGCGTATTAATTTGGCACAACCATTAAAAAGTGGTGAAAAAATCTCCTTTTCTATAAAATGGTGGTACAATATCGTTAATTACATGGAAGGTGCTAATAATGGTCGTTCAGGTTATGAGCTATTTGAAGATGGAAACAAGTTATTCGTTATGGCACAGTTTTTCCCAAGAATGGCCGTTTACAATGATGTAGAAGGTTGGCAAAACATGCAATTTTGGGGAAGAGGAGAATTTGCCTTACCATTTGGTGATTACGAAGTAAATATTACTGTTCCTGCTGACCACATTATGGAAGCAACTGGGGTTTTACAAAATAGAAAAGAAGTTTTTACAGCTGAACAATTAAAACGTTGGGAATTAGCAGAAAGAACATTTGATAAACCAGTTGTAATTGTAACGCAAGAAGAGGCTGAAAAAGCAGAAAAGAGTTTCTCAGACAAAAAAAGAACTTGGAAGTTCAAAGCGCAAAATGTGCGTGATTTTGGATTTGCAACTTCAAGAAAATTCATTTTAGACGCAATGGCTGTTCAATTGGAAACCACAAAACCAATGGCAATTTCATTATATCCAAAAGAAGGAAATCCGCTTTGGGGAGAATATTCAACAAGAGCTGTAGCGCATACTTTAAAAAGTTATTCGCATTTTACATTTGATTACCCGTATCCAAAAGCAGTTTCAATCTCTGCAGAAGATCAAGGAATGGAGTATCCAATGATTTGCTGGAATTACGGAAGACCAGATAAAGACGGAAAATATACCGATAGAATCAAATACGGAATGTTAGGTGTAATCATACATGAGGTAGGACATAACTATTTCCCAATGATTGTGAATTCAGATGAAAGACAGTGGAGTTGGATGGATGAAGGTTTGAATACATTTTTGGAATATTTAACAGAAATTACTTTTGACCCAAATTTCCCAGCTCGTAGAGGTCCTGCTGCTAATATTGTGCCTTACATGAAAGGAAACCAACAGTTTTTAGAGCCAATTATGTCCAATTCTGAAAATATTTACCAATTTGGAGCCAATGCCTACGGGAAGCCAGCAACAGGATTAAATATTTTACGTGAAACGATTATGGGTCATGAATTGTTTGATCATGCATTCAAAACGTATTCGAATCGTTGGAAATTCAAACATCCAACACCAGAAGATTTCTTCCGTACTATGGAAGATGCTTCAGCTATGGATTTGGATTGGTTTTGGAGAGGCTGGTTCTATTCAACAGATTATACAGATATTGGTGTGAAAGGTGTAAAACAGTATTTCATCACCGAAAATCCATCAGCAGAAGTGAAAGAAATGTTCAACCGTAGAGGTAGAAAAATTGCGGATGCACAACCTATGATGTATTTAGTAACAGAAGGTTCTGAGGATTACAAACCAGAATTGAACAAATCATTCGATTATAGTTCTGTAAAAATTGTAGCTGATTATATAGATTCTAATTTCTCAAATGAAGAAAAAGTACAATTAAAAGCCCCTAAGTATTTCTACGAAGTAGAGTTTGAAAAACCAGGCGGATTAATTATGCCAATCATAGCTGAATTGTATTTTGAAGATGGGACTACAGAATTACACAAGTTTCCAGCTCAAATTTGGAGAAGAAATAATGATACCGCAAAACGTGTTTTCGCAACGCAAAAGAAAGTGGTAAAAATTCAAGTAGATCCAAAATTAGAAACAGCTGATATTGATACTACCAACAATGTTTGGCCAAGAGCAGCTCAAGAAAAATCAAAGTTTGACGAACTTGATAAAAAATAATTTTAACGAAAAGACACTTTTTTTAAGTGTCTTTTTTGTTTTTAGCGGTTAAAAATTTGGTAACTTTGCTTCAAATTAGAAAACAACTATGTTTGGAATTGGATTTTCAGAATTTTTCTTCGTAATACTAGCCGTATTGATGCTTTTTGGTTCCAAAGAGATTCCGCAAATAGCGCGATTTCTTGGAAAAACCATGGCGCAATTACGTAATGCTACCAATGATTTAAAAAGCGAAATTCAAAATAGTGCTGTTGATAATGGTTTGGATATGAATTCGCTAACTGGAGGTATTTCTGAAGAAATAAACAAAGCCAAAGAAGGAATTACCAAAATGGTTAATCCAATGGATTCTGTCACATCTTCTATTCAAAATCCTGTTGAGCAAGTGAAAGAAGATATTGAAAATTTAACTGGACCAATAAAAAGACAATTGTAATTTGGAAGAATTAATTAGTTTAGATAAAGAACTTTTTCTATTCCTTAACGGATTAGGTTCTGAATCGTTTGACGAATTTTGGAAAATAATCACCAAACAACTCAATTGGGCGCCATTTATCTTAGCTGTTTTTTACTTGATACAACGAAAAATTGGCTGGAAAAATTTTGGAATCGTAATTTTATTTTTAGCCGTTTTAATCACTTTCACAGACCAAATTACCAATTTATTCAAATATTCCTTCGAAAGATTACGACCATGCAACGATACTGATGTAAATGGAATAGCTAGAATTGTAATTCATCGTGATTCATTCAGTTTTTTTTCGGGTCACGCTTCAAACTCTATGGCGACAACAACTTTTATTTTTTTGTTGCTAAGAAAACATTATAAGTTTGCTTTTTTGCTTTTCTTGTTTCCCTTAATTTTTGCGTTTAGCCGCATTTATCTAGGTTTGCATTTTCCAAGTGATATTTTAGCAGGGTATTTGTTTGGTGCTACTTTTGGGTTTGGATTTTATAAATTGTATGCTTTTTTGGGAAGAAAATACAATTGGCAAACTGAGACTGTAAACTGAGACCGCCAACTACAAAACCCTAGTAACAGTCAAACCATCACGAATGGGCAACAAAACAGTTTCAACTCTAGAATCTTCATTGATTAATTTGTTGTATTCCACTAGGATTTTGGTGCTAGTGTCTTTTTCGCTAATGGGTTCTAAAACTTTGCCACTCCACAAAACATTATCAGATAAAATAATACCGCCTTTATTCATCATTGGAACAATTAGATGAAAGTAGATGATGTAATATTATTTGTCAGCATCAA
>Ga0102830_1000813_pt1 | contig 12587 bp, 10 predicted proteins | sample ColrivemetaGS703_FD_84511 | JGI IMG/M metagenome (GOLD analysis project Ga0102830, IMG submission 84511) | Estuarine microbial communities from the Columbia River estuary - Freshwater metaG S.703 | ecosystem: Environmental > Aquatic > Marine > Intertidal zone > Estuary | place: USA: Columbia...
GTCGTGCAGCCTCATCCAACGCTGCTTGATTGAAGCCGGCAGCTTGCCGCCGCGAATCGAGTTCACTGGCGGTCACCAGAGCTTCAGCCATGTCCATGCCGCCGCGTACCGTCAGATCGGCGTAGAAGATCGGCGTGCCATGGCTCTGGCGAGTCGACTTACCACGTAGACGTAGTTCCAGTGGCAGGCAGGCCAGGCGGTTGCCCGAGATGGCCTGGAAGTAATGCAGGCGAGCGGCGAGGGTGCGGATGCTGTTGAAGCCGGTGGTGCGAAACACAAAGCTGCCCAGCGGATCCTCATCGCCAATCACCACATTCAGTCGGCCGTAGGGCTTGCAGGCACCGCCTTTGGCCAGCGGACAGGCATCCGGTGAAGGGCAGGGCAGCGACTGCATGCCGTCCTGGGTAACCCGCTTACAAGTCTCGCCATTGCCCACGCAGACGGGGCGTCCGGATTGCCGGTCGAACAGCGTGTAGTCGGCTCGGAAATTCAGCTCCGGCTCGTTGAACAGCAGTCGTACCGGAATGCTGCGCAGCTTGTCGTCCTTGCCCTGACGCAGCTCGTCATTGAGCGGGTGCAGCAGCCAGCCGTCCTTACCCTGCACCTGGGACGTGATGGTGAATTGGTCATCCTTCTCCGGCAGGCGCTTGCCGTTTTTCTCGATGACCTTACCGATGGAAATCCGCCCGAGTACCGGTGGAGTGATAGCCAGACCTTTGAGCATGGTGAGTCTCCTGGAAATGAAAAAAGGCCAGCCACGCAGCGCGAACTGCATGGGCTGGCCAAGGGGAGGGAAGGGATGTAGTAGTTGGGTTTCAGCCGACCAGGAAGCGCCGTGCACCCGTTTTCAGCAGTGGGTACTTGGCCTGCAGGTAGGGCTTGTCCTTAAGCAGTTGAGCTACATCGAGACCGATGCTGTCCTTGGCCTTGCGCCAGCTGACATAGCCGCTGGAGAACTCCGCCCGACTGGCATCGCCCATGGCCTGCTGCAGCACCTGCTTGAGCTCGGCCTCGCGCTTTTCCTTGTCGGCAATCGACTGACGCACGGCTTTCAGCTCGATGTAAGCCGCTGAAAGACCAGCATGCTGGCTGAAGTCGACGACCTGGCCGTTGTCCTCCGGGTAGAGGCTGCGCAGTGCCGACTCAGCTGAGGTTGTGCCATCTGCTGGCGGTGGGGTATCGGTTTCCACGTAGTGCCAGAACTGGCGCTCCAGCTCGATCAGGCGAGCAATCATCTGCTCGTCCCGCTCGATACGGTGGATCTCCAACGTCTGGCCACCCAGTAGCACCGCCACATCCGCCGCTTGCTTGCCGGTGACGGCGAGCTGGTGCATCACTTGCAGCTGCACATACTCCGGCACGCCATCTTTCCAGAGGCGTGCCCCGTTTATGCCGGCTGTCTTGCATTCAAGGATCTGCACATCGTCGGCCCCGATAATCTCACGGTCGATGTTGGCCAGCATCCAGGACAGCTCAGGATCCGGGTGCTGCAGTACGGCGTTGATGCGCCGCACCTTGTGCTTGGTGCGCTTGCTGTAATGCCAGGCCACGATGGGCTCCAGCACGTTGCCCCAGTACATCGGGCTTTCCTCATCCTGAGGGTCTGCCTTGGGCATGCCCGCATCCCGACCGGTCTTCTCCAGCCACAGCTCCAGCTGCGATTTATAGGGGTTGAGGCCTACAGCAGCCGCAGCGTCCGAACTGCCGATACCTTGCTTGCGGATCTGCAGCCAGTCCTCGCGCGGCAGCTCCTTGGTGCTGACCAGGCGCAGGGCCGGGCGTGCTTTGTTGGTGCTGCGATTCAATGAAGTAGCTTTCATAGCGTTCACCTTGCAGAAATAGAAACGCCCGACCTGCAACAAAGCGGGTCGGGCGTTATGGGGTGGGTAAAAGGTCAGGCGACCAATTGCAGGGCTGTATCCAATGCGCGCTGTTTGATCTGGGCACCCTGACCGAACCAGGCTGAATCGAGGCGGTACTCAGTGCTGCGTGCCCGGCGCTCGTGATCGACGTACTCGGTCACGGCATTGAGCAAGCCCCAGGCGGTGCCGCGTGCCGAGTCCAGCTGGCTACCGCGACCACGGCCTTCGTACAGCTCCTGCACTTTGCGCAGAGCGCGCTCGTTTGGCAGCTGTTCCGGCAGTGCACCGGTCGGGCTGGTTTCGCACATCACGTTCATGAAGAAGCCCAGTGCCTCATGCCACTGCACCTTGCGTTCAGCCAGGTGGCGCATGCGGTACATAAAGTCGTCCCATTGCGAGACGGCGATACCCAGCTGCTTTTTCACCAGATCGCCGTCGAAACGGGTGCTGTGCGGCACCTTAATCGCACGGCTGGTGCCGTTCAGGGCGATGGTCAGCGTGTTGTTGCAGACCACACGGATAGTGGTGGGCGTTGCCGTGGTAGCCAGGGTGCCGTCGCAGGAAGTGGCCAACAGCAGGTAGCCATTCACCTGGTCGTTGCCCTTGAGTGCGGCGCCGTGTCCGGTACGCGCCAGCGCCCAGAACTTACGACCGCCTTTGAGCACGCCGGCGGTTTCCAGCTCGTAGCCGGAGACCTCGGTCAGATCGCGGTAGAACTCCAGCACATCCTTGGGCTGCACAGTGTGGTAACGCTGCGAGACCACCGAAAGCGGTGCCTTGGTGTCCGAACGGTAGAGCACCTTCTGTTCGGGGAAAGAATGGATCGCGCCCAGATGGCCGATGGCCTCCGACTTGAAATGCACGGGGCTTTCCAGGATCTGCCAGTTCATACCGGCTTCGCGTTGCCAGACTTCGATGGGCTGGTTCTGCGGCAGGTTGTTGCCCAAGCCGTGCCACGGAGTAGCGCCAACGTAGGCCATTTGTTCGATTTGATGAGCCATGACGAATTTCCTTTGGGTGCAGGCCGGCATAAAGCGCCGCGCAGAGCGCAGCACCGGCAATCATTGGGGGATAAGGAAGAGGAGAGCAGTTGCCGGATCAGGCCGGCAGATTGAAGCGATGACCGCAGAGCAGGCAGAGGTTGTGAGCCAGGACATGGCGGTCGAGCGACTCACCGAGCTGGGCACCGAGCGCACAGCCACTGACGCCTCCGGCCAGGCCACCGAGAATGGCACCGGATACCGAGCCGAGTGTGATACCAATAGGGCCGGCGATTACGCCGAGCGCTGCGCCGGCCTTGCCGCCTGCCAGAGCAGCACTGATGCCTCGTGCGAGACCACCGACCGCGCCGATAGCAGCGCCGGCTTTCATGGCGTGATGGAACGAAGCGACTTTGGGTGAATGACAGCGGGGGCACTGCAATGACATGGGAGGATCCTCCTTGGTGGTGATGTCACTGCGGTAATGTGTTGCTGAGATTTTTTTGGATCGAATGGCTGCTTAGCAGCAGCGATAACTGAGTGCGAACAGGCTGGAGTCGGCCAATAGCGGCCCTTTAGGGAAACTCTGAAGAAGACTTCCAGATTTTGGCAAAATACCCGGATTCCACCCGCTGAGTTTCCCCATGAAGCAGATGACCTTCGCTGACGCCGAGTACGCCGGTAAGCGCAAACAAACCCGCAAAGAGTTGTTCCTGATCGAGATGGATCGGGTGGTGCCGTGGAAGGGTTTGATTGCCTTGATCGAGCCGCATTATCCCAGGGTGAAGGCGGTCGTCCGGCCTATCCGCTGATGGCGATGCTGCGCGTGCACCTGATGCAAAACTGGTTCGGTTACAGCGATCCAGCGATGGAAGAGGCGCTGTACGAGACCACCATCCTGCGCCAGTTCGCGGGGCTGAGCTTGGAGCGTATTCCCGATGAAACCACCATCCTCAACTTCCGGCGTAGTAGCAAGACCGCACCACGCCGAAGGCTGAACAGACCACTTCCACCGACTCCCGCTCACTTAACTGGTCTATCAGCGCGTACGATTGAACTCGTCCGACATCAAGAGAGCGGTAGCCTTTTTTAGGATCGCTTTCTCCCGTTCCAGTCGGTCGATCCTGGCTTCCAGCTCCTGGATTTTCTGCTGTTCGGGCGTCAGTGCTTTGCTCTTCGGGGTAACGCCCACGCGCTCCTCTTGAAGCTGTTTTACCCATCGGCGCAGGGCCGACTCAACCACTCCCAGTGAACGAGCTGCTTCGATATGGCTGTAGCCCTGATCGAGCACCAGGCAGGCGGCCTCTCGTTTGAACTCGGGCGTAAAGGAACGACGTTGCTTGGTCATCAGACACCTCTCTATGGCGAGCATTCTCGCCCTAAATGGGTGTCCGGAATCAGTAGACCACTACACACCGCCGGCTGCTCTGATGACAGTAGGCTGTAGCGGCGATTGCATTTCCGTTAGCCTGCTGGCCAGCCAGGGGTAGAACACGCCCCTCCAGAAGTGGAGGGGCTAATCTAGATTCGGCCGTTGGCTTGGTGCAGGCGTTTGACGAAACTCTCAGCGTCGGTTTCGCCAACAGTACGGAGATCTTGCCATTCTTCGCCATTGGGAGCGAATAACTGCAGTGCCGGTGGGCCGAACAGCTGGTAGCGGTCGAGCAGGGCGCGTTGCTCGGCATCGCTACGAGTTATGTCGAAGCGCACCAGTCGGTAACCGGTCAGTTGCTCACGCACGGCGGGTGCTGCCAGCACTTCTCGTTCAATTACTTTGCAACTGATGCACCAGTCGGCGTACCAATCCAATAGCAGTGGTTGGTCGGCATTTTTTGCTGACAGCAGAGCGGCATCCAGAGCAGCTGGTGTATCCACGGTCTGCCAGCCGGCGTTAGCGCCGCTCGGAAGTACGGCTTTGGCGTCCAGCTGACCCAGCGGTCGCAGCGGATCGGATTGACCTTGCAAAGCGCCGAGCCAGGCGCTGACACCGTAGACCAGTAGTGCCACACCGAGTAGTTGGGCGAGCCTTTGCCGGCCGGACTTGAGGGTGAACTCCAAGGCACCGAGCCAAATCGCGCTGCCAACTGCCAAAAGGCCCCACAAGGCCAAAGTCACTGGAGCGGGTAGCACGCGTTCTAGCAGCCATACAGAGACAGCCAGCAGCATCACGCCGAAAGCTTTGCGCACACCGACCATCCAGGTGCCAGACTTGGGTAGCAATGCTCCGCCGCCGATGGCGAACAATACCAACGGCGCGCCCATGCCCAACCCGAGGGCAAACAGCTTAAGGCCGCCACCCAGTGCGTCGCCGGTGGTGCTTATGTAGAGCAGTGCGCCGACCAGAGGGGCAGTCACACAGGGCGAAACCAGCAGGCTCGACAGTACGCCGAGCGTGGCGGCGCCCAACATTGAACCCCCGCGGGCCTGGCCGGCTAGGAGATCTAGTCGTTCGGTGATAAAGCGCGGCATGCGCAACTCGAATACGCCGAACATGGCCAGAGCGAAAACAGTGAAGAACATCGCAAAGGGCACCAACAGCCACGGTGACTGCAGGCGCGCTTGTAGGTTGAGGCCAGCGCCGAACATGCCCATTAGCGCACCAAGCAGGGCGAAGCTGGCAGCCATGGGGAGTACGTAGGCAAGCGATAGGCGTAATCCACGCGTTCCGCCGAGTTGTCCGCGTAATACCACGCCAGACAGAATTGGCAGCATCGGTAGCACGCAGGGTGTGAAAGTCAGGCCCAAGCCCGCCAGGAAGAACAGCGCCAGACTACGCCAGTCAATGGCGACCCCTTGTTGCAGGGCTGCAATGAGGGGGGGATCACCTACCTCGAAGCTGCGAATCTCTGGCGGATAGCACAGCCCCAGATCAGCGCAGCCCTGATAGCTCACCTGTAAGGTGAACGGTGTGTTCTGAGGGTTATTAACGGGTAGCAGCAAGTCGGTAACGCCGTAGAACACCTCGACATCGCCAAAAAATTCATCGGTTTTCGGTTCGGCCGCGGGCCATTGCGGGGTGCCAATTGACACTTGCGGGTGGTCGCTGGTGAATGCGAAGCGATGTTTATAGAGGTAATAACCCTCGGCATTTATGAAGCGCAGGCGGACGCTGTCCTTACCGGTTTCCAACAGGTCGAGGCGGAAGGCTTTGTCTACCGGAAGGAAATCCTGGCTGTTGTTCAGCGGAGTGCCGAACAGAGCCGACTGAGGACGCGAAGAATCAAATATCTCGGCGTTGGCTGGCAAGGCAAGCAGTAGCAGCAGCAGATACGGCAGGAGGCGGGACATGACCATCTCGCGGGCTAATAACGAAAAGGAGGTCTATTTCAGCTTGTTAACGGAGCCGGGATTTTTGAAGTGCGGGCTGGGGGGATGGCCTCCGCTGCGATTCAGTGCATCGCAGGATGCCAGCCAGTACCAGCCCGCCCGGCGAGTCGCTATTAATGCGCGGCTTGTTCCAGCGGATAATTGGCAATGACCTTTTCTCGGCCAGTGCGGGTTATTCCGATCACCTGGTACGGGTGTTTGACGTCGCCATACTCCATGCCTGGTGAGCCAGCCGGCATGCCTGGCACGGCGATGCCCAGCAGGTCAGGGCGCTTGCGAAGCTCCAGGATCTGCGCCACGGGCACGTGACCTTCAACGAACTTTCCATCGATCACGCCTGTATGGCAGGAAGCCAGACGCGGTTTCACGCCGAGGTCTTGCTTGACTGTGTTCATGTTGCGTTCGACGTGGTCGCGGACTTCGAAGCCGTTGTTCTCCAGGTAGGTAATCCAGTCCTTGCAGCATCCACAGTTGGCGTCGCGGTGCACATCAATGATCAGGGGTTGCGCGGCCTGGGCGGCGCCACTTAGCAGCAGAGCGGCGAGCGCCGCGGTAGTCAGTCTTCTGGACATAAAAAACCTGTTTCCAATGGTTTGCTCACTTGCAACAGCAGCCACCGCTGCCACCGCATCCGGTTTTCCTGGCGGGGCTCGATGAGGCCGCCGGACTGCTCAGTTGGGCGGGGTATCCAGCATCACCCAGGGCGGCGACAAGCACATCGCTGTCGCACTCAGCGCTGACCCGCACACTGGCCGCTTGCAGATCGACGTCGACCTCGGTGACGCCTTCAACTGCGTTGAGCGCCTCGGTGACATGCAGGACGCATGAGCCGCAGCTCATGCCTTTGACACTCAATTCAACGGTGCTCATGACAATCTCCTTGCGAGGTTGCTGCTGGGGTTGAGGCAATTCTCAACCTTGCCAAGGTGGCAAGGTCAAGAGTTTCAGTCGATTGATACCTTGCGCAGTCTCAAGGCGTTGAACACCACCGAAGCGGAGCTCATGCTCATCGCCAGCGCTGCGATTATTGGTGACAGCAGGAGGCCGGTCAGCGGGTAGAGCAGGCCGGCTGCCAAAGGAATGCCCAGAGCGTTGTAAAGAAAGGCGAAGGTCAGGTTCTGGTGCATGTTGCGCACGGTGGCCACCGACAGGCTGCGCGCGCGCAGGATGCCGAGCAGGTCGCCCTTGACCAGCGTGACCTGGGCGCTGTTCATCGCCACATCGGTGCCGGTGCCCATGGCAATGCCGATATCGGCGCGCGCCAGGGCCGGGGCGTCGTTGATGCCGTCGCCGGCCATGGCCACGCGGTGCCCTTGCTGTTGCAGCGAGGCGGTCAGGCGTTCCTTGTCCTGCGGCTTGACCTCGCCGTGCACCTCCTCGATACCCAGTTCGCGGGCTACGGCACGGGCAGTCGTCAGGCCATCGCCGGTGGCCATGATCACCCGTATGCCGTCTGCCTGCAGGCGCTGGATCGCCAGTTTTGAGGTCGGTTTGATCGGGTCGGAAACCGCCAGCAGACCGGCCAGTACGTTGTCCACGGCCAGGAACATGATGCTCACGCCTTCGCCGCGCAGTTGTTCGGCATGCCCCTTGAGCGGGCTGGCATCCACGCCGGCATCATTCATCAGCGCGGTGTTGCCCAACTGCAAGTCGCGGCCGTCAACCTTGCCACGCACGCCGATGCCGGAGGCCGATTCGAAGGTTTCAGGCGTGCTCAGCGCAAGGCCCTGGGCACGGGCATGATCGACGATGGCGTGTGCCAGGGGATGTTCGCTGCCCTGATCCAGGCTGGCGGCCAGTCGCAGCACCTCGTCCCGCGTGAAGCCGAGCGCCGCCTCGACGCTGTGGAAAGCAGGGCGGCCTTCGGTGAGGGTGCCGGTCTTATCGACGATCAGAGTGTCGATCTTGCGCAGGTTTTCTATCGCGGCAGCATCGCGGAACAGCACGCCGCTGCCGGCCGCTTTGCCGGTGGCGACCATCACCGACATCGGCGTGGCCAGGCCCAGGGCGCAGGGGCAGGCAATGATCAGTACCGCGACTGCGTTGATCAGACCGAACACCCAGCTCGGTTCCGGCCCCCACAGGCCCCATACGACAAAGGTCAGAGCAGCGATGGCGATGACCGCCAGCACGAAACGCCCGGCAATGACGTCGGCCAGCCGCTGCATTGGCGCCTTGGAGCGCTGCGCCTGGGCCACCATCTGGACGATCTGCGCAAGCATGGTCGAGCTGCCGACCTTTTGTGCCTGCATCACCAGGCTGCCGTGGCTGTTGAGGGTAGCGCCGATTAGGCTGTCACCGGCGCGTTTCATGATCGGCACCGGCTCGCCGGTCAACATCGACTCGTCCACCGCGCTTTCGCCTTCCACCACCAAGCCATCAACCGGCACTTTTTCGCCTGGGCGCACCCGAAGCTTGTCGCCGCTGTGCACATGGGTGAGGGGAATGTCCTCTTCGCTGCCATCGGCATTGATCCGTCGCGCGGTCTTGGGCGCCAGGCCGAGCAGCGACCTGATCGCCGCCGAGGTCTGCGAGCGCGCCTTGAGTTCCAGGATTTGGCCGAGCAGGGTCAGCGAGATGATCACCGCTGCCGCCTCGAAGTACACGCCGATGCGTTCACCCTGCATGAAGTGGTCGGGGAATACGCCGGGCGCCAGGGTGGCGATCAGGCTGTACAGGTAGGCGGCGGAGGTTCCGAGGCCGATCAGCGTCCACATGTTCGGGCTACGGTTGATGAACGATTGCACGCAGCGCACGTAGAAGGGCCAGCCAGCCCAGAGCGCCACAGGGGTGGCCAGTGCCAGTTCGACCCAGTTCTGCGTGGCGCCGTGGAACGGACTGAGGGCATGCCCGCCCATGGCCAGCACGGTGACAATCACGGTGAACGGCAACGTCCACCAGAAGCGTCGAGAAAAGTCCCTGAGCTCCGGGTTGTCCTCTTCTTCCAGTTCGGGCATGACCGGCTCCAGGGCCATGCCGCATTTGGGGCACGTGCCTGGGCCGATCTGCAGTATTTCGGGGTGCATCGGGCAGGTGTATTCGGCGCCGTGATCGACGGTCGGCGTCTCGCCATGAGCATGCCCGGCATCCAGATATCTGCTTGGCTCGGCAGTGAATTTTTCCAGACAGCGCTGGCTGCAGAAAAGCAGTTGTTGGCCGGCGTGGCTGGTCTGATGCGGGCTGTCGGCTTTGACCGTCATGCCACAAACAGGGTCACGATCCGATGGGGTCTGAAGTGTGGGGTGTGGCTGATTGGCCTGAGACATTACCGCTCCTGTTAAACCCTGCGCGCACTCGGAGATATTTTATATAGAGTACCCGCGAACGGCTGACATTGGCCTGACCCAAGCATTACATTTCTGTAAGCCTGTGGCGGGTTTTCGCTCTCGGGTATCCGTGCATGCCGCCAGCATATGGCCCTATATAAATAATTAGTTAACTTACTAAGTTGTAATAATCGAATCAGCCTTACTGGAGCCTTTCCTGAAAATTACATTTTGGTTATTTTTTACTGCTTGCTGCTCATGGGATCGGCTGCAGCATGAGCTGTATTGTTGACTGCCAGGACAGCGCGGCGATGAGCGAAGTTTTATTGACGAAGTTCGAGCGAACGCATCAGCCAAGGCATGTGTGTCGATTTACCACATCGAGCGCCTTTATAAACCGAGAAGCGGTTAGTCGGTAGCGTAAAAACGCTATGCGGACTGTGATGTCTATGGGAACCCTAAGGCTATAGGCTGACATTAATGTAATGTTCAGGTCATTTGTCCGAAAGGTCTGATCTGCAATAATGCCAGGCAATAAAGATCGCTTCTTAATTTGAGGCTCGGATTATTAACGAGCCCATGCTTTTTCTTGTGCCGATTCCGCGTGCTACGGAGCTAGATCTGATGAATATTTTGAGAAAAGGAAGTGGCTCATTGGTGCACCTTTCGCTCTGCGCGATGAGAGAGAGCCTGGTGGACCTAGCCGAAGCTGGGAAAGGTTTTGGCTTTCGGCGCTGCGATCAAAGGGGCCGGCATAGCAGAAAGGGGAAGCTATGAACTGGATCGTTCAACCGTTGCCTGGCAGCCAACGAGTGCTGCTGGCTGCTGTCACCCTAGGCCTTGTTCTGAGCGGCAGTGTTCAAGCCGCACCAGAGTCAGCCGAATTTGGCGCCACCTTGCCTCCGCTGCTCGACCTGCTCGAACGCCAGAGCCCTGAGCTGCGGGCTGCAGGGTATGAGAGACAGGCCGCCTGGGAGCGGCCCGATGTGGCCGGCTCGCTTCCTGATCCGATGCTCACGTTCGAGGAAATGGGTATCGCCCGTGACGACCCGAGCCTCTCGCCGAGCGGCGTCGGCAGTACGCGCTACGCGTTCCGTCAGACCTTTCCGCTGGGCGGCAAGCGAGGGCTTGCCCGCGAGATCGCCGAGGCGGGTGCAGAGCAGGCGGTGGCGCGCGAGCGCCTGAGCCGGGTCGAGCTCAGGAGTCTGGTCAAGCTGGCCTTCAACGAATACCAGTACGCCCATGCCGCCACCCAGGTGACCGAGGAGTTGCGGAGCCTGGTGGATGAGCTTGAGAGCATCGCCCAGGCGCGCTACCGGGTCGGGCTTGCACCGCAGCAAGACGTGATCAAGGCGCAGACCGAGCACAGCAGCCTGCAGAGCGAGTTGCTAACGCTGGAGCGTGACCGGCGCAGTACTGCGGCGCGGCTCAACGGTATTCTGGCCCGCCCGGCGAACGCGCCGCTGGCGACGCCTGCCGGTTGGCCCGCGCTGCCTGCCGCGGTGCCTACCCTGGCGGAGCTGCAGGCGAGAATCCTTGGCGGCAATCCTCAAGTGGCCGAGCTCAATGCACGGATTCAGGAAGCCCGGCGCGCCGAGGAGCTCGCGAATCGAAACTGGATTCCGGATATCACCGTCGGCACCGCCGTTGTGCAGATGGGCAGCCGCGCAGAAGAATTCGAATTGATGCTGGAGATGAACGTTCCACTGTGGGGCAGGCGCCGCAGCGCCGAGCAGCGCGAGGCCGTCTCAATGCGCTATGCCGCAGAGGCGCGGCGCGAAGCGGTCAACAGTCGCCTCGCCGGTAGCGTCGGTGAAGCATGGTCGGCGTTGGAGACAGCCTTTCGGCAGCACGCGCTAACCGAAAGAACGCTCTTGCCGCAGGCGGAACTCACCTATCAATCAGCGCTTGCCAGCTATCAGACCGGCAACGTCGATTTCGCCACCTTGCTCGATGCCCAGCGACAGATCCGTCAACTGCGGCTGTCGCTCCTTTCGTATGAACTGGAGCAGCGCGTACGGGTAGTGGAACTGGAGCGTCTTGTCGGAGCAGAACTATGAAACGCAGCATGATTCTGGGCGCCGGCACGTTCGCCCTCGCCACCGCAATCGCCGGGTTTGCCGGCGGTTACCTGATGGCGCAAAAGCCAACTTCCTCAGAGAACGTCGATAGCAGCGCGCCACAGGAGCGCAAGGTCCTCTACTACCGTAATCCCATGGGCCTGGCCGACACCTCGCCGGTGCCGAAGAAGGACCCGATGGGGATGGACTACATCCCGGTGTATGCCGACGAGGCGCCCACTGTCGCGCAGGGCGAGCGCAAGGTCCTCTACTACCGCAATCCCATGGGCCTGCCGGACACCTCGCCAGTGCCGAAGAAGGACTCCATGGGCATGGACTACATCGCCGTCTACGAGGGTGAGGAATCCGGAAGTACCGTAACCATCAGTCCCGAGAAGATCCAGCTACTGGGTGTGTTGACCTCGCCGGTCGAGCGCCGCGTGCTCACGCGCACGGTGCGTGCCGTCGGTACGGTGCAGGTGGACGAGCGTGGCCAGTACACCCTGGCGCCGAAGTTCGACGGATGGATTGAGAAGCTCCATGTGAACACCACCGGTGAGCCGGTCCGTAAGGGCCAGCCGTTGATAGACGTCTATAGCCCCGAGTTGGTCTCGGCGCAGCAGGAGTTCTTGATCGCCAATGCTGGACGACAGCGCCTAGCGGCTGGCAGTGCGAATGCCAGGCAGGGGGTCGCCTCACTCTCAGAATCTGCCATGCAGCGGCTACGCAACTGGGATATTGGCGAAGCACAGCTTGAGCGCTTGCGCCGTACCGGCAAAACCAGCCGTACCTTGACGATCACCGCTCCGGTGGATGGGGTCGTACTGGACAAACCGGCGTTGGAAGGCATGCGCTTCCAGGCCGGGGACGCTCTCTACCGAATTGCGGACCTCGATACCGTCTGGCTTATCGCTGAGGTATTCGAGCAGGACCTGGCGTTGGTAAAACCGGGGCAAGCGGTACAGCTCACGGTCAGCGCCTATCCAGGCCGCCATTTCACTGGCGAGGTGACCTTCATCTACCCCGATCTCTCGCCGCAGACCCGCACTGTAAAGGTTCGTATCGAGCTGTCCAATCCCGACGGCCTGCTCA
>Ga0102830_1000823_pt1 | contig 12502 bp, 16 predicted proteins | sample ColrivemetaGS703_FD_84511 | JGI IMG/M metagenome (GOLD analysis project Ga0102830, IMG submission 84511) | Estuarine microbial communities from the Columbia River estuary - Freshwater metaG S.703 | ecosystem: Environmental > Aquatic > Marine > Intertidal zone > Estuary | place: USA: Columbia...
TAGTAATTGAGGCACTAGCAGTAGTACCACCAGCAGCAAAATCCTTAGCTAGAACAGCTTGGATTAATTCACTATAAGAACCGGGAGATAATTCACCAGATAAAGAACCGTCTGTACTCTTAGTACCTAAACGGAAATCAGCTACTTGTTGATCTGTACGAATCTCTGCGGATTGGTATGACTCACGAGTACTGTTAAAATCAGCAGAAGTTCTGCGGAGTAATTTAGCACCAGTATCGCCAGCTAATACACCGAAAGTTGTTTCTTTCTTAATAGCTACTTGCTTACTAACGCCTTTTGCTTTTGTTGCCATAATTTAATTTCCTTATATATTTTGCAAAATATGCTATTCAGGCATAGCTGCCATATCAATCCGCGAGTTATTAAGTATTAACTTTAAATAAAGTTAAATCTAGGTATTAACTTCGCAAGTTAAATCGATTAACACTGGTACAACTACTCTATCATTGGTGATAAATACAGAACCAATTTTTGGAGTTTCCAGTGATCTAATTAAGACATTACCTTCGGTTGTACTCCAACCTTTATGGAATGTTGTTCTCAACAGTTCAGCACGAGTAAGTGCTGCAGCAGTACCTTTACCTTTAATGTCGCAAATAAAGATTTGAAACTGCAGGTTTTCTCTGTGATATCCAATAGGAAAACTAGGGTCTTGTAGGTTGTTAAACACTAGTTGTGTACGCTGATACATTGCGTTGACTGGTGGGGTAAACTCTATACCTTCATGTGCAGTTGGTACTGAACCTGCTACTTGGGATAACTTACGCTCTACTGCTTTTTTAATATTTAATATTTCTGCCATGAGCGTCCTTTTATTCTTCTTTTATTCTTCTTTTATTGTTTATAATATCTCACCAGATTGATCTTGTAAGCATTCATCACTTGGTCTACTGTTGGTTTAACAATACCTGTTGGAGCTTGGTCAGAATAACCATTCTCAAGCATATTAATATAAGGACCAGTATTACCTATGGTAAACGATTGTCCTAGTTTGTATGATTGCATTTTAGACTTCACAATACTTAATGCTTCAGACCCTGAATAAACGTCCTGCATCTGTAGTGATCCTACGTAGCTAACTTGCCAGCTACCTTGAGCAAAACCAGCCTCAGGTTGTAGATAAGTACGAGCTTTATATAATGATTCATATTTTACATCATCACCCAGTGGAGTATTACTTATAGCTGTCATTGCAAACTCATAAGCAAACCCACGAACCATATTCTCCATTCGCCTTACAATTTCAGCGTGAGCTTTCTTTAGACTCTCCAGAGTTTTACTTACATCAGCACTGATCATAAATTAGCCCTTTACAGCGATTATTCTATAAAGTGTTACCGTACTACTAGCGACATGTTCCTGATAGCTCTGAACGCGATATACGCTGTTCTTGTAGGCTATTTCGTCGTTGAGTTTAGGGGTAAATGCTAACGGAGGGTTAGCTAAGTAGAACATGATCACTTCTTTACCAACGAGAGCAGGGTAGTTATAATTATTTATAGTCATCTGTTTAGGATACATCCGTAAGGTGTAATCAACAGAAGTGTTTGTTGTACTTCCTGTTTCAACGTTATAAGCACCTGTAGTAACTGAGGAATAAACTAAGTCTAAACCGTGACGTTGTAGCGCACCTTGTGTAGCTGTTAGAAAACTCATGGTTTATACCTCAAATGGTTTACTAGGGAAGCTAGACAGGTTCTCAGTGTAAGGATTGTTTACTCTGTTGTTATCAACGTTAGCATTATTGGTTTGCATTTCGGATAATGAGATACCACCGAAGTAAGCTTGAGTATTGTTTAACAGAGGATTCAGGTTAGGATTAGCTAAGTACATCTGTAGAGCTAGTCTATATTGTTCTGCAGCTTTTGACCCACGTAGAGCAAATATATCGACTGTCTCGTCACCTCGTTGAGACAACATTAGTAATATTGTTCTAGCTGCATCTAATGATGCCTTGGTGATATTGTTGCTGTTTTTTTCTAGGTAATAAGCGTAAGTATCATCTGAGAGTAAAGGAAATGACTGGTCAAGATCAGCTACCTCAATTCTGCACTTTTGTATATCTGTCCATACTGGCATTTAATTATCCTTTTATGTTCCGTGCCGGTCAGTATAACCTGCGCCTTGTTCGTTTAATAGTTTGATTTGCTCTTTGCGCCATTCACAGGCTAAACGGAAGGCTTCTTGTTCACCGTATTTAGAAACTGAAAATGAACGAGCTATCCTACAAACATCAGAACTTATTGAAGCCCTATATGTTTTATTATTAGATGCATACGATACTCCAGTTACACTGGTAACACTTCGTTTATCTACTTTAGTATTTCTACGATTGGTAGTGTGGTCTACTTGTCTTAAATTAGAAGGTAAATTATTGTAATGATTACCGTCTATATGGTCAATTACTTTATCTTCTGAAATACCACCATTAGTTAATAAGTAGACAATGCGATGCACTCTGTAATTTTTACCTTTTAAGCAGACCTGCCAACCAGAGGTTCCTTTATTACCAGCAACATCACCTTGTTTATGAATGATGGAATATTTAATATCTCCATAATCATGAGCATATACGTTTTGTTTATATCGTAAACAAGTTTTACTTGTAACATCAACATAGTACATGTTATTAAATGTATCAAAATCTAAGGTTTTGACTTTTGATGACGATGTAGATAAATTAACTATTTTAGGACCATATTCTAGAATTAGTTTTTCTTCTAATTCCAACGCTTCATCTTTAGTTAAATTATCTTTTAGAATTTCATGAATAAATCCACAAGCATCCTCTACTACTTTATTCCAAGTTTTCAATTTACGAATTGTACATTTAGCTCTAATCAAAGTACCTTGGCCTATATAGAAAATTTCTCCGTTATCTTTTCTATAATGTGCATATACACAGTATTTATTTTTCATTGTTTCTCCTTAACAACTCCGTTTGATAATAAAGGCAGGAAGGTGGAGAACCTTCTTTTCCCTCCGTCGAGGTAGCCAATATATATTCTAACACAGGATACTGAACTTAATCAATACCCTGCAGTAGAAAGCCTCAATCAAGAGGCTATTTAATCAATTAAGATTAGTTAGAAGTTGTACCTTTTACAACTAACTGAGGGCGACGAATAACGTGAGTAACGTTGAATTCACCGTCAATATCAATTCCGTTCCCCTTTGGATCACGATATGTCCATAGGTAACCACGTTCTGCGATAGTATTAGTAAAATCTAATTTGTTAGCAGGACCAAAATAAGACATAAAGGTGTCAGTAGTACCAGTAGGAACGAACACAACTTCACCAGCAGGGATTAAACGCTGACCAGCTAGAACAGTACGAACTTCAATGAAGCGAATACCTGCGTAGGTAAACTCACGGTATAGACCGTTGTTACCACCAGCACGATTACGCTGAATCATCTGACCTTCAGTAGCACTGAAGTATTGATAAGCAGTTTGAATCTTAGCATGAGCGATTAGTTTAGCGAACCACTCAGGGCTGCAATAAGCGATAATACCAGTGATAACATCACCTGTATTTGCGTTATCTTGCATGTGAGCAATAACTTCTTCAACCTTAGCTACAACATCAGTACCAGCAGTGCCAAGAACGAAGTCAACTGACTTTTGGGTAATACCAAAATCTGTTGCTAAGTTACCAACGATAGTACCATTTGGAGCGTACAGGTTCAAGGTAGTTAATGTACTAAAACGTCCAACTTCCATAGTGATATCCATATTGCGACGGATACGTTCCATTTTACGAGCTAGAACAGCAGCTTCAGTTTCAGCCATATCGGTAGAGCCATAAGCGCGTTTACCTTGGATATCTTCAGGCTTGATTGCGTCAACAACGGGCCAGTGACCGATAGGGTAAGAACGAATCTTACGGTTGTCATCCTTGTTAGCTTGTGGTTTAGCACCACGGAATTGGTCACCGATTAGACCAAGCGTTTGAGATTGTTCTTCAAAGGTAACAGTATTGGTGCTTAGGAATTCTTCAGAGAATAAACCTGAATCATTTAGTAAAGTCCATGAGTTTGGAATTAGTTGTAGTTCTTGTGTTACGTCTACTACTTCAAAAGCATTAGTATAAGAGCGAATAGTTGCCATTTTATATTTTCCTTGTTATTGTTATGTTAGATTAAGCAGCTTCAAGAACTTGAATACCGAGAGCAGCTAAGGATGCATAGATAGCTTCTTTTTCAGCGTCTGTATTGTGAGTAGCATCTAGAACTAGAGCAGTCTTGCTAATAGTAGCTGGACCACGAACAATTACTGCCATTTTAGTGTCAGTAGTAGCTGGAATAGCTTTATCTTCTAGAACAAGAGCAGCAGCAACTTGTGAACCATCAGTAGCGGTTTGAACGCAGATTTTGTACTTGTAAGTACCTAGAACAGTAACCTTAAAGCCATCGCCAATAGCGAAGTCGGTGGCACCGTCAGCGATAGTGAAAGCTAAACCACCCTTAGAGAATGCTACAGCTACAGTACCAGTACCAACAGCAACACCATCAGGGTCAACTACTAGGAATGTACCAGCGTTTGCAGAAGCTGCAGTGAATACTACAGAATATACACCTACTTTAGCTGGAGCAGTTACAGTTACAGCACCGAAAGTACCATTACCTGTGTTACCTGCGTTAGCAGCAGCAGAAGCAGTGCCAGAAGTGATTGTTTTACCTAGAACAGTACCTACTGCGTATGTAGAAGCTGCGTCATTTACGATAACAGCGTCGCGGCAGAAGTTTAGTTCTTTCTTGTATTCGTGCTTAACTAGATTAGAAAGACGATATGTATCAGTTGCAATTACGGTCATTTTATATTTTCCTTAAAATTATTGTTTAGCTTGTTTAGCTTTTAGGACTCGCGCTAATGCGCTTTCCTGTGGTTTTTCATCTTCAGATACTGATGCACCTTTTTCTTGGAATAGATCAGATTTCTCTAGTGTTTCTTTTGATTTCTCAACAGCTACTTGCATGGAAGTAATAGCACCTAAAAATGCAGTAAAATCTTCATCAGATTCTAGAGCTAGGGCAGCTTTTACGATTGGAGCAACTAACTTTTCGTCTTTAACAACAGCAGTAAACTGTGCAGTCTTGGACTTGGTAATTTGTTCTTGTTTTTCTTTTTGGAATACTGCGATAGAATCGAGTGCTTTCTGGAGTTCAACAGATTTATCTTCTAGAGATTTCTGTAGATCAACCAAAACAGACTTCTCAACCATTTCAACAGTAGCTTCTGTAGTAACAGGTTTTGTCATGTGTTTTTCCTTTGACTTCTTGGTAATAACTGAGGTTTTACCCTCACTAACCTCGTGCACGATATGTGAGGTATCTGACTCAGCAGCCTTAGCCACTTCTTCGGATTCTTTTTTAGCTAATGCTTTTTCAATCAGTACTTGATCGTTTAGCATTGCTAGGTATTGTTTTTCATCTAACACAGATAAAACATCTGCAATATTTTTAGATTCGTTCAGAGATTTAAGTACCGTAAATGAATCTAGTTTTTCTTGGATATAATTTTCGTACCAGTCTTCAGGTTCTGATTCATCGGTATCTTCTGGTTTAACATATCCCATTAATCGTGCTAGAACTTCAGCATCTTCATAGTACACTGAAAAGAACTTACGCAGAAAATCAGGTAATTCCATTGTTACTTGGACCTGTTGCATTTTCTCAATAGCTTCTTTACTGAACTTATTAGCTTTTAGAACCAGTGCATAATCTGCACCATTTGCTGGTCCACCAACTTCAGGAGAAACTAAAGCAATATGACTAGTCTCTGAACTAAAATCAATATTGGTTAGTTTCCTTTTTGTTTTTCTTACTGTTGTCATTTGATTCCTTTATTCTGTGTCATCTAGTTCTTCTACTTCAGCCATAGCTCCAATAGAAATACCATTAACTTGACCTGATTTGACCATCTCCCAAAGATTATCATCTTTAACTTGAAGTGTCATCAACCAAGTACCTTTGGTTACAGCCTGAGAATTTAGTACCATATCAGCAGGAGCAATATACGATTCGATTACCTCGAAAGTATCTGTCATTGCCATGTGGAATAGATTTGCTCGTTGCAAAGAAGAATTAAAAGATTCTTTAGCTTTACGGACTTCTTCTGCTGATGTATAATCACCGTGAAGGTCAGTTGAATCTGGAAGCATAGCAACATAAGTTACTTGCTTCAATTCTTCGTTTAATGCTTTGGCGACTTGGACCTTAGTATTTGTTTTATTCATAATATCCTTTTAATATACGCCTTGTAGTAATTATACCATACAATTTACAGAAATACTAGTTAAATATTAATATAACGGTAACATTGTATGGTAATTATTTAAGTTACAGTAATAGGAGTTAGTATTGGAAATACTGCAACAGTAACAGAACCCGGTAAAGTACCAGTAGCTATACTTGTTTCATCATAATTTGGAGGGGCAAAGCTTCTGACTTTAACAGTACCACTAGGTACAGATGATAATGTAATGACAATTTGATTACTAGTTACTGTTGCTGAACTTTGGGTTAGCAATGTAGTAAAATTATCATTACTGACTTCGTAACCTGTCAATGCTGAACCTGTTATACCTGATGTACCGTTTAGATCAATACTCAAAGTTATTACGGCACCTACTCTTGACGCTCCAGTCACCAGTGGTCCTCTACCATCATAGGCTATGGAACCAAAAGCTCTTCGTGCAATTGTCAATCCTGATAAATATGACCATTTAGTACTACCTGCTGCAGTAAAATGCAACGAATCAGTCATCGGTATACCAACAGAGTGAGTAGCTGTCCAAACATCTGTCCCATTCTCTAAGTCATTTAATAATTTACGAACAGTAGAAGACCTTAGCGTTGTAGTTGAGTTATTTGTAGCAGCAGTATCTTTACCAACAATACGATTAAATGTTTTTACATCAGTATTACCACCAATAGATTTAAATCCAGCTACAAGCGAAGCATAATCAGTTACATAGTTTGTATAACTACTAGATGATAATGCCTCGGCCTCACCTTGACTCCATAGGACAATCTCAAAGTAACCACCTATTTCCGTCACAAACGCTGTGAATGTAGTCCAATTTGCAGTTCCGGGTTTAAGAGTATCAAGTGAATTTGATGCAAAACCAGCAGCAGCAACACCAACAGGAATACCTGTAGCATCACTCAAACTCTTTGCCAATCCCACCATATTAGGTTGTAGTGCCAATGCCTGTGGTGTAAGTTCATTCATCCATCGTCTAAAGGTCGATCCTACATATAACGCAAATCCATTAAACCCAGATATTTTATCGTTACCACCGTAACCTGCACTACCACCGTTACCGCTGAGATTAACAGCGTTAGATTGACCGTATGCTACAACAAGAATACCAACGGAGAAATGATTAGGTGTAAACACCCGAGTTTCATTATCTACACCAGTCCACCCAATATCAATATAGTAAGGACCACCAGTAGCTACCGTTATATCTCCTGAGAATGTGCCAGAACCAAATGTAGGATTGTAAACTGCCCAATCTTTTACAACAGCACCAGTACTTCTTGTTCTTAATCTATAAGCCCAAGATACAGGTGTACCTGTATATGTACCTGTGAATGTAATTGTTCTATTATTAGTAGCTGTGTTACGACCATAAAATTCTAACGGATCATTTACGTAAACATTTATATCTTCAACTTTTATAGAACCTGCTAGTATTAATGGATAAAAACAGTGACGTAATCCAGCAGGGCCAGTTCTAATAGCAATTGAGCCTACTGCAAATTTCTTATCAGGGAATAATGCGGTTGCATCAGTGTATAACTGGTCAGGAACTCTTAGAAGCATTGTTGCTTCAGTTGCACCAACCTTACAACGTACACGATCACCTACGATTTCAAAACTAGCAAAACCAGAGACTGGTAATCCTACATATCTGAAGATTTCAATATCAGACCCTGAGTTGGTTCTGTATATACGAAATTGCATAACACCACCGGATATACTGAAGGCAGATACAGATAAATAGTTAGTCGTATCTTGCCATGCTAACAGTACTCTCTGATCATACCACTGATAAGGTGTGGCACTGTTTGATAAAGAACCACCTTGTTGACTATAATCATATTCAAAAGTAATCTTTCGTGGTGTTGATGGTGTAGGTGTTAACTGAAAACCATAAGGGGCTTCACCGTTACTTCCTGTATTCATTCTAAACATACCATCTGCAGATTTTACCTTATCAGCTTTGACAGTATCTCCTGCTCTTGTCCAACCAGATCGTCCAGTTAAACTAGTATTTGTACTATCTGCAGTATCAAAGAACAACGGTGATAATTCTGTTACTGATAAAGACGTTATACCACTGCTCTTTGATATATTTAAACCTAAGTTAATACCTAGTTTCATATAATAACCTTTAAATAAAAGCTACAATATTACTAGCAGTAGTACCGACAGCGTTTACACGTTTAATATAAAATGGACCTAGAGTGCTACCTGCATTGACATTACTGAAAGTAACAACAGAATCATCAACGTTTACAACAGCTACATTTCCGGCAGTACCTACATATAATTGCCTTACTTCTTGTGAGAAGTTGTTACTTGCGTGAGGTGTTACCGCAAATACTAAAGGAGAAGGTGATTGATCTTGAGTTGACATATTATTTCCTTGTTTATAATTTAATTGAAGCCTGATAATTCAGGCTCCGTTCACTTAGTAGTAACTATTATTCAAAACCATAAATAGGTTGATAAGTAAATTGAATAACTTGAGAAGCAGTAGCAGTACCTACTAAGAACTTACCAACTAATGCAACAAATTCTCCGGGATTTACAAAAATAGGAGCATCACCTAGGTCTAGGAAAATTGAACCTGATTGTGGTTGTTGACCAATAGCTGCACCTACGGGCCATGTCATAAAACCTAATGATAATCTTCGTGGAGCCTTAGCAGCAGCACCTTCAGCAGTAGCCAGTGAAACTGCACTGTGACCGTATGCTAATGAGAATTGAATTGTTGTAGCTGTAGTAGCAACTGCAGCACCAATATTAACCGCATCTAATCTGATACCTCGTAGAACTAGTCTACGCCCTTGAACGTTAACTGTACCTAATGGAACTTGATAACTAGACCAAATACCATCAGTAGCGGCGGCTACTGCTGCAATTACTGCACCTTGACCACCTAGGCCACCCGGTAAGTTAGCTGTTAAAGCAGTATTAGAAGGTGCTGCTGCTGTAGGATTGGTACTGTTTACATAGGTAGCTAAACTACCCATTGTACCACCACTTAAACCTTGGTAAGAACCCATTAAACGGCTTCCGTTTGTACTAGGAGTTGTACTTAGATTAGTACCACCTAGTCTGATGTTATAGGCCCCTGCCGTACATTGTAGAATACCACCCGCCGCACCACCAACAATACGATGTTTAATGAAAGCATTACCTGATGCTGCCATAAACATTCTACTCTGGGCAGCAGGTTGTGGTAATGTTCCTAAGCAAACAGCACCAGTTCCATCATTTACCCAAAATTGTGCATCTACTGTACTTGAATAGCAAATAAATTGATAACGTTTAGAGTTATCATAAAGCCACGTACCCGTTCCATTAGCCAATGGAAAAATACCAGTAGTTACTTCCGCACCGTTAAACGATGCAACACCTTGTAATCCTGCAGAGCTTAATCTAAAGAAAACACCGTCTGTAGGAGCAACTAAAGCTGTGCTAGGTATACCTACACCAAACTCAACAAAAGAATTAGCTTGTGGTTGTGCGGAAAAACCTAATTCGAAATCAGCACTCAGTGTGGTAGTACCAAACATCGGAAATGCTGCCCAAGTGCTGAATACACTACCTGAATTAACAGTAGTAGTAGAACCGGAGTTAGTAGTAAGCTGTCCCGCTGTCCAAGCGTTTGTTAATGTTGTGGTTAAATATTGGTGTTTACCTGTGTTTTGTGCGGTGTAGTTAAATACTTCATCATCCAATAGGATATCTTGACTTACTCGTGATCTGTAATCTACATCTACTTCAGGGGAACGTAGTAACACTTGACCAGTCAGTGAACCATCATCATTTTCACCAAAAGTCTTTACTGCACCCACATTACCGGGGTTTGTTGCACTATCAGTTTCGGTAATTACTTTAGCAAAACCACCTGTTAATACTTCTTGTTTTAGGCCAGATACACCGCCTACTGCTGTTACTTCCATTGACATATATTATTCCTTTAATTATTTAGTATGATTAATCTGTCCATACCCAATTGAGAGTGTACGTTCCTTGTAGTTTATGAATACTACGTACATAAATAGTAAACCCTGTACTAGGTGTAGGGGTCGATGTGCTAATACCTATGAAAGTACTTAAGTATCTGTGGTCACTTGCAGTATGATCTGAACTTGTTGCATCTGCACTAATAAATACATTAACTTTACTTGTATTTAAAATACTACCTTGACCTGTTACGGTAATAGAGGCTTCATTGTTACCGGGGAAACTTCCGAAGTTAACCAATGCTGTTCCTGAATAAGTTGGTGATCCAGAACCACCTCCAGAACTTACAGAAGTCCATGTAGAACCGTTCCAGTACATTGGTTTACCTAGACTAGTACTCCAACACCAAGCTCCTGTAACCCCCGGATCGGGGGAAGTAGCAGCCTCAGCTACAGCAAGGTTAGGCAACTGTTTGAATGATAGTTCTTTAGTTGCCATTTAGTTATCCTTGTACTAGAACACGCAATGCATTACTAGTTGGAGCTACAGCAAAACCTAAAGTAACTTGAGAAGTGCTATTTCTAGTCACATCGCATTCTACAGTTGCACCAGTTGCATTTTCAAATACTTGAACTTGAACATCAAGTGTAGATAACCCATGAGATACTGCAATACTAGTAGCAGAACCGTCACCGATGCTAGTTGCGTATTTTCTAACAACAACTGCAGTGTCAATTGAAATAACACTACCACCGATAGAAATACCTGTACCTTGTGAATATGAAGTACCAGCACCAATTTGTGTAAATGATAATGAAGTAGTACCAACTACGATAGGATCATTTGTAACTAATCTCCACTGAGTATCTGCTAGAGTAGTACCTTCTGTAATCATCACAGAAAGGCCAGCAGTTACCTCTGCATTTACATCGGCATCTGTACTTCGTGACCAAGCACCAGCAGCAGCTACATAGATACCGTTAGCTGAACCAGTACTTTGATCTTTTACTAAAACACGATCATTTGCTACTAGAGTAACACCGTCGATTGTTAGTAAACCAGACAAAGCACCTAAGTTAGCTGTTGTACCTACACGAACTGACTGTTTCCAATCTGTACCGTTTACAGCAGCATCAACATATCCCTTAGTTGCAGCATCTGAATCAACAGTAGGAGTTGCTAAACCTGTAATCTTCTGTGAGTTAAGGGACACAGAAGCTGTAGGAGCAGCCATTTGGTCTAATCGACTAGTTTGTACTGCTGTGTTAAAATCACTGATTGTAGATGCTGGTTGAGTACCTGTGTGGTTAGCTCGTGCAGTTGGATCAATCCAAGTTGAAGCGTTTCTGAACTCTAGTCTACCTGATGTACTATTGTAGTAAATCTGACCGGGAGAAGGTGTAGAAGGAGCAGAAGCTAATACTTGTACTACAGCATTTTGAATTTCATTTTTACTAAAATCAACTGCTGTTAAAAATTTACGTGCCATAATTTATCCTAATTAATTTAAATATGCTGTACCGGAAAATGAAGCAGAAAACGTAATTATTAGCTGCTGATTGTTGACGTAATTAACGTCACCTTCAACCTCGTCACCTGATGAATCAATAACAGTATAGTTAGGGAATTTACCTAAATTATGAGTTATGGTCCAAACAGCACTTGCTGGAGATTGAACATGTAGAAAGTTTGCATCAGAACCCGCTGTAGCTGGAATATTAACCCACTTACCGCTTGAGTACTTTAACACATCTTCATCTACTGGAGACTGGATATCCACATCTGTCAATGATGCTAAAGCACTAACAGATGTATCTGCAATAGTAACAGTATTTGGTTTTGGAGCTACTACTACAATCATGTTCTACTCACAGTCGGATTAATAGTAACTGAACCGGAAATAATTTTTACTTTATCTCCGGTTGGTGTAGTTTGTATTAAATCATAAGAACCAATGTTCATTACTAACTTACTAGTTTCAGTTGGTGGTAGTTTGATATCCACAATACCAAGTAAAGGAGTAACTGCCAATAAACCATTTGAGTTTGTTGCATTGATTCTATAATCCGTAGAGAACACATGATCGCGGATTTGAAGTAGAAAAGAGCTTCCAGTTAAATCCAAGGGAGAATTATCATCGTTCTTAAGTTGAACTGTTTCAACAAAACTAAGACCTCTATTTATACTTAAGTTATATTCCATATTTAACCTGTGTTCTCTACGTTGTTACTAGAAGTGTCGTTACCACTCGGAGATAATGCAGTACCTTCA
>Ga0102830_1000826_pt1 | contig 12496 bp, 26 predicted proteins | sample ColrivemetaGS703_FD_84511 | JGI IMG/M metagenome (GOLD analysis project Ga0102830, IMG submission 84511) | Estuarine microbial communities from the Columbia River estuary - Freshwater metaG S.703 | ecosystem: Environmental > Aquatic > Marine > Intertidal zone > Estuary | place: USA: Columbia...
AAAAGTAATCGGTTTTAAATTTTAACAAAACTTTAACATTTTTTGTTTTGAATAAAAGATAATTCTTCGTATATTTACAAAGTAAGATTGAGAGAGTTAAAATTTAAAACTATAAGTTATGAGAGATTATCCAACATTAATTAAAGAGTTTCATGAGTATGTGTGGGAGTTTTACCACAAAGACCACGGTATCTATAAAATTGCAGATACAAAGAGAATTATCCAAGCTGTAAACCAATACTTGGAATCAAAACCTTTATCACAAATTGAATTCGATTCATTTGATAGAGAATCGGTTAGAATGATTATCGAACCAAATTATTCAATGTTTTTATAAAATAATTAAAAAAAGATTTGGTAATCCGATAAAAAAACAGTATATTTACAAAGTAATAAAAAGATAACGATAACCCCTAAAACACAAATATTATGACAAACAAAGATTTTCAAGTTGGATTGGTTCAAAACGAAGTTTACAAAGTAGAACAATTTGGTAACACCTTTAAGTTAATTGATACTAAAGGTAAGAAAGTGGGTACAATGGGTGTAACCACAGGTACTCGTAAAACTGCTTTTTCTGAAGGTAAGGCAGTTCAAGCTTACATCAACAAAAATGGTAAAAAAACTTATCGTAAAGTAGAAATGGAAGTTTATAATTCACTTGTAATTCCAATGAATACCCAAGATGGTGGTATTCAATTTGAAGATAAAACTGACCACGATGTAATTAAAGATTTCATCCACCAAGGTTCAATGCAATTGAAACCACAAGAATTGGTGATGACTGATTTGAAATGGAAATATCTTATTCGTTCAGCTGTTAGAGCCAAGAACATCATGATGACTGGGCCTGCAGGATGTGGTAAGACCATGGCTGCTAAAGCATTGGTTAAGGGATTGGATAGACCCGATTTTTACTTTAACTTGGGTGCAACTCAAGACCCAAGAGCCACCTTGATTGGTAATACTCACTTTGACCAAAAGAAAGGAACTTTCTTTTCAGAATCTGCCTTCGTTTCTGCAATCAAAACTCCAAATGCAGTTATCCTTTTAGATGAGTTATCACGAGCTCACCCCGATGCTTGGAACATTCTTATGACTGTTCTTGACCAAGGTCAAAGATACCTTCGTTTGGATGAGGCCGACGGTTCTCCAATCGTTAAAGTCGCTGATGGTGTTACTTTTATTGCAACTGCCAACATTGGTAACGAATATACCTCAACTCGAGTGATGGATAGAGCAATTCTTGACCGATTCGTAACTATCGAAATGGATGTTTTAAATGATGAACAAGAATTAGGATTGTTGAAGTTTATGTTTCCCGAAGTATCTGAAGATGAACTCAAGGCAATTGCTGAGATTGCCCATCACACTCGTGTTCAATCAATGAGTGATGGGAAATTATCATCAATGGTTTCCACTCGTGCAAGTGTGGAGATGGCAGGATTGGTTTATGATGGGTTTAACTTGTTCGAAGCTGCAGAGATTTCAATTTTCCCATTCTTCTCTAATGATGGTGGTGTTGATTCTGAAAGAACTTATGTGAAACAATTAGTTCAAAAGTACATGAAGGATGAGAATTCCGAAGAATTATTTACTGAAATAAACGATGATTCTGATGATGAAATTCCGATGTTCTAATATATATTAGGGGAGGTAATACTCCCCTTTTTTAATTTATGGAAAACTTCAAAGATGAACATAGAGATTTTTTCGTAAAATTTATGCAATGGTATTGGGCAGAACATTTAAATCCAAATCGGGTAGTCAAAGATGTAACAATTTCAGATTATGAATTCATCTACACTCTTTGGAAGAATTCAGTTCCATATTATGATAAAAAAATGAAAGAACGATTAAATAAATTACGAGAAATATATTTAAATAACAAAAACTAAATAGTATGGCATGTGGATGTGGAAGGTCTCCCGATGATTGTAGAGGGTGGCATGCGTTAGAGGAAGATGAATTCCAATTAGCGTATAAAGATTATCTAAATGAAAAAGTAGGAAAGTTGAGAGTAACTGATGTAGAACACTACACCGATACTCTTTTTAAATTTCAACTAACCAAACCAAAAAACTTTGAATTCAAAGCCGGTCAATTTACCATGATTGGGTTGGATGATACCCCAAAGAGGGCATATAGTCTAACTTCGGCTCCTCAAGATGGATTTATTGAATTTTATAGTATTAAAGTACCCGATGGTGCACTAACAAGTAAATTACAACATATCAAAGTTGGTGACTTTATAAATGTTAGTGATAAACCAGTTGGTAATCTTGTGGTGGAAAATTTAACCGATGGAACTGATTTATGGCTATTGGCAACAGGAACTGGCATTGCACCTTTTATATCGATGTTATGTCAAGACTATACTTACGAGAGATTTAAAAACATTCATGTTCTTTGGTCAGTTAGAATCAAAGAAGAAATTTTAGCATTCGATGCGTTTTTAAAATCTTTGCCAATTGATTATATTCCAATTGTAACACGAGACACAAATTGGGAAGGTGAAGCGAATAGAATTTCAAACCTAATTAAAGATGGGTTAATTCTAAAAGATGCTACCCCCGAAACTGATAAGATTATGTTATGTGGTAACATGGATTTTAATATTGAAATCAGAGATGAAATGATTTCTCGTGGCTGGAAAGAGGGTAGTAATAGAGAAAATGGTAATTTTTTAGTAGAGAAGGCTTTTGTTGGATAGTACTATGAATAAACTATGGGCTTTTGGTGATAGTTATACAGCTGGAATTTTACCAGATATAGACCACTTTACACCTTATGTTGAATATTTAAAATTTTTAGGAATAAAAAAACAAGATTTTCCTAAATCTTGGCCGTATCAGTTAGCACATAAATTAAATATGGAACCTATTGTTTTTGCAACGGGTGGTGCTTCTAATGAAGAAATAACAATGAACATATTAAATAATATACCGACATTCCAAAAAAATGATATTGTTATAGTTGAATGGTCATATATGAATCGGTATATGTGGGCCCTCCCAAATAAAAATCATAATTCAAATGAAATTGCTAAACCATTTGGTAAATTCAATAGATGTTCAATATATACTGAATTTAAGTTAGAAAATGGATATGTACCCACGGAGGTATTTAAACACGTTGGTATAAATAAATCTTTAGATGCATGGACTTTACAAATTCAATTATTTCAAAATATGTTAGAGTATTTATCTAATTTAATTGGATTTCATTTATTCATATGGTCAAGTGATGATAATATTTATAAGAATATAAAATCTGATAAATGGATAATTGGTGATATTGTTTTAGATTATCTTAGCACTAATACCACGGGAAATAGTTTTCTTAAATCAATAAGACCATTTGGAGCAACATCTATTTTACAGGAAACAAATGGTAAAGTAAATGATTGCTATCATTTAGGTATAAGAGGTAATGAAGCTCAATCAAATTTATTCTTTGAATATATAAAAAAATATTTGGATAATCTATAAAAAATCATTATATTTGTAGAACAAAACATAGGTTATGAAATCACTATTAAAAGAAGATTGGATTAAAGATTCTATTTTAAAAAAATGGAGTAAATACTCATGTACAGATAAACATACTATTTGTCGCTGTGAAGATGGTGACCATTTAATTGAGTTATGGGAACATGATTCATGTGTACGTGGTAGAATTGATACAGTTGTATGTACAAAATGTGATTCAATCAGAGAATTTAAAATTATACGATAAATTTTGGCAAATAAAAAAGATTATATTTGTGCAGTACCATTTACTTCACTTGAAGTTCATGAGAATACAAGTTTTTTATGTTGTGCAACTTGGCTTCTAAAATATCTTCCAAAAACTGCATCTCCAAAAGAGTGCTGGGAATCAAAAGAAGCTAATGATATACGGGATAGTATATTAGATGGGTCTTATCGTTATTGTGATACTGAGCAATGTCCATTCTTACATCAGCTTGAAACATTTGGGGATGTTGGTAGAATAGAACCATTATTTCATAAGGATAAAGTTAGTGGAGTATTAAAAGAAAAAATAGAAAAATATAAAGAAGGAAAATTACAGCCACCAGAAATAGTTCAGTTTTCAATGGATAGGAGTTGTAATCTTGAATGTCCATCTTGTAGATTAGAACTTATTGTTGCAGATAGTAAAAAAATAAAAAAAGTAAAGTCCGATATACAAAATATACAAGATACATATGGAAGTGATGTAACTGCTTTATACATAACAGGAACAGGTGACCCATTTGTATCAGTTGGATTTAGAGATTTTTTAAGAAATTTTGATGAAACAAAATGGCCTAAATTAAAATCAATCCATTTACATACAAATGCAACAAGGTGGAGTAAAGAAATGTGGGAATCAATGCCAAATATCCACAAGTATGTTAAAAGTTGTGAGATTAGTATTGATGCTGGTACAAAGGAAACATATGAAACAAAAACAAGAATAAATGGAAATTGGGATATGTTGATGGAAAATTTAAAATTTATATCAACAATACCAAGTTTGAGGAGAATAAAAACATCATTTGTGGTTCAGCAGAAGAATTATAAAGAAATGAAGCAATTTTATGATTTGATGACTTCCATTTTTCCAAAATATATTCATGTTTATTTTAATAAAATTACAAATTGGGGAACATTTACTGAAGAAGAATTTTTAAAAGAACAAGTTTGTAATCCAAACCACCCCGAGTATAAAGAATTTATAAAAGAAGTAAATAAAACTCTGCCGGCACAAAAAGCATGGAGTAATTTGCAAGAGTTTATAGAACCAAAAAAATCAATAATATGATTAAACATTCTATTCAAGAATTTAAAAAAGTGAGATGAAAGTTCTATTCAGAAAAGTAGAAAGTTATGAAAAATTATCTCAATTGGCTGCACTTGAGGTAAAAAAGAAGATTCAAGGTGGTAATCAAGTAAATTTAGGATTGCCTACCGGTGGTACTCCCATAGGGATGTACGGAGAACTCATTAGAGATGAGCATTTATTTTGGTGGAATGTTTCTACCTTTAACTTGGATGAGTATGTGGGAATCGATTCTAATCATCCAGAGAGTTATGTAAACTTTATGAAACGAAACTTACATGACCATATTGATATTGATTTATTTAATGTTTGGTTTCCACATAATACCAAAGATTACGATGAAATGATTGATGGATTGGGTGGATTAGATTTAACTATTTTGGGTATTGGTACAAATGGTCATATTGCTTTCAATGAACCCGGCTCTCCATTTGATTCTAAAACTCGTATTGTAAATTTGGATAAACAAACCATAGAAGACAATTCTCGTTTCTTTAGTTCAATAGATGAAGTTCCAACCAAGGCAATCACTATGGGGTTGGATACGATAATGAAATCAAGAGAGATTGTACTTATCGCCCAAGGTAAGAACAAATTAGAAATAATTCAGAAAGCAATGTTTGGTGATATCACAGAAGAAGTACCTGCATCAATATTACAAAATCACGAAAACTTAACTATATTATATTGTGAGTAAAGTAAATAAATTAATGGTAGTTGCTCATCCTGATGATGAAACCTTATTTGGTGGGGGTGAGCTACTGAAACACAAGGGAGAATACAAAGTGGTTTGTTTGGATTATGGAAACCACATGGTTAGACACAAAGAATTTATTTGTGCTATGGAAAAACTTGGAGTTGAGAAATGGGAACATTGGGATGGCGAACCATATAAATCTTCAGTATCTTATAACGAATCCATTTTGATTCCAAGATTAGAAAGAGTTTTGGGTGAACGAGATTGGGAAAAAGTTGTTACCCATAATCAAGGAGGTGAGTATGGACATTACAGACACGTTGGAACTCATAATGTTATGGTAAGATTAGTACCAGAAAAGTTGTGGGTATTCGATACATGTATAAAACAACCTTTGGAGGAACAGATAAAAATATTAAAGGGTAAAATACTTAAAACTTGTTATCCTTCTCAAGAGCAAGTTTTAAGATGGTTTAAATGGGATTGTGAAAAAATAAGTAAATATGAGCAAAGATAAAGATTGGTTGGAACGATTGGTTAAAAATTACCAAATTCCATCAGAAGAAAAAACACAAAAAAGAGGATTGTTATCAGAAACACAATTAAAAAATTTAAAAAATGGGAAAAATTAAAGAAAATTACATCGAGTTTGAATTAGACAAAGAAGACTTGGATGCAATCTTATACGAACGATATAAAGACCAATTGGAATATGAAGAATGGTTAAAAACTGATGGATTTATGGAATATGTAAATGGTGAAATTGATATGACCAAATCAAGATATTCTGAATTAGATATCACATCTGCAATTCGTTATGCATCTAAACAAATTTCCATAGACCCAAGTGAGGTTGGTAAAGAAGTTTATGATATGTTATTTTCAGAAAAAATTGAAGAATATTTAGCACTACATGGTGGATTTTAAGGATTACATAGAAGATGTTCAAGATTTTCCTCATGAGGGAATTCTATTTAGAGATATTCAGCCATTGTTAGCAGATTCTGAAGCATTCTACGATGCAATCTATGCAATGGGAGAACTCGTTGATATGGAAAATGTAGATTACTTTGTAGGTATTGAATCTCGTGGATTTATCTTCGCAGCTGCCCTTGCATCAATCAATCTCAAAGGATTTAAGATGATTCGTAAAGAAGGAAAACTGCCCAACACAAACGATGTTCTACATGCAGTAGAATACGATTTGGAATATGGTAAAGATATGATAGAAATGAAACCGGGAAAGGGTAACGTGGTTATTGTTGATGATGTCTATGCAACAGGTGGAACTATGTTTGCATCCGAACTTTTATGTGAGATGGCTGGATATAAAGTAATTGATAAAATATGTTTGGTAGATATTGGAATAAAAAAGGGACACGATGTAAAGTGTTTAATAGAATATTAAATGGGTAAAATAATTTTAGTATCAGCAACACCTTTAGAGCATGGTGGTTTACGAGATATAAATGGAATTCCAATCTTTCAAGTGGGGATTGGAAAGATTAATGCTGCATCAAATCTAACAGAAATTCTTTGGAATGAAGAGCCCGATGTTGTAATAAACTTTGGTTCTTGTGGTAATTTAAAAAACCATAAAGTAGGAGAGGTTTTAGAAGTTGGTAGAGTTTACAACAATATAGATTGCGAACCATTTGCACCATATGGATGTACACCTCATTCTGATATTTGTGATATACAATTATCCAATTCAGATATTAAATGTTTTACTACTGACCAATTTTATGATAATCATAGAACTGATTACTCAAAAAAATATTTAGAAAGTATTGAAAATTGTGATATTGTAGATATGGAATGTTATGCTATGGCTTATGTTTGCAAACAAAGAGATATCACTTTTAAATCTTATAAATGGATTTCAGATGATGGTGATTCATCCAAATGGGAAGAAAATGCAAAGATAGGATTTGATAATTTTAAGAATATATTTATTGACCTTTTCTTTGGAGAGTACTAATATTTTTTGTATATTTGTATAAACATTAAAATATAAAAGTATGCCAAAATATAATCCATTTAGGTGGTACACTAAAGGTTCTTATCGAAACAAACCACTAAAATCAAATCAACCTTTATTACTTAAAATCAAAAACGGTGATTTCGAGTATTCTCCATTTCTACGAGAGTCCGTAGATGAAGAACAAAACTACCAAAATAAATTCATTGAATTTATGTCAACTTCTGTGATTAGGGATATTAATGAAAGAAAAGTAGAGGCTCATCAATATGCAAGAATGAGAAGAATTGCATCTCAAAAATTGATGGAGAAGGGATTGGAGGAAGAAGAAACTAGATTAAATGAATTGAGAAAACAACTTGAATTAGAGTTTGGGGTTGACTTGTGGGAAAAATCTTTAGAAAAACAAAGAGGAAATGGAACTACCGAAGACCTTTATTTTTGGTATAAAAACCAAGTAGGTCAAACCTATACAAAATCAGAATTAAAAATGAGAGGAATTATATAATTTAAATATTTATAGGTATGAACAAAATGTTTGTGGAGGTAGTGGTGAATAAACTATTAAAAGTTATTGATTCAATGACTTCGAGAGACCATATTGAGGGGACTCGAAGATATATCAATTTATACTACCGATTCGTTGGAGAAAAACACAAAAGTTTTGTTGAAATATATTTCAAAAGTAGAATTAGACTTTTAAAAAAGTAAGTTATGGAAATTGTAAAAAATAGATACGGAAACGATAGAGTTATTGAAAAAATTTCAGGAAATCGTATTCGAATAATGGGTGATTCACTTATAGTAAGGGAATCTCATGATGATAATGGAAACTTAACAATGTTTGATTTTGAGGGAGGTCCTTGTTTAAACGTTGGTGGTAAAGTAAAATATCTTGGAACTGAATTTAAAATTCAATCAATAAAAAAAGAAGAATCTAAACAAGAAGACCTTTTTTCGGTTCTTTTAGAAGTAAGTCTATAATGGATGAACCAAGACACACATTTGTAGCATATATTGGAGAAACCGATATATTTGAATGGACACAGGGTGCTGGAAAACCAATACTTATGCCTGAACTCTTATGTGCATGTGAAGAATTACTATACAATGATTTATTAGAAATAAAAGCAGCAAGAATTGAGGCATCTATTCGTGGTAAAAAGAAAGCATTTGATTTTATGGTAAAACGAAGTGGAATAGATGACACTTTGGAAAAAATAATGAATTGGGCACTCCAAGAAGAAGAATATGAAATGTGTTCAAGAATCAAAGGCTTACAGGAATTTTTAGATAAAGAAAATCAATTTTAATGACACCCGAAGAATTCTACTGGAGAGATAAGATTGATAAGCGTAGTTTATATGAAATGCGTTTAAAATCTCTTGATTGGATGTTGGGATGTTTCGATAGAGGAACAATACGAAAGTCAACGATAGTAAATTTAATACCAAAACAACAACTTGAAGTTTTACTCAAAGAACTTGAGGAAGATGAGAGATACGAAGATTGTATGGTAGTAAAAGAAGTTTTAGATAAAATTTATACAAATGAGCCAGAAAAGACAGAAAGAAATTATTGATTTACTTACCCAAACATTGGTAGATGAATCACAAAAACCCAATGGTGGTAATTCGGAAATCGTTGAACAATTAACACGAAAACTTGAAAAAGTTAAAAATTGGAAGGAGAAGGTAGATGAGTAAAAAATTATTTAGATACCCCAAAAAAGGTTACCTTGGTGGAGTTTGCCATGGATTAGGAGAGCATACAGGAATTGACCCAATTTTATGGAGAATCTTAGCATTCTTCGGTGGATTTGGGTTTATTTATTTAGTATTATGGATAGTATTAAAAAAAGGAGAATAATATGAGTAGTAAATTTTTCACAAGTAGACAAGACCCAAAGAATACACCAAGAGTAGATACAAAATCGGCACCATCAACTCGAACAAACGTAAAAAGACAATCCCAACCCAAAAAATCCGGCCGTGGTAAATAGTAGTCGGGAATGGGATTGGATGGATATTGATTGGGATGATAGTGTTGATATAAGACCTATAAATTCAAAAAAAGATAATTACTTAACAATTGAAGATTAATATAATGAATGATTTTATTTATTTTGAAGAATCGTGGAATGAGCCAAATTTAGAAAAAAATAAACCAAAATTAGAAAAAGAATCAGAAGATATATTAAGTAAATGAAACCAAAATTATTAGTTACACTTGGATGTTCTTTAACACAGGGGGTAGGTTGTTATGATATAGCAACTATACCCCCAAAGTATTTGAAACAAGGGCGTAATAATTCAATGGATGGTGTTGATTTTCCAAAACTTTTTAATTTAAATAGAGATAGATTCCATGACTTGGGGTGGCCTAACAAATTGGGTAAACTATTAAATTATAATAAAGTTATAAATTTAGGTTATTCAGGTGCATCAACCAGTGGTAATTTAAAAGTATTTACTGAAAAATTTATTTATAAAGATTTATCTAACTACGATGTTCTGATTATATGGATGTTGCCGAGTGCAAATAGAATTTCATTTTATTCAGGCTCCCGAGTTATAAATAGAATACCATCAAGTGATTTGGATGATATTTCGAATTCTTATATAAATTTTATAGAACATGATGTTATAGATTCTGCATTGGAGCAAATTTTTTACATGAAATGTATGGAACATATTTGCGAAAATAAAGGGTATAAAATTCTTTTCGGGTTTACTAATTATGAATTTGAAGAAGCAGTAAAACATTATTACAAATCAAATAACTATATATCAGATTCGGTTTCAAATTATTTTCATTATGGTGATTTATTTGATGAATACTCATCACCAATTTGCTATCACCCAAATGAACTTGGGTATGGTGTTACTGCAGATAGAATATATGATGATTTAAAAAATAATTATCCACTTTTATTAAATAAAAATAAAGTAGATAATTTTGAATGGGAATATGACGGATTTGAAATTCATCATATGGAATTTCAAAAATGGTGGGATGAAAGATAAGTTATTAATAACACTTGGGTGTTCATATACAGAAGGGCATGGTTGCTATGATTTTAGTATATTTCCAATAGATAAGAATATATACGATGGTGGCATTGATGTTAATATTTTAAATTATCAGAAAAACAAATTCCATGAATTGGGGTGGCCAAATAAATTAGGTAAAAAACTTGGATATAATAAAGTTTTAAATCTTGGATTTGGTGGTTCATCAACAAGTGGAAATTTAAAATGGTTTATACAAAAATATAACGACTTTGATTTTTCAAAATATGATGTACTTTTAATATGGTGGTTACCAATAACATATAGATTTTCATTCTACAATAGAGATTTGATATATAATATACAAACACCAATTAAAAATTCAGACCCAGCAGATTATTTAAACGAATTATCTAAATCATATTTTAAATTTATTGGTGATATAGATGGTGATACTATACGAGAGCAAATTTTTTATTTAAAATTAATGATAAATTTTTGTGAACTTAAAAATATTAATTTTTTATGGTATAATCACGATTCTTATACTAAAAAATATTTTAAAAATTACCCAATGAAATATTGGATTGGTGTTGGCGATGAATTAAATAATGAATTATATCAGGTAAACCCAAATTATTATATAAATAAATCATGTGGTCATCCAAATGAAAATGGATATGAAATAATTTCAAACTATTTTTATAATAGTATTAAACTAAATAATAAACATCTTATTAACGATTCAAATTTAAATTATTTTGAATGGGAGTGGGATGGTGAACCTCAAGATTATAATTTAGAGTTATGAAACCAAAATTATTAATTACGATGGGTTGTTCTATGACCGAAGGTGTTGGGTGTTATGATTTAAATAACATGGGTGGGTATTCTCAATATAATAAAATGCCCAAACCTTATTACGATATCCAATTTAAAAATTTTCATAAATTAGGTTGGCCAAATAGATTAGGTAGAAAACTTGGTTATGATAAAGTTATTAATTTAGGACAGGCTGGTTCATCCGCAAGTGGACAATTAAAAATTTTCTATGAAAATATATCAACTAATTTTTTTGAAGATTATGATGTTCTTGTATTTTGGCTTTTAACTGAACCATCTCGGTTTTCATTTTATATAAATGGAAAGATTAAAGCTTATACTTTATCCAATTCAGAATTAAATAAAATGGAACTTGCTTATATATCGGAGTTGAATGATGTGAACTTTGACCCACTATTAGAGCAAATTTTTTATGTAAAAATAATGGAAGAAATTTGTCAAAATAGAAATTGGGGATTATTGACTACTCATTGGGATATGTATATAGGCAAATTTTATAAAGAATTGTATAAAACAAAAACACATTTAACCGAAGAACAATATGATATATTAAGTCCCGATGTAAATCACAAATCACCTTTTTGTGGTCATCCAAACGAAATAGGTTACGAGTATATATCACAAGCGTTTTACGATAAAATAAAATTAAATCACCCACAATATATAAACCCACACCCAAATCAAAATGAATTAGATTGGATTCACATGGGAAATTCAATCAAACATAAAAAAGGACTAATATGAAATACAAACTTTTCAAAGTTACTGCAATAAGTGAATCAACAGATAAAGAACAGCATACTATTACTTTCAATCTACCAGGTGTAGACGAAAATAGTGTAGGTCAGTCATTATCTAAAATGGATTCAATAATCAGGGTAATATCAGTTATTGAAACATCACCCGAAAATCAAGATGGTGTATATGATGAAAATCTATAAAAAAATATATGAAATCAAAATACAAGATAGGAGACATCTTGCAATTTAAATTCGCAGGTGCATACGAAATCGGTAAAATTACCAATATAGAAAAGAGGGAAAGGGGAATGGTATATACTTTGAATGATGGAAAATATAAATACAATATAAACGATAATGAAATTATAACTAAAGTGGAGAAACCCACAAATGAAGA
>Ga0102830_1000831_pt1 | contig 12428 bp, 13 predicted proteins | sample ColrivemetaGS703_FD_84511 | JGI IMG/M metagenome (GOLD analysis project Ga0102830, IMG submission 84511) | Estuarine microbial communities from the Columbia River estuary - Freshwater metaG S.703 | ecosystem: Environmental > Aquatic > Marine > Intertidal zone > Estuary | place: USA: Columbia...
CTTAACAAATGGTGCAAGAATATTAGTTGTCATATTATTTAATTTTTTTCTTTTATTATATATCTGTTTAATTTATTATCTATTATCAATATCGGTTTCATCGATAACTCGATTGTCCTCTTGGTTTGAGTTTGTTTTAACTACGTTTGATTCAATAGTGTACATTCTGTTTCCAACATGTCTTTCAGTAGATTCTCTATTAGTTCCAAAACTCTCTTCATTACCCCAATTAAATGCAGGTATAAATGAGTTAATTTCGACGGCAAATGTTATTTTATACAAATCTTTTTCTTCGAATGTAAATCCCAGTGGTCTGTCCTGTGTATAATCCTCTGGAAATGCATAATAAGATGCAATCCTATAAGTTCCCTCGTTTAAGTGACCAACTTCAACATTAAAATAGTTTGACTTATAAAGCCTTTTAATAATTGATTCAGTTATTTTAAAAGAATCCAGTGTTGAAGATACCAAAATTTCAATATCAAACCCCATTGTGATTGGAATCATATCAAATTCAGCAGTGTAGCCTTCCATGGCTCCTTCAGAATTCATTTTGGTATAAGTACCAACCGTTCTTTTATTAACCAATTTTGACGAATCAATATTAACCGAAGTAAGATTCGCAACCCCTCTTGGAACTGCATCATAATTAGCATCTGCAAATCCTTTGTCCGGTGAACAGTTTGGTCCACTTGCTGTTGTAAATAAAAACTGATCTCTTAAGAATTGGTCATCACCGGTAATTGAATAATAAAAAGGAACATCAACTCTAACTCTTTCATCGTTTGAAAGTTGTCGATGGAAATAAACCTTGTTATTCAAATCGGCTAAAAAACCAATAATAATGTGTCTAATAACACTATCGTCGCTATTGTATTTTAAATTATAACTTGCCATTTAGTATATATCTTATTCTATAGCTTCAATTTCAAACTTAGAGAATCCATTTTCTCTAAAGATCTGAACTTTTTTATCGAATAATTCGTGAGGTAATACTGTATGGTTAATGATAAAACAATTTATTTTGCTCTCTTTAATTACTTGGCTAAGAATCTTAAGAATATTGTGGATTCCATCAGCATCAACTGAACTTAATAACTCATCCAAGAAAAGTAAGTTTAATTGTGGGAATCTTAATTTAAGAATTTTAATGATTGCAATGATTACGATAAAATCTGCCTTCTTACGCTCTCCTGTTGAAAGTGTTAGGGGATTAATCTCTTCTCCTAAATGATTAATAATACAATTGAACTTTTCATCGAAACGAATATGAAAATGTAAGTGCATTGTTTGAGTCATTAAGGCAATATTTGCATTAAGTCCTGGTAAGATAGTTTTGATTGCTAAATTTTTAACTCCGTCCTCTCCAAGTACTTCATCAATCATTTCTAAGAAACTAAAATCTATTGCTTTAGTATCTTTTAAGGTTCCTTTCTCAAGCTCTTGTTTTTCAAAGTCGCTAATGATTTGCTCTAAATGAGAAAAATCAGCGGTACCTTTAATAGCCTCTTTGATTTTAATCAATTCAGCCTTTAAGTTTCTAATATTTGTATTTAGAGTCGAAACTTTGTCTTGTACTGCTCGATCTTTGGTTCTTAAATCAAGAATGCTTTCTTTAATACTTGTAACTTCTCCACTAACTTTTTCTAATCTTTCTGGAATTGATTTGATTTCCTTTTCAATTTCACATTTCCTATCAATATGGAATTCTCCGCTCAATTCACTTTCACAAGTCGGACATGTATTGTTTTCATACAACTCCAATTTCTTTTTTAGTTCAGCCAATTTGAATTTTAACTCGGATTCAGTTGATTGCTTTGTTTGTAAGTCCGTTGCGAATGTACCTAAACTTTGTGATATTTTAGTTTGAGCATCTTCAAGCTTCTTTTTATTATCATCATATTTAATTAATGAATCTTTAAGCTCTTGGATTTTTTGCTTGTCCTTTTCTTGGCTCTCCTCCATTAATTGTTCCAACTTCTCTTTAACTGATGTTATATTCTCATTAATTTGCGACAATTCTCTGGTAAAAGAATCAATGTCACTTTTAAGAACTCTTCTCTCCTCTTTAATTGCATTTTGCATTTCATTAAGAATAGAGAATCCAAACATTTTATCAATGATCTGTCTTTTATCACTATTACTCATCGTTAAGAATGATTTAAAATCATTAACTGAAAGAATAATAATGTTTTTGAATACATGGTATGGGATTCCGAAGATTTCCTCTTCTAAATAATCTTGAACTGATTTTTTACCAGCTTTATCAAATTCAATTCCATTAAGATATACTTTAAAAATACCAGGCGCCAGACCGCGCTCAATGGTTACTTGAGTTCCTTTACATTGTAATTTAATGCGCACCCAAAGTTCTTTATTGATTCTATTCGGAAGGTCATTTAACTTAACTCCTTCCACTTTGCCGTAAAGAGCAAAAACTATCGCGTTAGCAATAGTTGTTTTACCCTCTCCGTTTTTACCTAATGTTAAAAATAGTTCTGATTTCTCCTCATCAAATTCTATTTTTTGAATCTTATTACCATAAGAAGCAAAGTTTTTTAATTCTATGCTCTGTATTTTCATATTTAATCCGTTTGATTATTATATGCATGAAAGTCATGAAGTTTCTTTAATCTTTCTTTGATGCTGTTTTTTGTGTTCTCGTCGTGACTTAAACTATCAACATAAACATTACAAAGATGTAGAATGTTATAGTTTTTGTAAAGGTCTTCGATTTGATCCATATCGTATTCGTCCTCTCCGATAAAAGTATCTGATTCATAGATATTTGGATCTATTTTTCTACTTATTTTCTGTACCTTATTAATTAGTCTTGAAAGAGCAGATGTTGTTGCAATGTTTGAAGGAACATAAAGGTCAACATAATTATTTCTAATAGCATCTTTAAATTCACCGAGTGGTGTATTATATAGTTGGGTTAGATTGAACTTAACAAACTTTGGTGATATTGTGTTTTCAAAGAAAGTTTCCTGCATGTCCTCTAAATTAACCAGGTCAAATCCTTTGGTATTGTCCATATCGGATCTTGTTAATTCGTATGGGGTACCAACCATTCTAAGTTTACCTCGTCTTTGGCGATAGTGTATATGTCCAGAATAAACAGCTTCAAATCTGTCATATGAAGATGCTTCAACTCCATGAAAATTATCTACCTTCTTATTTAATTTAATACCTCTAACTTCAGAGTGGCAAAATACGATACTTGCTTCTGGATATTCTGCTAAAGTTTCTACTTCATGTTCAGTATCTCTTCTCCATGGCATTAATAGGACTTTCTTGCCTCCCCATGTAAATTCCTGTGGATTTTTATAAATCGCAACATTTGGAATCCATTTAAGGGCATCAATAGAACTTACTTCATTACTTTTCTTTGCCCAAATATCATGATTACCACAAATAACATGGGTTGGCATGATTTTACCCAATCTTTCAAAAAGATCTATGGCATAATGAAGTACTTTAATATTGACACTTTGTCTATTATCGAATGCATCTCCAACTTGAACCAATATATCTCCATCTTCATAGTTTTCTAATAGTGTTGGAATAAATTGGTTGTCGTAGAAATCTTTTTGCATTTCTAGCCATTCCAAAGAACTCGAACGCACTCCCAAGTGCATATCACCTAGGATCCAAATTCTTTTAACAGGTTTGTCTAATATTGCTTGTTCGATCATATTGTTAGAATAATCTATTTATATTCTTTTTCTTTAGTACGTTTGTTTTTCTATCAAGAGTTTCAATTAACTCTTCTTTAAATTTATTTCCAAGCGATTGATAGAATTTCGTTGGATTAACATTAAAGTATTCACACAATTCTGAGAATACCTCGATAATTGAATGATTTGGTCTTAATTCATCTGAAACATATTCATAGATTTCATTAATTTCAATTTTCTTTAATTTAGTAGTTTGGTTAAACTCACTAATATCATTAAAGTGTTTGAATCTTGAAGATTCTATAAGTTCATGAATTTTATCCATGATTATTTTAGTTTCAATCTTGTCCTCTTCGTCTCGATTATCTGTATAACTTGGAGCAATATCAAATGAAAATGTAGGATCCATTTCAAATTCGCTCTCTTCGAACGTATTGTCGAATATTTTATCTCTTTGTGTTCTCATTATAAATTGTGTATATTTGAATTTGTAACATCGTCAGTCTCAGTAAGTCTCATGTATTGATAGTTAATATCTAATCGACACTTTACTCCCTTACCTTCACCATCTCTAATTTTTAGTACTTTAAGCCAGTATTCGCTACTTGCTCTCATTAAATCATCTTGAATAATACCAAGCATCAAATCGGCTGTATGTGAAAGTCCTGCAGATTCCGCAACGTCTCCCATTCCGATGTCACTTGAATTATAATTGTTACGATTAATTTGGGTTGCTGTAACAATCAACCAACCATTTCTTACTCCCATCGCTCTTAAATCTTCGGCAATTTGCTTAATTTTAAGGTACATGTTTTCAGAGTTTGGATTTCTATAATTTGCTAAAATGTTAATGTAGTCAATTACAATACATCCTAACTTTATTTTTCTTTCCTCTTCAATTTGTTTTAAATAGGCTTCAATATCTAATACAGTTGCTTGTGATGTTGGAAATTGTTTTACAAATAACTGTCCGGGTGGGGTTAAACCATCTCCGACATTTTCAAGCTTTCTTTTAATTAAGTCCTTGTTCTTTGCCTTTGTTTCATATTCGCTCATTGGAATTGTTAAAAGGTTTGCTCCAATTCTTTTAAGAACTTTATGAGCTGCCATCTCCGCAGAAACAAATGCAGTGTTTACTCCCATTTTAACAAAGTTTGCAGCATCATTTGCCAAATAAATGGACTTACCAATATTTTGCTCTCCAACGTAAACTACAAGGGAACCATCTTTGTCATAACCTCCTGAAAGCAATCTGTCAAGGAATAAATATCCACTTGATATTTTAGCTCTACCTTCTTGGAAGTGGTCATCTGCATTAAAGAAATCAAGTCCAAGATCTGAATTAAATACGATTGAGTTTCTATCATTGATTAGGGTTTTAACCTTAGAGATAATAGAATCAGCATTTTCAGGAGTAACTTCAGTTGTTTTAATGTATTCGATAGTATCAATCAGTGTTGTATCGAATGTTCTCCATTTAATCCAAGCCTCTGCAGTTGATATTAACCATTCCTCATCATATTGTGTCAGATCAGTGTTATAAACCAACTCTATGATTGAATCTTCTACTTTGCCTTTAAATTTAGGACTTTGTACAAGAACTTTCATTTGTTCAGCTTTCGGAGTCTCATGGAATTTTTCATGGAACTTAGTTGCCAAAAAGTGCATTGTATCAATTTCCTCTGAAGTATAGAAACCTTTATGTATTTTCTCTAAGTATTTTGGTTTTGCCAAAGATAACTTAAAGAATATTTTTTCAAAATCTTGTCCGAATTTCATGTAGTATTTTTTTTAATTATAGAACTTAATATTATTAAGTTTCATTAAGGTTCTATCGCGAATAGATTCATCTTGCTTGAATATGGCTCTTCTGACCATAGATTAATTGCAATTGCTCTTCTGGTTCCGGTAAGTACAGTGTCGACCCTATGTGGAATTTGACCCGCATTAAAGATAATTAATCTGTTAGGACGGCATAGTGCAACATCAGGTGGATTATGTTCACCATCAGTATAAACATTTAGTGCACCTCCTGTAAATTCTGAACCTGGGGGATAATATACGCATCCAATAACTGGGGACATTCGATCTCCTGTTGCCTTTCTATATTCTACATCATCATCGTAATGCATTTCTAGATAATTTCTGAATCTTCCCTGAGGATCAGCTTCTTGAACTCCAGTCCAATATTCAAATCCATTGATTGTAAATATTTCTCGAAGAGGAGCATTATATCTCCAAATGTATTCTATTAATTTTCTTTTAGTTGTGTTTGCTTCTGGATTCTCATCATTCCACCAGCCCTTCCAGTAGTAATATACTCCAGGATCTTGAAAGAATGTTTTGTCTTCTGCTATTTCTTTTAGCAGGTTTTCGTCTTTAATAAAATCGTCAAAAATTGTTATCATTGGAATGGGTTTATTAATATTTTATATGCTTCTTTTCCTTCATCGAAATGTGTTTGTTCTATTAATCCCAATTGGATTGCTCTTTCAAGTCCTTTTTCTGCATTTTCTATTTTACCACATGAATGATATGTAAGCAGCGAATGCTTTGTGAAATTATTTCTAGGACGTTCAGGTCTTTTAAGAGTTTCAACTACATAAATATGAATAATATCAAAGGGATCCGGAAAGTTTTCCAACTCTTCTTGGATCCCTAAGATATATTTTATTGGTAGTTTATCTTCGTTTAATATTCTAAGATTCACTTCCATTTTTATTCCATAGTTAATTCTCTGTCTAATAACTCTCCAATCTCATTATCGATTGCATCGACTTCTGTATTGTAGTTAAATAGTGGTTTAATGTGTTCATTGATTTGTTCCATAACCTCTTTAGTGAATACTTTTTCTGTAAAGAATTCAGAGTTTGGCACAACCTCATCTAAGTGTTTACAAATCCATCCTCTTGCAGTTGCTTTTGGAACTTTAACGCCCTTCTCGATAGAACCTCGAGTAATTCCGCAAATATCCCATGTTGCATATTGCTCTAATCCAACATAAGGGTTCATGCCTTTAGTAAAATCTAGGTGGAATTTAATTGGATGTGGTTTTGCAAAACGATTCTTGTCAGGCTTTGCAGTAACAATGATACCAACCTTTTCAGCTCCATCCTTTAATTGGGCCTTATTTAACATAAGAACAATTGAAGCAGCATATTCTGGTCCAGTACCACCTCCAGCAACTTGACGTGATATAAAATCTTGAGTTTGGTAGGTGTGATTTGTAAACAAGAAAGGAATCTTTAGGTCAGCCAATGGAGTCATAATAATTCTAAAGATTGACTTTAAGATTTTTGATCTGGTCATATCCGCTTTTTCGCTTCCAGTTGCAGCATCTTCAATTTCTTTTGCAGTTGCGAGGTTACCAGCTGAATCCAAGATAATCATAATCTTTGGAATCTCTCCGCCCTTTCTTTTAACTTCCTGCATTTTTTGAGTAATTGAAGTAATAGAAGTTCTAAACTCCTGAACTGTATTTACCGGCTGGTAGTTTACTTTACTTGTATCGATTCCAAATTTTAACATTTGGTCTTTGTCAACTGCTGCTTCTGAATCATAATAGATTACAAAGTAACCCATGTTAATTGCTTCTCGAACTGAATTCAGTGTCAAGAAAGTTTTACCAGTTCCTGAAGGTCCTGCAATAGAACAAGATCTATTATTTGGCCATCCTCCAAATAGGCTTCCAGATAAACATGCGTTTAAGTGGTAATTTCCAGTATGAATCCATTCAGTAACTTCAGAAAAGTCTGATTGGTCCATAACAGATCCTAGTGGATTTAATCCTGCCAATTCTGCGTTTAGGTCGTCGAATGTAAATTTATTTTTTGCCATTTTTGTATTTTTTTATTTCAAGGGTTCTAAGTTCATCAAGTTCTGATAACAGTTCTTGTGTTTCATATTGAATGAGCGTCATTTGCTTTTGAAGAGTTTCTAAACGCTCATTAATTCTTTTATAGCTTTGAATGAACCTGTTTTGGTCTTCGCTAAGATTGTCAATGTCTACTTCCATAATTAAAATAATGATGTTGAATAAATTAAGTTTCTATTTAATGTATGTAAACCAACTGCCGTAAGAACTCTATTCAATGGGTCAATTACACTTTTTTCAAATTGCATTTCATAGTCAACTTGGGGTGCGATTTCATAAGGATGAGCTCCTGGTTGGTATGCAAAAATTTCACAAGTTGCATGTTTACAGTGGTACAACTTTAACTTCTCACCATTACCAATCATCTTATATTTGTTCTTGAACTTAGGATTTTGATTCATTAAGAAGTTATAAAATCCGGCTGCTTTAACATTTGGAGGACATTTCAAACCATATTGGAATTCAATAGTGTCATCGACAATGTACTTTTCAATGTTGTTAGTTCTTTTATTAAAACAAATTTCGTCAACGCTTGCTAATTGGAATTCTTTCTTACATTGTTTCAAATAATCAACCAATCTTTTTAGTAGAGAGGCTGTAGGTTTTTCTGAAAGAATCAATTTAAGAATTTCAGTTAATTGCTTTCTTGCGAGTGCTGGAGTAGAACTTTGAATTGTATCAAATCCGATTGTTTTAACCTTCTTAAGTGAAGGATATCGGTCTTCAATTCCAATTTTATCTTCCCAAGCAATATTCTGTAGGTATTTTTTCTTAGCTAACCAAATTCCAGAGTATGCAATAGTTTCTAATTCAAACACAAGGAAGTTTTCAGTATTGGTAGCTTCAGCATATTTTTCCATACACTTAAAGATATATTCCTTAAGCCTAAAATTATATAGCTTCATGATAAACTGGTCAATCGTGTGTTTTTCACCGAGCCATTCAATTGATTCATACATCTCTTGAAACTGTACATAACATGAATCTGTATCAATGTAGACAACTGAAGGTTTTACCAATTTATTTTTAACATTGATGTTAAAAAATTCATGAACTGCTTTATCTTTGGTCCAAAACTCCTGAAAATATTTGTTAAGAATCTTTTCAGAATATAGAATCGCAGATTGACCCTGTAATGTGATCGATTCTGCGATGTCTATATTAAAAAAGTGAAACCATTTGTTACCAAATGCACCATAAATAGAGTTAAGCATTACTTTTACGGCTTGCTCATATGCGGTGTATTTGGCTGACAACATAGAATAATGCTCAACCAAGATTTTAATCTCGTCTTGTGTTAGATCGTCTTCTGGTTTTAGTATTAATTCTTCGATTGTCATAATTTATTCAGCGGTTTGGCAAGTTGCGATTGTTAAAAGTGTTTCTGAATCTTTCGAGCGTAATACTACTCGGTTATCCATAACATTTGCTGAATAATCCTCTTTGTCTAAAAGAGCTAAATATTTTTTGAATAAGGTAACATCCTTACTGTTTTCTCCTTCGAAACCATCAGTAACTAAGTAGTTGTAAGTTTTACCTTTCATACGGACACCATCTTTATTTGTAGTGATAGTGAAAGTCTCTTCTTTGTCCAATCCGAATAGAGAACGAACTTTAGAAGTTGCAGTATAATCCATGTCGAATACATAGTTTGCTGCATCAATATTGAAGATTGCTTGGATTTGAGAATCCGTTAAATCTTTGTAACCTAATGAAGGCTCAGAACATGCTAATTTAATTTCTAACTCATTGTTAAAAATACGGAATTCAGTTGCTACGAAATCTTCGTCATTTTCAACGAATTCGATTTCTGCTTGTACATTACCGAATTCAAATTGCTTAAATGCATCAGTTAAACGAGAAGCATCAAAGAAAGCAATCTTTAATTCTTTTGATGTGTCAATTGCACCATCTTCTAATTGGAATACCTGTCCAACTGGAACTCGGTGGTGTTTTACAGCGTCTCTTTGTGGAAGATATGCCGATGCTTGAATTACTCCATCCTTAATTTTAAAGTAAATAAATGTGTCGATTACTTTAAGTCGATTCACAAAACCGATGAAATTGTTTTGGTCTACCTTGTCAATGCTAATTTTCATGTGCTATAATTTATAAATTTAATTATTTAGGTATTATAGACGAAAACCATCTTTTGTTTCACATAAAAAAACCTGCCATTACTGACAGGTTGAAACTCTTATGAGTTGGTCCTCCGATTCTATCCTGAGGAGGGGTTTTATACGTCCTCTCTTACTCTGAATTCTAGACCGCTAATTGCAAATTTAGAATCTTTGGTAAATAAACCATATTGTGAATTAATGTCTTTTGCAGTTTTTCCGGTGATTTTTCCAAAACGAGCAGATACATTCATTACATTTGATCTAAATACAATATTTACAACAGCTCCTGTTTTTCTTTCAGCATTGGTAATCTCATCATTAGCACTTCTAATAACGGATGTTATTCCATTTGCAATGAATGAACTTTTTGAAAGTATTGATGTTAAATCAGAATCATTGATTTTTCCAGAATTTAATAACGCGCTTGCAGTTTCAATAAATGTTGCAACTGCATTAAATAAAGGTGATGAAACTTCTCCATTTGAAAAGTCCATTGCCGGTGATTGATCTGCGAAATTTGTAGCAGATACTGCGTTTTTGTATAGATCTGCGTATGCTGATTTGTACGTTTGATTACTTGCAACTTGTTCAATAACTGCACAAACTGCTTCCATTTCTTTTACAAAAGTAAGTTGGTATGATGGTTGGATTGCTTTTCCTAAAGAAATTGGTTGGTCACTTCCTACTAAATCAATTACATTATATTTTTTACCTGAAACATCTAAATTAAACGTTGCGTTCTTTATTGGTTTAGTTCCTGCAACTAACCATGCTGTAAAAAGTAATCCATTAGGAACTGAATTAGAACCTAATGAAAATAATTGATTTCCAACATTTCCATTATTAAATTCACTATTAAAGTTAGATGCTAATTTATCGGGTGATGCATATTTTCCAAGACCATCTAAGAAAACTTTAAGTTGTTTTTCATCTAGATTGTGAATAAAATCCATAACTTCTTGGTATAGATTGTTATCAAATCTCATAATTCCTTCAGTGAACTTAAAAAATTCATCTGATTTTTTGCTTGATCCAACTGCAGAAAAAAGAGCTTCATTTTCTTCTTTAGAGTGATTTGTACTGTTTACACTTGACCATGCAATTGTTTCATTTACAAATTGCTCGAATAATTGTACGTGTTTCATAATTTTGTTTTTGTTTTTGTTTTTGTTTTTTATAAAATCTTGTTTTAAAAAGAATCATTAAAATTGCTAATAAAGCTTAATATTTCTTTATCATTGTCTTTAATGGTGTCTGAAACATCTCCGGCTTCATCTTCCATCATAATCATCCCTGGTTCAGAACTATCCCACATCATCATAACATAAGTATCTTCAGCATCTATGAATACTTTGATGTTATCTTCTCCGGGATATACTGCTCCAACAAAATCTTGTTTTTTTAGAAGTTTAGTAACTTCGGTAACTCTTTTTTTAAATTGAGAATCTGATTCATTTACAAATTGTTCGAATAATTGTACGTGTTTCATAATTTTGTTTTATTTATTAGTTATATATCTTTTAATTTTAGATATGTAAATATAAACATAATATTTCAATTCGTAAAACTTTTTATGTTAAATTTTTGTTAAAATAAAAGGCAGGGAGTAGCGAATTCCCTGCCTTACTTTCCGTGAACTAGTCCCGGTCCTAAAATGCAATCGTGTTTCAGATTGCCGTATTTTTATCCTTCACAACTTGAACATTCAAGAATGTCTCTAGCAAATGATTGAGCTGAACTTTGACTAAATTGATAGTATAAAGTTTTAACTCCTTCCTCATGTGCATAAAGGTATAGTTGATTAATATCTTTAGCTGGCACTGAAGGGTGAATCATCAAATTTAATGATTGCGATTGGTCAATAAAGTGTTGTCTTTGAGCCGCTTGCAATACGATTTCTTTTGGACTGATTTCAACAAATGATTTGAAAACTTCTTTTGTTGGAAAATCTAAATGTTGAACACTTCCATCGCGTTTTAAGATTCCTTCCCAAACTTCTGGTGTATTTAAACCATATTTTTCAAGTTCCTCGATTAAGAAAGGATTCTTATAAATAGTTTTTGACTTCGCCAAATCTTTAATGAAATAATTAGATTTGATTGGTTCAATTCCCATACTTACCTGTCCTAAAATAAATGAACTCGATTTTGTTGGAGCAATTGCAATCAAGGTAGTGTTTGCATATCCAGGTCTGATTGATTTATAACCTTTCTCATCATGCAACCATCTTGAAGCCTCTTCGCTCTTTTCTTTCATTGTTGAAAAGATTTCATGGTTTAATTGTTTTGCTTGAAGAGAATCAAACGTAATTAATTTAGATTGAAATAGTGAATGATAACCCAAAACTCCAAGTCCCAATGCTCTATGATCGTTTGCAAATCTCCATGCTCTTTTCATACCAGGCATGTTATAAGATTTAAGAATGAATTCGTCCATAACTGCATTTAAGAACAGGGTATAAGTTTCGATTGCATCAGTTTCTTTAATTTCGTCCCAATGTAATAGGTTAATAGAACCTAAACAACATACAAAAGAATTGAATGAATCAGTTGGTAATTGAATTTCACTACATAAGTTACTTGCAGTAATATCAAGTCCTAATTCTTTATATGGAGAATTGTTATTTGAATTGTCTTTAAACATAATGTAAGGAAAACCAAACTCGTTACGTCTTTGAATAACTTTAGCCCAAACTTTACGTTTTTCAGCATCTCCAGCTTTCATTTCCTCTAACCACTTGTCAGTTACTGTAAC
>Ga0102830_1000840_pt1 | contig 12329 bp, 6 predicted proteins | sample ColrivemetaGS703_FD_84511 | JGI IMG/M metagenome (GOLD analysis project Ga0102830, IMG submission 84511) | Estuarine microbial communities from the Columbia River estuary - Freshwater metaG S.703 | ecosystem: Environmental > Aquatic > Marine > Intertidal zone > Estuary | place: USA: Columbia...
AGGCCGGTCAGGCTGTCGCGCGACAGGGCGTTGCTCAGCAGGCGTGCACGTTGGGCGCGGGAGAAGACGGCGGCGACCAAGGCGTTGTCGGAGATTGGTTTGGTGACGAAGTCGTCACCGGCCTTGATCAACGCGTTCATCTGTCGGCCGATGTCGGTTTCCGCGGACAGATAAATGATCGGCACGCGCAGCCATTCGTCGTTCATGCGGATGATCTGCGCCAGTTCCGGGCCGGTGCAATCCGGCATGCTGACATCCAGCAGCACCACCTCGGGGTTGAAGTCACGCATGCATTCGAAGATATCAGCGGGTTCGTGGAGCATTTCCACCAGCATGTTGGCCCCGCGCAGGATCAGGCTGAAACGGCTGGCCAGTTCGCGATCGTCGTCGATGATCAATACCCGATAGGGTTCGCCCTGCTGCTGGGAAAAACAGCGCTCCAGGCGGTTTTCCAGTTGCGGAATATCCACCGGTTTGGTGAAGAAGCCCATGGCTCCGACCCGTACCGCTTCCAGGTGGGTGGCGAAGTCGTTCTGGGTGGTGATCACCAGCAGCGGCAGAGGTTCGTCCAGGCGCTCTTGCAGGCTGGCGGCATACGCCAGGCCGGTGAGTTCTTCGTCGGGCAAATTAACGTCGACTATCAGGGCGTCCGGCAGTTGTTGTTGCAGTGCCGCGTCGAGGTCGATGATGCGGCTGAAGTGCTCGGCCTGATAGCCGAAGTTGTTTAGCGTCAGGCGCATGTTCTCGCCAATCGCCAGTTGATCTTCAAGGATGTAAATGCGCCGGGCATTGCTGCTGGGGCGGGTGGCTTTGGTGGTGAGGGTGGCGGGTGCCTGGTTGCTTTCGGCCTGGTACTGCTGGGTGGCGAGTTGCTGCAGGTTGCTAATGAAGTCCTGCAGGCTTTGCTGTTCTTGTTGCAGGGTTTGCAGCCATTGATCGGCTTCCTGTTCCAGTTCGCGGGCGCGTTGGCCGAGGCTGCTGAAACCGAAGGTGCCGGCGGCCCCGGCGAGTTTGTGCAACTGGTCACGCAGGCTTTGCAGATGTTGCAACTGTTCGTGCTGCTCGGCGGCATGCAGCAGGCGCTCGGCGCCCTGACCCAGTGCTGGCAGTTCTTCCTGCAGGCGCAAGGCAAAGGCATTACTCAGCCGTTGCAGGTGCTGTTGCAGAACATCGGCACCGCTCTTGCCTTCACTCATGGGCCTGGCTCCAGATTTTGCGCACTTGCGCGGCCAGCTGCATGGGGTCGAAAGGTTTTATGATCACGTCGCGAGCGCCGAGGCTGCGGTAATGAGCGATTTCTGCGGGCTGCACTTTGGCGGTCATAAAGGCGACCGGCACGAGGTTGATGTCGATTAGTCGAGCGATGCGCGCCAGGGTTTGCGGGCCGTCCATGTCCGGCATCATCACATCCAGCAGGATAAAGTCCGGGGCAAAGCCCTGCAGTTGATCCAGCGCGTCTTGCCCGGATGAGCAGCTGAGTACCTGAAAGCCACCAACGGCTTCTAGGGCGACTTTGGCCACAGCCTGGATCGAAGGGTCGTCCTCCACATGCAGGATGCGCTTGAGTTCAGGCATGGTGACTCTCCTTGGTTGGCAGCAGGCGGGCCAGTACGTCGAGGAAGTGCTGTGTATCGGTGCGAGATTTGGCCAGGGCTGCCTCGACCCGATTGAGTTGTTCGGTGGACAGTTCTGCGGCAGACAATATCACCACCGGCAAGCCGGGATACAGGCGATGAATCTCCTCGATCAGCTCCAAGCCGTTGCCATCGGGCAGTTCAATATCCAGCAACACCAAGTCTAGACCGCCTGCGGCCAGATGGTTGCGGGCTTCGGCCAAGTTAGACGCAGCAATGAAATCGGCCAGTGGGCGCCCCTGCTCGGCGATCACCCGCTGCAGATCAGTATCATCCTCAACATGCAGCACTCGAGGTCTGTCCGTCAGGCCCTTGAGTGACTGGTGCAGACTAGCGAGCAGACGTCGCGGGTCAATAGGTTTGTCCAGCCAGTCGATGCCCTGCAAGCCGCCTTGCAGGGTCAGGCGGCCCTGCTCGCTGGCGGCGGAGATCACCAGAATGGGCAGCCCTTGGCAGGCCGGATCTTGACGCAGCTCTTTGATTAGCTGCACACCGTTGCCATCGGGCAAACGCAGATCCAGGGTAATGGCGGCAATGACTTCGCTAGCCAGCAACTGGCGCGCCTGGGCCAGACTATGGGCCTGTAGCACCCGATAACCGGCGCGCTGCAGTAGCAACTGCAGCAGGTGGGAGATGTCCTCCTCGTCCTCTACTACCAGAATGCTCGGATGTTGCCGGCTGGGCGCTGGCAGGCTATCGGCCAGCACGGGCAGCTCGAACCAGAATGTGCTGCCTTGGCCTTCCTCGGAGTCAAAACCGACCTGGCCCCCCATGCGCTCGATCAGTTCCTTACTGATAGCCAGGCCCAGGCCGCTGCCGCCTTTCTGCCGCTGGTCACCGCTCTCGGCCTGGGAGAATTTCTGGAAAATATGGCCACGAAAATGCTCGGGTATTCCGCGACCCTGGTCGCTGACGCTGATCCTCACTCGGTCATTACGCAAGGTGCTGTGCAGATGCACCTGGCTGCCTGGGCGGGAGAACTTGATAGCGTTGGAAAGGAAGTTGGCCAGCACTTGCTGCAGGCGCATGGCGTCGGCGCGAATGGTGGCGGGTAGGGTGGTATCCAGAATCAATTCGACCTCATGCTGATTGGCATAGGACTGATTAGCCTGCAGGCTTTCGTGCAGCTGTTCTTCGAGGTCAAGCATGCCCAGCTCGAAGTTGAGCTTGCCTGCTGCGAGCTTGTCCATATCCAATAGGTCGTTGATCAGATGGCCGAGGCGCTGACTGTTCTGCTGAGCAATCTCCAGCATCGGCCGCATGGCTTCGGGGACCGTGCCAAAGGCGCCGCCGTTGATCAAGCCCAGGGAGCCGGCGATGGAGGTCAGCGGGGTGCGCAGTTCGTGGCTAACGGTGGAGACAAAATCGCTCTTCAACTGCTCAATGCGCTTTTGCTCGGTGAGGTCCATGGCTGTGCCGCTGGCCCGCAGCACCTGGCCCTCGCCGGTGCACTGCACCAAGGCGCGCAGCAACACCGGCAGGCTCTGGCCGTCTTGGCGCAAGAGACGGCACTCATGGCTCAGGTGGTGCTCCTGCTGGTCGGGGGACGGTTGCAGCACTAGCTGTAGCTGTAGCTGCAAGGCACGCAGGTCGTCGGGATGCACAAGCTGTTGCCAGCTGCCCAGCGGCGGTTGCGGCCCTTCGGCGGGGTAGCCGAGCATCTGCCAGGCGCGGGCCGAGGCGAAGAAGCTGCGGCGGGTCATATCCAGATCCCACCAGCCGTCATGGCCACCCTGCAGTACCCGATTCAGACGCGCATCACTGCGGCGCAGCTCGTCTTGCTGTGCGCGCAGTTGAGCAGTCATGTCGTGGGCGAGGGCCAGGGCTTGTTGCTGCCCGATGGCCAGGGTGCGGGCGAGGAAGAACAACAGCAGGCTGATGGCGCCGCCGAGAATCAGCAGGCCGCTTTGACCCTGCTGAAAGCTGGCGTAGTAGCCAGGCTGGGCATAGAAGGCCGCAGTCCAGGTCTGGCCGAAGAGCTGAAGCTGGGCCTGGCTAGGGGGCGCTTCGGCTTGCTCCAGGCGTGGGTGGCTGAGATACAGCCGCTGCTCGGGGTCGAGGCGGGGGCCGGCGAACAGGGCGAAGTCGAGCTCCAGCTCGCGGCCATCGAGTATGCCGCTCATCAGGTCGTTGACCCGATAGGGACTGTAGACAAAGCCCTGTAAGGCTTGCAGCCGCTCCTGCTCGCTGCGCAGCGGGCTGCCGGGCTCATAGATGGGCACATACATCAGTAGCCCGGCCTGCACTGGGCCGTGGGTCTCCTGAACCAGGGTGACTCTGCCGCTAAGTTGGGCCTGGCCGCTGCGTGCAGTCTTGAGCATGGCGGCCTGGCGCACCGGCTCGGAAAACATGTCATAGCCAAAGGCGGCCAGGTTACGTCCGCTAAACGGCTCCAGATAGAGAATTGAGGTGTACAGCTCGCGAGGGCCTGGCGGGCGTACGGCGAAGTTGAGAAAGCCCTCGGCGCGGCGCGCTGCCTCGAACTCGGCCAGCTGGTGGGCGCGGATCACCTGGCTGTAACCCACACCCTGAATGCCGGGATAGTTGCTGCTCAACTCCAGGCGCTGGATATAGCGCTGCCACTCCTCGCGGCTGACCGCTTCACTGGCCTCGAACAAGCTGGCGCCGCCGAGCAGGATCTGCTGGTGGTTGCCCATACGCTTTTCGATGGCTTCGAGTACCTCCACGCTGAGCTGCTGGAAATGCAGCTCGGCGGCAGCCTGTTGGCTCTGGCGCAGACTGTACCAGGCAAACAGGGTGGCAATGCAGCTGCACAGCAGTACCAGCAGGGGCAGCAATCGTGGTCGGGCCTGCAGCGGTTTAATGATGCGTTTCATGCCTCAGCTGCCGCGTCGAGAGGCAGTTCGATCCAGAAGGTACTGCCCTGGCCGGGTGCTGAATCGAAGCCGATGCGTCCGCCCATATGCTCAATCAGCTCTTTGCTGATGGCCAGGCCTAGGCCGGTACCGCCCTTCTGTCGGCGGTCGCTGGCATCGGCCTGGGAGAACTTCTCGAACATGCGCCCGGCAAAGTCCGCTGGTATGCCGGGCCCCTGGTCGCTGACCTGGATACGTACGCAATTGCCGTGCAGCTGGCTGAACAGGCGTACCACACTCTGGGCCGGGGAAAATTTCAGGGCGTTGGACAGCAGGTTGCTCAGCACCTGCTGCAGGCGGAAAGAGTCGGCCACGATCTGCAGGGGTGGCCCGGGCACCTGCAACAGTTGCACACCGTGATGCTGGGCAAAGCTTTGGTGGCTGGTGCTGCATTCGGTCAGTAGGGTGTCGAGTTCCAGCAGCTGCAGGTTGAAGTCCATCTTGCCGGCAATCAGCTTGTCCATATCGAGCAAGTCATCAATCAGCTGGCGCAGGCGCTGGCTGTTCAGCTCGGCGATGTGCAGCATTTCGGCCATGGCCTGAGGCACCTGGCCCAGCGCGCCGCCATTGACCAGGCCAAGGGAGCCGGCGATTGCGGTCAACGGGGTGCGCAGTTCATGGCTGATGGTCGAGACGAACTCACTCTTTAGCCGCTCCATATGCTTGCGTTCGCTGATATCGTTGATAAAGCCGTGCCAGATGATTGCACCATTGTCCAAGAGCTGTGGCGTGGAGCGGCCCTCGACCCAGATCAGCCCTCGTTGTGGGTTCAACACGCGGTACTCGCTGTACCAGGGCTGCAGGGAGGCTGCCGACAGCGCGACGCTCTCGGTCACTGTCTGCAAATCATCGGGGTGAATCAGGGCGAATGCCGGCGCTGCATCCTGGCTGACCGCTTCCGGCGTCAGGCCATAGATTATCTCGATGCCTCGGCTGGCATAGGGGAAGTAGCTGCTGCCATCGGCGCGCTGGATAAATTGATAGACCATGCCGGGTAGGTGGGCCGCCACTTTGTGCAGACGTTGCAGGACTTCTTCGCGGTCGCTCAGGTCATGGGCGATGCACAGGTAACCCATAGGGGCTTGAGCTTCCAGGCTGATCGGGGCCAGGGTCAGCAGCACCGGAATGCTTTGACCGTTGCTGTGGCGTAACTGCACCTCATGCACCTGGCCTTGGCCCGCCAATGTTGCTAGTTGTGGGCGCTGCGGATCATCAGGCAGTTGAGCGCTGTTCTGAGCCAATAGCAGCTCCAAAGGCTGGCCCTGCAATTGCTCGGGGTTATAGCCGAGCAGGGTGGCCACGCCGGGGCTAGTTTGTTGGATCAACCCGTCCAGGTCGGTGACCAGCACGGCGGTGCCGGCGCTGCGGAACATGGCCTTGTGCAGGGCGGCTTGCTCGCGCTGGCGACGGGCTTGCAGACGTAGCTCGAACAGTTGCACAGTCTGCTCGGCCAGCAGGCGCAGGGCGTGGCGTTGCTCGTCATTTAGATGGCGTGGCTGACGGTCGATCACGCACAGGGTGCCCAGGTTGTGGCCCTGACCATCGCTCAGGGGCATACCGGCGTAGAAGCGAATATCCGGGTCGCCGGTGACCAACGGGTTAGCGCAAAAGCGCGGGTCCAGCAGGGTGTTGTCCACCTCGAACAGGCGATCGCCGTTGATCGCATGGGCACAAAAGGCTATTTCTCGCGGCGTTTCGCTGGCATCCAGACCGACCCGGCTCTTGAACCACTGGCGTTCGGCGTCGATCAGCGAGATCAGCGCGATGGGCGTGCCGCATATCTGCGCGGCCAGTGCGGTGATGGTGTCGAACATCTGCTCGGCGGGCGTATCCAGCACCTCGAAGTCCAACAGGGCCGCCAGGCGACTGGATTCGTTATGCGGGGTTAGAGGGTGACCCGGACGCCTATTCATAGGCTGGCTTCCTGTGTTGTGGCGCCGCTGATGGGAAGGTCGAACCAGAAGGTGCTGCCCCGGCCCTCAATCGAGTCAAAGCCGATCTTCCCGTCCATGCGCTCGATGATTTCTTTGCTGATTGCCAGGCCCAGGCCGGTGCCGCCTGTTTGCCGAGTATCAGTGGCGTCGGCCTGGGAGAATTTGCTGAATATTCGCGATTGAAAGTTTTCCGGTACACCGGGGCCGTGGTCAGTCACGCTGACGCGTACGTACGCGTCGTCGTGTTGCTGTACGCGAACGTCCACACGTTGGCCTCGGGGTGAGAATTTCGCCGCATTTGACAGCAGGTTGGCCAGCACTTGGGCCAGGCGCAGTTTGTCGACCCGCACGCGCGCTGGGGTCGCAGGGCCGTGCAGCTCAAGTTGAACGTGGTGGCGGTCGCCGTAGGGCTGATTTTCTAAGATGGCCTTCTCGAGCAGCGGCTGCAGGGCTTCATCCTGAAGTTCGAAGAACATCTTGCCGGCCACCAGTTTTTCCATGTCGAGCAGGTCGTTGATCAACAGGTTGAGGCGCTGACTGTTGTCCTGAGCAATCTGCAGCATGTGTTGCATGCCCACCGGCACCTCACCCAGTGCACCGCCATTGATCAGGCCTAGGGAGCCTGAGATGGCGGTCAATGGGGTGCGCAGTTCATGGCTGACGGTGGAGACGAATTCATTCTTCATTCGCTCGGTCCGTTTGCGTTCCTCGATATCGCGGATCACCGCAATAAAGCGTCGCTCGCCCTGGTAACTGATCTGCGAGACGGCCAATTCGATGGTGAAGGATTCGCCATTGCTGCGCATGGCGGTGAGTTCGACTTCCTTGCCGAGCATTTTTTGAATGCCGGTTTTCAGGAAGTGACTGAGGTAGCGGGCGCGCATCGAGCGCTGCGGTTCCGGCAGTAGCAGGGTGGCGCGGTGCCCGGAAACTTCTAGATGGCTGTAGCCGAAAATGTGCTCGGCGGCGCGATTAAAGGTTTCGATATAGCCCTGTTGGTCGACGGTGATGATGGCGTCGAGCACGTTGTCGAGCAGCGTACGCAGGTAGTCCTCGCGCTCGCGCACGGCCATTTCACTGGCAATGCGTTCACTGAAATCTTGAATCTGTGAGACGAAGTGCACGGGTTGGTTATCGCGGTTGCGTACCAGCGCCACACTGAGTAAGACCCAGATGATGCGGCCTTGGCTGTCCAGGTAGCGTTTTTCCATCTGGTAGGTATTGATCTCTCCGGCGAGCAATTCTTCGATGTGCTGCAGATCTGCATCCAGATCGTCGGGGTGGGTGATCTGTTGGAAGGTGCTGCTGAGCAGCTGTTCGCGGCTATAGCCGAGCATGTCGCAGAGCTGGTCGTTAACTTCCATCCACTCGCCCTGCAGTGACACCAGGGCCATGCCCTGGGGCGCAATGCTGAAGGCGTTGCTGAAGCGCTGTTGACTGAGTTGTAACTGGTCTTCGACGGCCTTGCGGTCGCTGATGTCCCAGATAAACCCGGAAATCCACTGCAGCTTGCCGTGGTTGTCGTATTCGCCGCGGCCTTTTTCCCGCACCCAGACGCTGTGACCATTGGCGTGCAGCAGACGGTAGGTCAGTTCAAAAGACTCCTGACGCTCGATGGCGGCCACCGCGCGGAAGGTGATCGGCAGATCGTCGGGGTGCACCACGCTGGAGAAGCTGCGCACGCTATTGTTGATGAACTCGTGCGCGGGGTAGCCGCACAACAGCTCAATCTCATCGCTCAGGTAGCTCATGGTCCAATCCGCATCACTGCGGCAGCGGTATACCGCGCCTGGCAGGTTAGCCACCAGGCCACGGAAGCGACTCTCGCTCTTCTGCAGTGCGCGCGTGGCCTGTTGCAGGTCATTGATGTCACTGGCGATACCCAGGTAGCCAGTGATGTTGTTGTGGTTGTCACGCATGGCGCTGACAGTCAGGTTGACGATGCGCGGTTCGCCGTTCTTGCGCACATAGGTCCACTGCCGGGTTTCCGGTTCGCCCTTGGCCGGTATCCAGGTGAGTGCTTCAAAATTCTTGATCTCACAGCCCTCCTCGAAGCTGAGTTGGGCGCTACGGGCTTGAGTTTCCTCCGCTAGGTGGAACAGCGCCGGGCTGTGCTGGCCGATCACTTCGTCGCTGCGGTAGCCCAGCAGGCGTTCTGCTCCGGTGTTGAATAAGGTAATCAGGCCCTCGGTGTCGGTAGTAATGATGCTCACCCCCGTGGCCGAATCGAGCACCGCTTGCAGGAAACGCCGCGCCTCACGGGTTTGCTCTTCGTGCTGCAGGCGTTCCAGCGTGGCGCCGACCCAGCGGGCGAACAGCCGCATGAACTCTTCATCCGCATCATCGAACGCGGTGCTGCGGGCCTCACTGGCGGCATAACACAGGGTGCCGAAGCGTTGGCCGGCGACCCAGACACTGGTGCCGATGTAGCTTTCCAGGGCGAATAGCGGGTAGCAGGGGTGGGCGGCATATTCACTCTCTCCCATGGCCGCGATGGTCAGTACATCATTGCTGTGCATGGCAATGCTGCAGTAGGTGTCGCCCAGGGCAAAACACTGGTCGTCCTCTAGGCTGCCGGGCGGTGAAACGTTGACCATCACCCGATAGGTTTGCGCGTCGATCTGGCTGATGATGCCGATCGGCATGCCATAGAACTCTGCCCCCAGTTGCAGGGCCTGACGCAGCTGCTCTTTGGTACTTAACCTAGGTAGCGCGGCGATTTCGTTGAGTGCGCGCAGGGCGGCCTGCTGGCGTTGCCAGCGTTGCTGGGCCAGTTCGCGTTGGCTGTCACGGCGTAGCGCGTCAAACAGCTGGCCCAGGGTAATCAGTAGGGGCTGCAACTGGGTGGCAAAGTCGGCGTTGTACCCGCCTTCACGATTGGCCAGGCCGAGCATGCCGAGCAGCTCGCCGTTGGCGTGAATCGGCAGGCCAGCAAAGGCTTTTAACGGCGGATGCCCGGGCGGCAAGCCGGCGCGCTTGGGGTGGCTGGTCGGGTCGTTAGTGATCAACGCCTCACCGCTGCGAATGACCTGGCCGAACAGGCTGTCGAGGTTGCGAAACTCCAGGCCCTGAGCTGCGTGGGCATCATAGAACGCGCGGGTTTCTGCATCCCAAGCGATGTTGCTAATGGCAAAGGTGCGCAGAAAGGGCGCACCGGCATCGTCTTGTAAAATTTCACCGACAAAGCCGAACTGGCTGGCACTGACGTCGAGGATTCGCCCGCGCAGTGACTCGAAGGCTTCGCGCTGGTTATGCCGGTTGATATAGGCCGCTTGTGCCTCGGCGATCAGCCCTAGCAGCTGACGCGACTCTTCAGTTTGTTGCTGCTTATCCTGCAGCTCAGCGTTATGGCGCCGCATGACGCGCTGGCTGCTGTGTTGCGTGGCCTGCAGCAGCAGGAGCAGCAGCGCTTCGGCAGCGAGCCAGGCTAGCAACCATTTGCCTACCAGCCAGCGCTGGTCCTGTTGGTGGAGGCTGTAGAGGTCGCTGATATCACGCCACGTCAGCGCCAGCACGGCGCTGTCGGTGCCGTTTGCGCCGGGTGAGTAACCACTCAAACGCACTTGATTGAGCAGGAAGGTGCGGCCTTGATCATCGAGCAGTTTAAAGGTGTCGCCGGCTTCGGGAGCCGGCAGCTGGTGCTGCGCGTGCCAATGCTGCACCTGCACTTGGGAAAAACCTGCCAGTTGCCAATACTCATGGACTTCTACAGCGGCGCGTAGCGCCTCACCGCCGCGGCCTGGGCCCTGTGTCGGTTGCTTGAGCAGTAAGGCAACCCCGGCACCCAGCTCGTTGTCCAGTTGTTGCAAGTTGCTCAGCACGTCAAGGCTGACCTCCAGCGCGCCGACATTAAGACGGCCCTCTGCGCTTTCTACGTACAGCGGCACAATGGCGTGCATGCTCAGGTTCTGGCCATTGGCTGCCAGGCCGGCGGTGGGTGAGGATTGGCCCAGGCTGTCGAGCAGCATAGGCCGTTGCGCAGCGGGAAAGTCGGCAAACCACTGGGGTTCATGTACCCGTAACAGCACTTCGGCTGTCGGCGCCAGGTGTATATACAGGGCGAACGGACGTATGCCTTGCAAGTTGCGCCAGCGCGGCGCCAGGCGGGTGAACAACTGGTTGCGTATAGCCGTCAGGCTCAGCTCATCGGCCTGTTCGCTGCTGCGCTGTACGTAGGCCTGGCGCACCAGTTCGACCAGCCAGGCGTCGGCGGCGATGGTTTCGGCCAGCAATTGTGCTTGCTGTTGCAGCTGCTGTTGGCTGTTGCGCAGGGTCAGGCTTTGCAGCTCATGCTGTTTGGCGAGTTGCAGGTTCCAGAAGGTGTCCTGCTGTTTTAGGGCAACGTTGCCGAGCACGCTAAAGAAAACCGCCAGCCCCAGGCTGCCGAGCCCGACTATCCAGTGAATCGCTGTGGCCTTGAGCGGTTTAGCCATCAGTCAGCCCCATTACAGTTGGGCGCAGCAACATGGGCGCTCAAGCCAGCCCCGCCAGCCGCCGCAAGCGTGCACATTCCGGATCGTCGGGTTCTGTGTCGAGTTCGCAGGCCGCTAGACGCATCAGGATATTTTCGCGTTTGACGTTATGGCTCGGCAGGCTGTAGCACGCGCCGATCAGTTCGCGCAGGTGCATCGGCAATTGCCATTGCGCCTTCATGCTGATGGCAAAGGGGCCGCTGAACTGATCAATGGCCTGCATGACCTGGTCTTCGCTGAAGCTCTGCCCACTGTCTTGCCATACCTGGGCCTGGTACAGCACGCACAGCTCGCCCATGCGGTGCAGCAGGGCTGCGCAATGGAACGGTGCCGGGTCCATTGCGCATTGGCGGGCTAGGCTGGTGCTGCGCTCGATCAACTGTTCAGTGCTGTCCAGGTGGGCCTGGGCAAATAGGCTCAGCAGCGGGTTTTCCAATGCGCTGGATTGGCGCAGCGCCAGGCTCATGGCCAAGTTGAGGCTGTTGTTCGCCCCCAGTTTTTGCAGGGCTTCGAGCAAGTTGGAACAAGGCTTGCCGGCCGCGTTGTAAGCGCTGCTATTCGCTACGCTGAGCAGGCGCGCACTCAACGCGGGGTCTTGCTGCCATTCGCTGGCCAGCTCACGCAGATCAATGGGCTCACCTTTGAAACTCTGCACCAGGCGATCGCGTACATGCGCCTTGAGGGGGAGTTGCAGTTCGCTTCTGGGCAAGCTGTGCAAGTGCGCAAGTAAGTCGTTCTGCGTGGCGTCAGCCAGCGGTTGTTGCTCATCAATGTCTGGCGGCAACAAGGCCTCCAGGCTGGTGGCCACATGTGCGGCCTGGAACGGTTTACTGATAAAGGCGTTGATCTTCAACGCGCGGACCGCCAGCACGCTGGCGCGGTCGGAGCGGCCGGTGATCACCACCAGCGGGGTGCTGCTGTTGTCGCGGCGAACCTGTTCGAGCAAGCGCGTGCCAGGGCCATCCGGCAGGTTCCAGTCGGATATAACCATGTCGACCGGGCGCTGCTGCCATTCGTGCAGCGCGGCGCCGATGTTGTCCAGGCATACCACTTGGCAGCTGGGGCGCAGGCTGAGAACGATCTGCTTGAGCAGGTCGGCGATCCAGCTGTCATCCTCAAGAATCATTACACGCATGTGTTATGCCTTAGTTCGTCGTCGCGACGCTTAGCGCTCATTGGCTGCCCCGTTGTTCGGGGTTTGTCGGTTGAGCATGCCCGAAATAATGGGCTTGAGCACGGTTGTCGCCAGGTTGTGGGTGTTAATCAAACGGTTCAATACCATCGCCTGCCAACAGCGGCAGGGCAGGCGCCAAGCGTCTTGCGGAGCATTCATGGGGGCAGGGCCAGTCCTTTGCCTAAGACCGGCAGTATAGATGCTGCTAAGAACACGGCATTCTTATGCGAAAGACCAAC
>Ga0102830_1000847_pt1 | contig 12297 bp, 10 predicted proteins | sample ColrivemetaGS703_FD_84511 | JGI IMG/M metagenome (GOLD analysis project Ga0102830, IMG submission 84511) | Estuarine microbial communities from the Columbia River estuary - Freshwater metaG S.703 | ecosystem: Environmental > Aquatic > Marine > Intertidal zone > Estuary | place: USA: Columbia...
CCCAGTCGGCATCACTACTGCTGCCGACGGGTGTGGGAAAGAAACTGCTGGCGTTGTTGATCAGCACGTCCAGACGTCCGAAGTCCGCCAGTACCGCCGGTATCAATGCATCGCGCCGCGTGGCATCGCCCAGATCGGCCTGCAGGGCGATGGCGCTGTCCGGCCGGGCTTGGTTGAGGTCGGCGCACAGAGCCACTGCCTCAGCTGCAGAGTTCTGGTAATGCAGGGCGACACGATAGCCGCGGCCGTGCAGGTCGACGGCCAGTGCCGCGCCGATGCGACGGCCGGCACCGGTAATCAGGACCACGGCAGAATCATTTGGCATCATCGAATCTCGGTTCAAAACAGGACATAGACAAGGTATCCTGAACGGGCATCAATGACTAGTGAAAGACCGCATGGAATTGCCCCGTCCCTCCGAGGAGGCGCTCGCCCACAGCGCACGCCTGACTGACATCATCCACCAGGCCATCGCGCTCGAGCAGGGCGCGATTCCGTTCGCGCGCTTCATGGAACTGGCCTTATATGCGCCGGGTCTGGGCTATTACAGCGCGGGTGCCCGTAAATTCGGTGCTGATGGCGATTTCGTGACCGCTCCCGAACTCGGTGGCGGTTTTGCCTATGCCTTGACCCAGGCTTGCGCGGGCATTTTGGCCCAGCTTGAGGGTGGCGGGATATGGTTCGAGATCGGTGCCGGCACCGGCGCTCTGGCCGAAAAGACCCTGAAATGTCTGCAGCAATTGGACCGACTTCCCGCCGCCTATTGGATCCTCGAGCCGAGTGCGGATCTTCGTGAGCGGCAACACGCCCATTTGCAGGCCAGTCTGCTGCCCGAATTGTTCGCCCGCTGCGTCTGGCTGGACGCACCGCCGGAGCAGCCCTGGCAGGGCGTGCTGGTGGCCAACGAAGTCATTGACGCACTGCCGGCCACCCGCTTCATCAAGGAAGAGGGCGAGGTATACGAAGAATGCGTCGCGCTCGATGCCAAGCAGCAGTTCGCGCGGGTGATGCGTCCGGCCGATGCCCTGGTCAGCGGCGCGGTACGCCATCTCGAGCGTTATCTGCAACGGGAGTTCGAGGAAGGCTACTGCTCGGAGGTGCTACCGCAGCTGCCCTATTGGATCCAGGCCGTGGCCGGTACCATGCGCCGCGGTGCCATGCTGTTCATCGATTACGGCTACCCACGCGGGGAATACTACCTGCCCGAACGCGATGACGGCACTTTAATCTGCCATTACCGGCACCGTGCGCACGGAGATTATTTCGTCTGGCCCGGACTGCAGGATCTGACCGCTTCGGTGGATTTCACCGCTTTGGCCGAGGCCGGCACCAGTGCCGGATTCCAGCTGGCCGGCTACTGTTCCCAGGCCAATTTTCTGCTGGCCAACGGGCTTGCCGAATACATCGTCGCTTATGAAAGCGGCATGGATGAAATCGCGCGCTATCGCGAAAGCCAGATGGTCAAGAAACTGATTCTTCCCGGTGAAATGGGCGAACGTTTCCAGTTCATGGGTTTCGCCAGAGGCGTTGATTTCAGCGCCGCATTCGCCCAGGGCGATCTGAGTTACCGTCTGTGAATCCACTGCGCTGGCCGCGCCTGTGGTTGGCACTCTGGTTTGCCGGCATGGCGATTGGTGCCTATCTGTCGCTGCGCGCCGGCATCCTCCGTGAGCCCATCATTCCGCCCCTCGACAAGCTCCTGCATGCGCTCGGCTACGGGGTTTTGGCCATGCTGGCCTGTGGCCTGTTCGCGCCCGGGCATGCACGCCGTGCGGCATTGCTCTGGTTGCTATTGTTCGGCGGCCTCATTGAATTGGCGCAGGGCGTATGGGCCGTCAACCGACTTGCAGATCCGTGGGATCTGCTGGCCAATGTCTGCGGCATCGGGCTCGCGGCAATACTGTTTCGACGGGTTAATATGCTGAACTTGGTTGAACGCGTGATTCGAAACGCGCTTTAGCTATAAGCCGACCGGTTTTCCCAGGACGGATCGGGATGCCAGGTTTTCATCCATTCCAGCAGTGCTTTGAACGACATCGGCCGGGCGATGGCAGAGCCCTGCCCCTGTATGCAGCCGATTTCCAGCAGGATGCGGCCGTGTTCCAGTGTTTCGACCCCTTCGGCGATAACCTTGCGGTCGATGCTGCGTGCCAGATCCAGAATGCTCTTGAGCAGAATCACGTCATTGGGGTGTTCGGTGATACCGCATACGAAGCTCTGATCGATTTTCAGGGTTTCCACGGGCAGTTTACGCAGATAGGTCAGCGAGGAATAGCCGGTTCCGAAATCGTCAAGCGAGCAGCGGACGCCGAATTTTGCACAATCGCGGATGATTTCGCACACCCGGTCAAGATCGTCCAGTGTGGTGGTTTCCAGTATTTCAAGTTCAAGTGGACAAGTTTGGTGGCCGCTGCAATCGCCCAACCGGGAACGCATGTATTCCACGAAATCCGTTTTTTCAAGGTGACGCGCCGATATATTGATGCTGATGGTCAACGCCATATCATTCAGGCGTAGTCGCTCGTAGTCGGCCAGAGCCTGATCGATGACCCACTCACCGAAGGAAACTTCAAGCACGCTACCCTGGATGTCCGGCAAAAAGGCGCTTGGCGGCAGCAGGCCGCGTTCGGGGTGATTCCAGCGGGCCAGTGCTTCGATGCCGAGGATGGCGCCCGTGGCCATATTGACCTTGGGTTGGTAGTACAGCTCGAACTCGTCGTCTGTCAGGCCTTTTCTGATGCGTTCGAGATTCTCGTTGTGTACGCGCAGATCGTGGTCGAAGACCTCATCGAAGATCTGGAAGCGGTTGCGGCCAGCCTGCTTGGCGTGATACATGGCCTGATCGGCCTGGCGCATCAGCTGTTCGCCGGTGTTTGTCAAGGCTTGCGGATAAAACGTGATGCCGATGCTGGCACTGACCGTGAGCGCAAAATCGCCATAGGGAATGGGGGCGGCAACACTGGCCAAAATGCGCTTGATGACCGTAAGCGACTCCTGCTCGGTGGGCAGGCCAGTAATGACCGCCACGAATTCATCGCCGCCGAGCCGCGCCACGGTTTCGTGGGCACGTAGACAGCTGGTGATGCGTTCGGCAACGGTGATCAGGACTTGGTCGCCGGCTTCGTGCCCGTAATCATCGTTCACCTCCTTGAAGTTGTCCAGATCGATGAAGGCAATAGCCAGTTTCTTTTTTTCACGCTTGCTTTTCGACATTTCCAGCTGCAGGTGGTCGGCAAGCAGGATCCGGTTAGGTAGCCCGGTCAGGCCATCATAAAAGGCATTGTATTCGAGCAGGCGCTGCTGTTCTTTCTGCACGCTGATGTCGGTGAACAGACCGATGTAGTTGCTGGGATTTCCCTGCGCATCTAACACCGTACTGATCGCCAGCTGTTCCGGATAGACCTCGCCGGATTTGCGCCGGTTCCAGATTTCACCGTTCCAGTAATGTTCGGTCTTCAGTTTGTCCCACATCGCTTGGTAGAATTCCTGGCCGTGCCGGCCAGAACTGAAATGCTCCGGCGTCTTGCCGATGACTTCCTCGCGACGGTAGCCGGTAATTTTGCTGAAAGCGATATTGGTCTCGATGATGCGTGCGTTCAGGTCAGTGATCATGATGCCTTCATGCGCGCTGGAGAACACGCTGGCGAAAAACTGCATTTTCTGTTCCGCAAGCACCTGATCGGTGATCAGCTGGCAGGTGCCGAATGCATGGATGGCTTTACCTTCATCATCACGCTCGAATTCGGCGTTCACGCGGAGCCACTGCACTTCATCGTTGACGATAATTCGGTGCCGTGTATCATAATTATGGCCCTCAAGTGCCGCCTGCCACGCTTTGCCTACGGCTTCCCGATCATCGGCGTGGATATGTTCGAAGAAGATTGAAAAAGTCATTGGCGTAGCCGGAGAAACACCTAAGATATGGTAGATTTCATCGCTCCACTGGATGCTGTCGCTGGCAATGTCCAGCGCCCAGCTGCCAATCCTGCCAACGGCCTGTGCCCTATGGAAATCATCCAAGGTTGACTGCAGTTTGTTGTTCAGGCGTTCGCGCGCCTGTCGCATGTCAACCAATTGCTTGTGCGCCGCAGCCAGTTTCTGGAGAATGCCAGAATTGCCTTGGGTATGGCGATACAGCCCGGAATCGACTTTTTCATCGCCCAGGTGGGCGATGGCTTCGAAAACCCGCACAATCGTGCCGCCCATGATGTTGTGCAGGCTGCGTTTAATGCGCAAGATGTTCAACAGGAAAAGAAACGCAACGAAAATGAAAAGGTAACGTAGCCGGTCCGCCCGTAGTTTCGCTGCCCTTACATTGTCCTGCTCATGGGCCGTGATACGCTTGTTGAATTCCTGAATATTCCAGAGCATCAAGGCTTTGCCGCGGTTGTACTCGGCATCATACAGCTGCATCATAGCCGGGTGGGGGGAGATGCTAAAATCGTGCGAGATTTTTTCAATCTGGGAAAAAACGTCCTGCTCCTTTGCTACCAGATTGTCGCTCAGCTTTTGCGCGCGGTGAAGGAAATCGACATCCACCTGTCTTACCTCGAGCATTTTAATCTGCTGCTCAACTGCTGGATTTTTGCTGGCCAGACGGGTCCGCAGTTCCAGGCTGGGATTCCAGGAATACAGTCCATTCTCGAGCGGAATCGCCAGCAGTCCATTCTTCGTATCGAGTGCCTGCTGATAGGCGCTCAGATAATTACGGTTGCCGGTGATGGCGTAAGTGCGTGCCAGCCGTGTACTGGTTTCCGTGGCAAGCAGTAGTTCATTGGCCAGCGCATTGGACTGGATAAGCCGGTCATTGGCTCTGTCGACCTCGTGTTCCGAATAGACGTAAAGACCGAAAATCGTCGCCATAGCCAAAATCAGCAGAAAGGCAATCCAGAGCCCACGGACGACCGGATTATTGATGATCTGCTTGCCCACTCAGGCCTCCTTGGCCGTGACAATGGCTTCAATCCGTGCCTTGCGGAGTAATTCACCGACGGCCGGCCCGGTCGGATTACCGGAAAGATGCCCCGCCCGTACCGACGAAGCCGCCAGGAAACAGCGTTGCAGCAAATCGCCATTGCTATAGATATCTTCCGTCATGCCCAGACGGCCTCGCTTATCAGCCTCACATATCAGCACCAGCTGCGCAACCCGCTCGGGCCGGCGGAAGGCATCAAGCCGTGCCAGCAAGTCATACACGGTTTCCGGGCGCAATTCCTGCAGCCGGTGCACATTCAGGTGTTCGCGGCAGGCATGGGCGGCCATGGCGGCATATTCGCTCGGCACTTTCCAGCGCGCGCAGACCGCCTGCACCGGTGCAAGTCCGTGATGTTCGTGCGCGATGTGTTTCGGCCATTCCTCGGCCGGCGTCAGGCCCTTGCCCAGATCATGCAGCAGCGCGGCGAAACCGATCAACGCATCGCCCGGCGCCAGCCGCGCCGCCATGTCACAGACCATTTCGATGTGCCGGCCGGTATCGATTTCAGGATGGTATTCCGGCCGCTGCGGTATGCCATAAAGCACTTCTACTTCCGGCAACAACACGGCCAGCGCGCCGCAGGCGCGCAAGGTCTGCAGGAACGCCGAGGGTGTCCGGCTGGCCAGGGTGGCGCGGACTTCCTGCCAGACCCGTTCCGGTACCAGATGGTCGACTTCGCCGGCGGCCACCATGCCCCGCATCAACGTCATAGTTTCGGGCGCCAGCGAAAAGCCGAGGTGGGCGAAGCGCGCCATGAAGCGCGCTGCCCGCAGAATCCGGACCGGATCTTCCGCGAACGCGGGTGAAACATGACGCAGCACACGGGCCTGCAGATCGGACCGGCCATTGAACGGATCAATCAGTGAACCGTCGCAATCGCGGGCGATGGCGTTGACGGTGAAATCGCGGCGGGCCAGATCCTGTTCCAGTGTCACCTGCGGATCGGCATGGAATACGAAACCTTTGTAACCCGGCGCGCTTTTGCGTTCGGTGCGGGCCAAGGCGTATTCCTCGCCGGAACGCGGATGCAGAAATACCGGGAAATCGGCACCGACCGCACGGAACTCGGCGGCCATCATCGATTCAGGGCTTTCGCCGACCACCACCCAGTCACGGTCGCCCGGAGCAAGACCGAGCAGGGCATCGCGTACCGCACCGCCGACCAGATAGGTTTTCATCGGCGTTTCTTCTTCGCCGGCGCTTCGCCATCGTCAGCCAACAGCCGGTCGAAACGCTGACATGCCGCATCCCGATTCGGGGGCTCAACGGCCAGAAGGCCGGCACAGCGGCTGCCGATACTGTTGTCCGGGAACTGCCCCCGCCACTGCGCGGATGCCGGCCAGTCCTGTCGACGGATCAGCTCGTTGTGCCATTGTCCGATCAGCCAGATGTTGGCCGGATCTTCCGGATTACTGCGGATGAGCGCAAGTGGCGCACTACCGGTACTCATGCCCTGCCTGAACTGGATGGCCTCCAGCCAGGGCAGTAGAGGATTGTGCCGCAGGCCCTGCCATTGGACGTCGGTCAGCGCTCCCGATTTGGCGGCCAGGAAGGCGCTGCGGAGTTCGGCTTCCTGCGGCGGTGCGCCAGCCCACGCAGCGGGCAGGGCGGCGGCGATTATAATGACCAAGAGAGCGTGCTGTTTCAGGTGCATCGCGGAATTCCGTTTACGACGACGTCAAAGGATAAGCATATGGCGGCTTGGTGGATATATCCAGTCTTGGGCATCGCCACCGGGCTGCTGTCGGGATTGCTCGGTATCGGCGGCGGTCTGCTGCTGGTGGGTGCACTCATTCTTCTGTTGCCCGCACAAGGAGTTCCGGAGGCCATTGTGGTGCCGGTCGCCTTGGCCAGTTCCCTGGCCAGCATCGTACTGACCGGCCTGTCATCGGCGTATGCGCATCACCGGCGTGGCGCCGTATTGTGGCTGACCGTGCTGTGGTTGGTGCCCGGCATGCTGCTGGGTGTCGTCGCCGCCGGTTTCGGGGTGGTGCAGTGGGCAGGGCCAGGGCTGCGTTGGATCGTGGCGGGCTATTGTGTGTTGGTCGCGCTGCAATTGTTCGCCGATTGGCCCGGTCCCCGCCCTGCCGGCCCGATGACGCCTGTCGGTTGGCCGTGGAGCATGGCCGGTGTCCTGATCGGTGCGATTTCCGCCGTGGTCGGCATCGGTGGCGGCAGTATGACGGTACCGGCACTGATATGGCGCGGCGTACCGGCCGTGAAGGCCGTCGCCACATCGGCGGTTTGCGGAGTGTTCATTGCCTTGGCGGCGGCGCTGACCTATAGCCAGCTGCACAACCCGCATACGATGCCGGCCCATAGTCTGGGTTATGTTTATCTGCCCGCAGCCTTGGGCGTGGCACTGACGTCGGTGTTGTGCGCGCCATTGGGCGCGCGCTGGGCCCATCAATTGCCGGCCAATGCGCTCAAGCAGCTCTTTGCATTCTTTCTGCTGGTGATGGCACTGTCGCTGATGCTGAAATTCTGAGTTCTCACTCTTGATAGAATGATACATGTAACTACAGCGGAATAGCGATGACCACAGTTGATCAGTACCTCTCGGCAGCAGACCATGCGATGCAACAGGGCCAACCGCCGCTGGCGCTCCAGCTGCTTGTGGCAGCGCTTGCGGCCTTTCCCGAGCATCCTGATATCCTGAGCCGGCTCGCCATCGACGCCTATCAGCGCGGCGCGATGCGGGAAGCCATTGCCTACTTCGAACGGGCATTGGCAGTGGACGAATCGCCTGACAACCGATGCAATCTTGCCATAGCTCTTTGTGATGTCGACCAATATGCCTCAGCACTTCAAACCATCCAAGCCCTTTCCGAGCGTCAGTGTGAAGATCCACTGATTCAATTTACAGCAGCCCGTGCTTGGCGGGGCACCGGTAATCCAGAACGTGCTTTGCAGGCTATATCCAGGGCAATCGATGCGGCGCCCGAGGATGCCGATTTTCGTTTGTTGCGTGCGCAGATTTCCGTGGATCAAGACCACTGGGACAGTGCGCTGACGGATATTGCCGCCGTTCCGGTCCATCACCTCTCGCCTTTCCAGCATTACCGTTTGTGCGGGCTTCTGATGCAGACAGGACAATTTACCCGCGCGATGCCGGAATACCGGGCGCTGGTTGCGCGTGCACCCGGTTATGCCGAGGCCTGGCTGGGGCTGGCGGCTGCGTGTGAACGCGCGAATGATCTCGATGGTATGCAGGACGCGCTGACCAGGGCGCAGATGTTGCCCTTGAATTCCGCACAACATGCGGGAGTCAATCAATTGCAGGGCAAGCTGGCGTCGCGACGGAGCGACAACACGTCAGTCTGCCACTTTTTGGGTGCGGCATACGAAGCCGATGTCCCCGATCCGCTCTGGAAAAGCCAGGTCGGATTCGATTACGGACAATGCCTAGACAAGGCCGGCCGGTATGCCGAAGCCTGGCAGGTCTTCAATGCCGCACATGCGACCCGCAACCGGATCAAGACCGATGCCGCCGGTGATCACCAGGCTCTGGACTTCTTTGCCCTATTGCGCGTCCCCGCGAGTGGTCATTGGCCTGCGCTCGCCGCGCCGGTAGATCACCGGCCCGATCCGGTGTTCGTGGTCGGTTTTCCGCGGTCTGGCACGACGTTGCTGGAGCAGATTCTCGATGCCCGCGATGGGCTGGTGTCCTTTGACGAGCAGCCCTATCTATCGAAAACCCTGCTGGCGTTGCAGCAGGCCGGCCTCGATTATCCGGCCGGCCTTGATGCGTTGGATGCGGAAGTCCGGCAACGGCTGCGCGATTATTATTTCAAGCAGACCGAGGCCCGCGTTCCCGCACCGGGCAATCGCCGTCTGGTGGACAAAAATCCGCTCAACTGGGCGCGTCTGCCGCTGATCCGCGCCCTGTTTCCACAGGCACGGGTCATTCTTGCCCTGCGTCATCCCTGCGATATCATTCTCAGCTGTTACATGCAGAATCTACGCACGACAGTCCTCGGCGGTGCGTTTTCCGATTTCGGCCGCATTGCCGATCTGTATATCGCCATGGCGGAGTACTGGCAGGCCTTGATGCCGAAGCTCGATCTTCCGGTACTGGTCTCGCGCTACGAAAATCTGGTCCAAGATCCGGAAGCCAGTACCCGTGAAATTGCGACGTTCCTCGATATTCCCTGGGATGCCTGCTGGCTCGATAACAGCACGCATGCCCGCAACAAGGCGATTATCCATACGCCGAGCTATGCCCAGGTGATACAGCCACTGAATACCAAGGCTATGGGACGCTGGCGGCATTACCGTCCGTTTTTCGATGCCGTAGTCATGGCGCGTCTGGAGCCGGCGGTTTCGTCGATGGGTTACGCGCTGGATTGATTTCCGGCAATTCGAGATCCAATGCGATCGCCAGATGATCGGACCCGGCGGCGATGTGGGTCTGGTATTGGCTGCTGGCCATGCCGCCGACCAGAATGTGATCGATGGGGCGTTTCGCGGCCCAGCTCGGGAAGGTCGGCAGACTGATCTGCGGCGGTGCCAGGCTTGTGAACTGGAACAAGCGGCTCATCTCCGGCGCGAGCAGATCGCAGTTGAAGTCCCCCATCAAAGCAAGACGCGGTTTATCGGCCAATAGCTCGGCCAGATACGCGATCTGTACGCGCCGCGCACTGGCACTCAGCGACAGATGGGTGACCGCGATATGCCAAGGCAGGCCGTCATTGGCGAATTCCGCGAGCAACACCCCCCGGCCGGGTATCCGGCTGGGCAGGACGAAATGCTCAATCTTGAACGGTTTCAGACGCAATAGCAGGGCATTGCCGGAGCCGGCAAAGCGGCTGATGCGACGCGTGGCTTGGTGCGAACTGAAGGGAAAGCCGGCCTTTTCCGCCAGATAATCCGACTGGTTAGAAAACCCAGAGCGCATACTGCCAGGATCACATTCCTGAAGACCGACCACGTCGAAGGGCGCATAGGTCTGTGCCAGTGCGTCCAGGTTGCCGCGTTTGCCGTTCGGAAACACATGTGACCATGAGCGCGTCACATACTCGCTGTACGCCCGGGTGGTGGAGCCGGCCTGGATGTTGCTGCTGAGGAGTTTGATCCGACGGTCGGTCATGAGCGACCCCGCCGGAGCGGGGCAGGCATTTATTTTTTCGCGGCGGCTGCAGGCAGCGCGTCGCGCTCCTTGGCAATTAGGTATTCGGCGACCTTGAGCGATTCTTCATGCGATTTCGCCGTAATCCGGTATTTGCCGTTAACGATGAGGGTCGGCGTACCATTGACACCGGCACGTTGCGCGAACTGACGGGCGCGGTTGAGTTTGGCGGAAACCGTAGTGCCGTTCATCACGCTCAGGATCTTGGCGCGGTCGACCCCAAGGCTGGCATAGACGTCGGCGAATTCCTCGACGCTGGCGGTCTTCACTTTCTTATCGATGAACACGGCTTTGAATACCGCGTCATGGGTCCGTTCTTGGACTTTAAGGGCTTCAGAGGCAAAAAAAGCGCGGGCACCGTTGTCCCAAATGCCGCCGAAGGCCGCCGGAACGTAACGCAGTTTGACATCGGCCGGCAATGATTTTTTCCAGTTGTTGACCAAAGGCTGGAACTGCGCGCAGTGGATGCAGGTATAGCCAAACACTTCGGCCACTTCGATGCCGCCTGTGCCCCAGGTCGGCTGTGCTGGATTCAGCACGACATAATCCTTGCCGGCGACCGGCACGCCGGCCTTCAATTGGGCGCCGACGGCGAGCGGGGCGAGCAGTAACAGACTGAATACAAGACGACGGATCATGATTACTCCTTTGGGAAAAACAAAGCCGATAACATCAGGATGCTATCGGCTTGCTGAACGGATGCTGTCAGAGGCTTACTTCGCGGCGGGTTTGCCGGCCTTGTGCAGGCCCTGCAGGTAGGTCGCCAGGCCCTGGATTTCTTCATCGCTCAGGCCTTTGGCGGCCTGCGACATGATGACATTGGCGTTTTTGTCCTTGCCCCACACGGTGCCGGCGCGGAATTCGTTCAGACGCAGACTGATGTATTCGGCATGCTGGCCGCCGAGCGCGGGGTAGGTCGGGCCGGGCATGCCGGCGCCGGCCGGGCCGTGGCATGCCATGCAGGCGGGAACACCAGTGGCGGCGTTGCCGGAGCGGAAGATTTTCTCACCGACCTGATAGAACTTCTTGCCGGCATTCGGGCCTTGGGCAATCACGGTTTCATCGGCCAGACCGGCAATCACTTTCTGCTGGCCGAAATAGGCGCCGATATCACGCATATCCTGTTCGGTCAGAACCGCAGCCATGCCGAGCATGATGGCATTGTTGCGTTCGCCGGATTGGTACATCTTCAGCTGGCGCCAGATGTATTGTTCGTGCTGGCCGGCAAGTTTCGGATACATTGCAACGGCGGCATTGCCGTCAACTCCGTGGCAGGCGGCGCAGGCGCCAGCTTTGGCTTGACCGGCTTTCGGATCACCGGGCTTGGCCGGGCCGGTATCCATGGCAACGACCGGTGCCGGCACGGCAGCTGCCGCGGCATCGGCCGGAGCGGCCTCTGGATTTGCCGGAGCGACAGCCTGTTGGGCAATGGCGCCGGTGAAAACCAAAGCGGTGCTCAGGACGAGGAGGTGGGAGAGCTTCATTGAGACTCCGAAAGCAAAAAGTGGGTTAAGTGTCGGGCATGCCCGTCAGTCGCCAATTATCCCAGTGTTTACGGGGTTCGGTCAATCCGCAACGGCGTTTCGCCGGAGTAACAAAGGGTAGAATAGGCCAATCTCCCCCGTAGCGGTCCTCATGGCCAATCCCCTTGCCCAAGCCGAATTCGTGCTCTCGGCCAATGCCCTCGCCCAGTTGCCGAAAGACAGTCTGGCCGAAGTCGCGTTCGCGGGCCGCTCTAATGCCGGAAAATCGACGGCCCTGAATGTGCTCTGTAACCAGAACAGCCTGGCCCGGACCTCCAAGACGCCGGGCCGCACCCAACATCTGGTGTACTTCCGTATCACCGAAAACCGCTATTTAGTCGATCTGCCCGGCTACGGTTATGCCAAGGTGCCGATTGCCGTGCGCGATCACTGGCAGGCCTTCATTACCCGCTATTTCCAGATTCGCGAGCCGCTGGTGGGCTTGGTGCTGGTGATGGACGTGCGTCACCCCCTTCGTGATTACGACCTGCAGATGCTGGACTACGCTTTCAAACGCAATATTTCCGTGCACTGTCTGCTGACCAAGGCCGACAAGCTCGGCCGCAGCGAGCAGGCCCGAACCCTGGCGCTGGTAAAGAAGGAACTGGCCGGACGCGCCAGCGCGCAGCTGTTTTCCGGTTCGGCCAAGCTCGGCCTGGACGAAGCACGCG
>Ga0102830_1000851_pt1 | contig 12257 bp, 7 predicted proteins | sample ColrivemetaGS703_FD_84511 | JGI IMG/M metagenome (GOLD analysis project Ga0102830, IMG submission 84511) | Estuarine microbial communities from the Columbia River estuary - Freshwater metaG S.703 | ecosystem: Environmental > Aquatic > Marine > Intertidal zone > Estuary | place: USA: Columbia...
AATGCTGATATCGCAACAGGTACAGTTGGAACTCTTATTTCTTCTAGTGCAACCATTACAAATGCCAGTGTAACAACAGGTACAGTTGGTACTTTGTTATCAACAAATGCTAATGTAACAACAGGTACAGTTGGTACTTTGGTTGGTTCTACTATAAATGCTACCACTATTTCTGGTGGTACAGTTGTTGCTACAACATATACTGGTGGTTCTATGAGTTTAAGTGGAAACTTGACATTAGCTGGAACATTAACAACAGTAAATATTACCACAACAAATATTAGTGAAACAAATGTATCAGCTGGTAGTGTTACAGCAACTAATGTTGGAGTAACAACGGGTACAATCGGAACTTTAATCTCTACAAATGCAAATGTAACAACAGGTACAGTTGGAACTCTTATTTCTTCTAGTGCAACCATTACAAATGCTAGTGTAACAACAGGTACAGTTGGTACTTTGATTTCTACAAATGCAAATGTAACAACAGGTACAGTTGGTCTTTTGAGAGTAACAACAAGTACAATTGGGACTTTACAGGCTAACTTGGGAGTTATGTCAGAAGCTATTATAGTAAATAGTAGTGTTCTTACGAGTATGACAGCACCTAGCATTGTCTCTACAAATATAAGTTCAGGGGCATTAAACTTAAGTACAGGATTGACAACTGGAACAGCAAGAGTAATTACAAGTTTATTGGCAGTTGGAAATTCCAATACAGTAGGTAACATCTTTACTACTGGTGGAAATGTGGGTATTGGTACGATTAGTCCTGGAAGTGTTGTGGATGTAAAAGGTGCAAGTACTTGGGGTACTTTTAGAATGGCGCCTTCTACTTCAGGAGGAGAAGTAGGTGTAGGGTTCTTTGGTTTAAACGACTTTACTGCATCTGCTCAAAGTACTAGTGGAAACTGGTTGTTAGGTACAGGTATGTCCGGTTTAGGAGCCAGTAATTTTGGTTTGTTACGAAACACAACAGCAATGTTTGCAGTATCGACATCAGGTAATATGACAGTAGTAGGAGATATAACAGCATTTGGAAGTATATCTGATATGAGATTCAAGGAAAACGTTGAAAATATTCAATCTGAATTTGCTTTAAATAAAATTAAAAATTTGAGACCTGTGACATTTACTTGGAAAGATAATATTGCTAACGAATCTAAAATTGGTACACAAGATGCTGGTTTTATAGCTCAAGAAGTAGAAGAAGTTATAGACTATGCAGTTGATGAATTTGAAGAAATTGGTTCTGGAGAAGTATACAAAAAGATTAAACACGAACGTATTATTCCATATCTAGTTGGTGCTATCCAACGTCTTGAAGCAAGAATTGCTGAATTGGAAAAACAATAAAAACTGATTGGAAAAATATAAAATAAAAAATATAAAATATAAAATAAAAAAAAGATATTATAATTTATATAAATCAATTATAATAGTCTGTTTAAAAGTGATTTTATCGAAATATGTGTCTTTCGTAAAAAAAAATAATATTGTATAAAGTTAATAGTAAGATATGTCATCAAAAAAGGTAATTGATATTGCTAATTCCTTGGAGTTTATAAGTGATTATAACTCTAATGGAATTACTGGTAGTAATTCTAGAATAAGTACTAGTGATAATGGTGAATTACTACTTTATTATGGAAATCCATCGATAAATTCAACTACAGGAACAGTTGTTTTATATAATGGTGGATTGAGTATTAACACTACAGAATTAGCAACAAGTTATACATCAGGTGGTGGGATTACAATTCGCGGTGGTGGTGCTATAGGTGGTGATTTATATGTTGGGTCAAATATATATGTAGAATCAATAGTATCATCAAATTCAATGGTGTCATTGGGTATTACAACTGGTAATATAAATTTTACAGGAGATATATATAAAAACGGATCTATATATGTTAGTTCTCAATGGACATCTGATACGAATGGTAGCATCATTTATACTGGTGGAAATGTTGGTATTTCTACAACATCTCCAATATATTTATTAGACATTAATGGTACCAGTAGATCAGTTGATATATTAGCTACAAATAGTACAATAACTACATTAAACTTATCAGGATTAACTGTTGGTAATATAAATTTTACTGGTAATTTATATGAAAATGGTAATCCATATATAAGTTCTCAATGGTTTAGTGGTACAGGTGGATCTTTGAGTTATACAAATGGAAATGTAGGTATTGGGACAACTTCTCCAAATAGTAAATTTGATATAAGAGGTGATATTAATGTATCTGGAGATTCTAATTCTTCAATGATATCGGCTTCAAAAACTGGTAATGTATTAACTATTAAAAACACATCTTCAAATGGTAATTCTGCAATAGATTTTAATAATAATTCTGGCGTGTCAAAATTATATATTGGATATGCAAATTCTGGAAGTTCATTAACTAATTTAATTGGTTCAGGGTATTTATTAACAGAAGATGCTACGTCTTTAAAAATTGTTTCTGGTAATAATATAACTATTCCTGTTATTATAAATTCAAATGATAATTCTGTTTCAATAACTACAACAACAGACTCTGATGATATATATTCAGGATCCTTAAAAGTGGCTGGTGGTGCAAGTATAGAAAAATCTTTATATATAGGAGATGATGTTCACGTTAGTAGAGATTTATATGTAGATGGTGCGATAAATGGTGCTGCTAGTAGTTCTAGTACATTTGCATATTTAACATTAACATCAACTGATAGTGCTATAAATATGAGTACTGGATCTCTTGTTACATATGGAGGTATAACAATTCAAAACACTGAAAATGCATATTCTACAACTCAGGGAGGAAGTCTATTAGCTGCAGGTGGAGCATCTATAATGAAATCTGTATATGTGGGTGAAGATTTATATGTTACAAATATGTTAAAATCTACTACTATATCAGTTTCAAATCTTCAAGTTGATAATATAACTATGGGTACCATTATTACAGAATTAAATTTAGGACTATCTAATATATATTCTGGGTCATTTACACCATCTAATAATATAACATCTTTTACTGATATTGTCCCATTGATATTTGATAATGATATAATTAGATCATTTGTAATAACATTAACTGCTAGTATAACAGCAGATACTAATTTATACGAAACCTTTATTTTAGAAGGTGTTCAAACTGATACGGAATGGGATATGTATACAAGTAGTTATGGTGACACTACAAATATAGCTTTTGATATAACATCTTCTGGACATATACAATATACTACCCCGAATTTTACAGGATTTGTGGATGCGATATTTAATTATCACGTAGAACAAATAAGAAAAACAGGAAGTTCACAGTATACTGGATTAGCTACAAATGGAACATTGATATTAAATACAATTCAATTATTAGGAACTGAAGATTCAAATCGAGGTGTTAATAATGGAGCATTGTATATTTCTGGTGGTTGTACGGTAGAAAAAACATTATATAGTTTAAATTTATCATCTGGAAATGCGAAATTTACAAGTGTTTCTTCTGGAAATATAAATATATCTGGTGATTTAATTGTAGGTGGTACATTAACTACTGTAAATATAACAACTACAAATATAAGTGAAACAAATGTATCAGCTGGAAACGTGACAGCAACAAATATGAATATTACAAATTCTACAGTTTCAAATATAATATCTACAAATATAAATGCAACAGCAGGTTCTATTGGAAGTTTGATTACAACAAATGCTGATATAACAACAGGTACAATTGCAACTCTTATTAGTTCTAGTGCAACCATTACAAATGCCAGTGTAACAACAGGTACAGTTGGTACTCTTATTTCTTCTAATGCAACCATTACAAATGCCAATGTAACTACAGGTACAGTTGGTACTCTTATCTCTTCTAGTGCAACCATTACAAATGCCAATGTAACTACAGGTACAGTTGGTACTTTGATTGGTTCTAGTGCAACCATTACAAATGCTAGTCTAACAACAGGTACAGTTGGAACTTTGATTGGATCAAATGTTAACGTAACAACAGCTACAGTTGGTACGCTTAGTGTAATTGGTGGTGGAGGTTTGGCCGTTACTAACAACATTTCAAGTGCTGGTTTAATTGTGGGTGGTAATGGATTGATACTCAATGGTGAACAGAACGTTACCAATATTACCCCATCTACATCGACTACAACTGGTGCTATTCGAGTCAGTGGTGGTGTAGGTATTGTTGGAAGTGTAAATATAGGTGGGACCATAAATGCTCCTGACGCTAATGTAACAACAGGAACAATTGGGACTCTTATTTCTTCTAGTGCAACTGTTACAAACGCTAATCTTACTACAGGTACAATAGGAACTCTTGTTAATTCTAATGCAACTGTTACAAATGCTAACGTAACAACAAGTACAGTTGGAACCTTATTGTCAATAAATGCAAATGTCACTACAGGTACAGTTGGAACTCTTTTATCAACAAATGCAAATGTCACTACAGGTACAGTTGGAACTCTTTTATCAACAAATGCAAATGTCACTACAGGTACAATAGGAACTCTTATTAATTCTAATGCGACCATTACAAATGCTAACGTAACTACAGGTACAGTTGGAACCTTATTGTCAACAAATGCTAATGTAACAACAGGTACAATTGGAACTTTACTAGCTACAAATGCCAATCTTACTACAGGTACAATAGGAACTCTTATTAATTCTAATGCGACCATTACAAATGCTAACGTAACAACAGGTACAGTTGGAACCTTATTGTCAACAAATGCAAATGTAACAACAGGTACAGTTGGTACATTATTAACAACGAATTTATTGGCAGTTGGAAATTCCAATACAGTAGGAAACATCTTTACAACAGGAGGAAATGTTGGTATTGGTACGATTACTCCAGGAGGTGTTGTAGATGTAAAAGGTACAAGTTCTTGGGGTACTTTTAGAATGGCGCCTTCTACTTCTGGAGGAGAAGTAGGTGTAGGGTTCTTTGGTTTAAACGATTTTACTGCATCAGCTCAAAGTACTAGTGGAAACTGGTTGTTAGGTACAGGTATATCCAGTTTAGGAGCCAGTAATTTTGGTTTGTTACGAAACACAACAGCAATGTTTGCAGTATCAACGTCAGGTAACATGACAGTAGTAGGAGATATAACGGCGTTTGGAAGTATATCTGATATGAGATTTAAAACAGATATTGATTCTTTAGATGTAGATATTGGTTTTGATATAGTTAACAAATTGCGTCCTGTAACGTTTATATGGAATGAAAATATAACCAATGTATCAAAAAGAAATACACGTGATATAGGTTTTATAGCGCAAGAAGTAGAGAGTATTACAGAATATGCAGTTGATGATTTTGAAGAAATTGGATCAGGTAATACTTATAAGAAAATTAAACACGAAAGATTAATACCATATTTGGTTTTATCTATACAAAAATTAAATAAAGAAAATGAAAAGAAAAATAATGAAATAGAAAATTTAAAAACTATTATAAAAGATTTATTACAAAAACTTGATTAAATAATCATAAACTTTATTTTATAAATAATCTTAAATTTTATTTATGAAATATAAGTAAGAATAATATATGTCTTTATCTAAAAGAGTTTTATATGATTTGACATTTACTGGTGGTAATGCTGGAAATTTAAATGCTAGATCTGGTACTATAAGTAATATATTGTCAAATGTTATATCTACTGGAAATTTAAATGTTTCTGGTAATGTAAATGTTTCCGGAACATTGACAACTGTAAATATAACATCTACAAATATAGTTGATACTAATATATCAGCTGGTAATATAACTGTTACAAATATTAGTTCTACAACAGGTACAATCGGAACTGTATTATCTACAAATGCCAACATAACAACTGGTACAGTTGGAACATTATCATCTACAACAGGTACAATTGGAACATTATTATCTACAACAGGTACAATTGGAACATTATCATCTACAACAGGTACAATTGGAACATTAATTGCTTCTAGTGCTACAGTTACAAATGCGAATATAACAACTCAAACTACTGGTACATCTATTGTGACAGGAAATGTTGGTATAGGTACTACTTCACCATCTGATAGATTACACATGTATAACTCGAGTGTTAATACAAATATTGGTACAATTATTCAAAATGGATCACGCCAATATCGTATAGGTATTCGTGGTGATACAAACAATTCGTTTACTATTCAGGATGATACTGCAAACACTATTTGTATGGTTATCAATACAGCAGGAAATGTTGGTTTTGGTACAAGTCTTCCAATATATCGACTAGATATAGGTGGTAGTTTGAGAGCAACGAGTGGTGATATTACATTAGGAAGTTTAGTAACTTCAACTATAAACGTAACAACATTAACAGTTGGTACATCTCGAATTACTACAAATTTACTTGCATTAGGAAATTCTAATACAATTGCTAATTTGTTTACTAATGGAGGGAATGTGGGTGTAAATACAGTTTCTCCTGGATATAATCTTGATGTTAATGGTTCTCTTGCAACAAACACAATGTTGATAAGAAATGCAACATACAGTACAACTTTAGCATCACAGGTGTATGACGCAAATACTTGGTATACAGCAATAAGTCCTAATGTATTGGCATTAGGTATATATATTATATCTCTAGTATTTAGTGCAGGGGGTACACCTTGGAATATTTATACATCATTTATTAATTATGTTGGATATACTAGTGATAATCAATCATTATATCTATCGGGTGCAAATGTACCAACTACAATACACGCAAATAACAGTAATGGTATTGATTATCAAGTAAAGGTACGTGGTTTATATGGTCCTTATGGTCAGTCTAGTGGTATACAATTTTCAATAGCTGGTACAACATCATCTGGTAGTTGGGAAGTGAAAGCATATAGACTGATATAAAATTAATTTAATAAATTGAAAAATTCTTTTATTTAAAAATAATCAAAATAAAAGATAAAATGAAGGATAAGATAAAGATTTTGTTTCGTGGTTGGTTTAATATTCCTCATAGTTATAGTATGGTGAATTGTTTTCAGATAGTTCATTTATACAAACGTTACAAAGACAATATTGAATTTTATATTACAGAAATGCCATATTTTAGAGAACAATGGAATTCGGCAAAAAAATTAGTTTATACAGATGAGTATAATGAGATTATTACAAATTTTAAAACGTGGTCTGGAGAGGAGATTGATTTAATTTATAGTATAACATATCCTTATAATATGACAATGGAGAAATTAAACGATAAAGTAATTCCTAAATGTGTATTTTATACGTCGGAATTTGCTACATTAGAGACGACGTATTTTAGTTGCGAACCATCTTTGACGACTGATAATTCTATTAGAGATTATATTAAAAATAATAAGAAATTGTATATGACATCACCTAGTATGTGGTCATCTATGGGTATGAAAAAATATGGTTTGAATGATTATAGAAATAGGATTATTACACACGGTGTGGATAATACTATATTTAAATATGATATTTCACAGAGGCAAAAAATTAGGTCTTTTTACAAGGTAAAGGATGATGATATTTTATTGATAAATATTGGCTCAATGACAAAAAACAAGGGTATGATGTATATTTTACAGATTTTAAATATATTAGTAAACAGGTTGGGTAGGAAATATTACAAGTTACTTTTAAAGGGTACAGGTGACTTATATGAATCAAAAGTTTTTCTAGAGTTATATTTTGAAGAATTAAGAAAAGCAAATGCCATAACACAAGAAGAAATGAATATATTATTGACTGAAAATATTATTTTTACAGACAAGACGGTTTCTTATGATAAAATAAATGATTTATTTAATGCAGCTGATTTGTATTTGTCACCATATTTAGCAGAAGGTTTTAATTTGACTCCTTTAGAAGCTTTAGCATCGGGTTTACCAGTGATGATATCACAGACTGGTAGTACAAAGGAATATATGTCTGATATTTATAATAATGGTGGTAACGAACATATTATATATATAGAATCACAAGTTGTAGATACAAATGGTTATAAACAAAATAATATTGATTTTTTGAATTTGTTGAATTTGTTTGAACAAACTGAAAATCGTATTCGTGATATAAAAAATAAGAGAGAGAATGGTGGTATGGACACGTATAAAAGTATGAAGGAATTTATAGAAAAGGAGTATAGTTGGGATAAGGTTGCAGAATTAATGTTTGATTATTTTAAATATATAGTTGCAAGTAATTAATTTTTTTATATAGTTGCAAGTAATTAATTTCTTTATAATTAATAAGAATGGATATAGTAATATTATTGTTATTAATTATTGGGATAACCTTGGTAATAATATCTTGGTTAAGAGCTGATTTGAAATGTCCTCCTCCAAAAATTATATATAGATACATACCTAAACATACATTAGATGTTCAATTTGGTGACGAAAACAATCCTAGTGAGATTTTTAAGGATATGTTTGTTAAAAGTAGTCCGTGGATAGGTGGTTTTGGATTAGGTAACAAAACGTTTGTTTCTGAAGTGCAGAAAGGAAAAGTATAGATGTAGATTATTTTTTGTTTTAATTTTAATGTGTAAAAAAATTGTAAAAAATGTATATGTGTTTAATAAGATGAGTGTTTATATGTATAATGAGATAGATTTTAATAAAATTGGGTTTTCAAATAAACCGTATAAAAAGATAAAAAAGATATTAGTAGATGATAATATCATTATAAAATCAATCTATTATATAGATATAGATTATAGTAATCAACCATTGTATGTTCAGATACCTACTTGTAAATTAGAAAATATAGAGAATGATATAATGACTTTAGTTATGGACAATAATTTTTATTATAATTTTATAAGATTACTAGAGGATAATATAATAAAAGCAGTTTATAAAAATTCAGAGAGGTGGTTTTTGGGTAAAATTTTTACAATCAATAAAATTATGAATTGTATAGTATCTTGTGTTGAGATATTAGATAATGGTTTTGTAAGATTAAATGTTAGTTATGATACTAATTTGAAATTATATGACCAATACAAAAATGAAATATGTTTTACAGATATAATAAATGATAAAAATGATACAAAAAATATAAAGAGTGATGTGAAAGACGTTGTATGTATAATGCATATAAAAAATTTACAATTTATTGATAATATGTTTACATATGATTTAGTAATGGAACAAATGAAAATATACAAAGTTCACAAGATTATAGAGTATTCTATAATAGATACAGAGTCATGTTCGTCTGGTTCATCAAAATTATTAGATGAATATTATAAAGAAAAATAATTATTGGTGTATTTTTATAATAATATATGTATTTTTATAATAATATATGTATTTTTAATATGTATATATTTTTATAGTAATGTATTAGATGTTATATTCGGAAGTGATACAATTTATATATAGATCTCAATCTGCTATAAAAATTCAACGTTGGTGGAGAAAAAGATTAAAACAAAAGATAAATTATGAATATGTAGTATTAAGATAATTTTGTTAATATAGAAAAAATATTTTCAATAATATATGTATATTAATGTTTGAGGAGGAGTTGGAGAATTTATTAAAGAAGAATTGGTCAGATGATGAGCGTGCGTTAATTGTTAGACTAATGGATAATGTAATGTATTATAGAAAATTAATACCAAAGAGTTTAAAACATGATATATTTGAGGCATTGAAAATGTGTAATGTTTTAAAAGTAGAATTAGAAATGTATAGAAGTAAGGAAACGATAGAAAAAGAAGTAAAGGAAATAGAAAAGGAAGTATGTGATGAAAATTGTGAATGTAAATGTGATGAATGTAAATGTGATGAATGTAAATGTGATGAAAATTGTGAATGTAAATGTAAAAAATAAAAATATTAATAAATCTTATATATGATGTTAATAAGTTTACTTTATAGTGAAAAATTAACAACGGTATTACAAAAAATTATATCTACATTGGTTGTTATATATATATTAACATTTTATACGCATAAATACTATGCAGATGTGAAATATTGGAATGTACCTTCTGGATATATAGAAGAGAATGGTGAAAAGGTTAATTTTTTTGATATATATTACTTTCAAACTACTACGTGGTTTACAATTGGTTATGGTGATTTTAGTCCAAAACATAAAGATTTAAAATTTATTACAATACTAAATGGAATTATTGCATATGGAATTGCTTTGATACAAATATGAAAAAAATAAATAATATGATCACGTTTTTATTTGCTAAAGATTTTTTTTATAAAAACAAACGCAATATCGCGTTTATTTTTTTCTTTATTAATTGTATAAATGGCAAGTGTCTATACAAATTTATACTTTAATCAACCATTAGTAGTTTTGGATACTACTTCTGCTGGACAAACAAGTGCATCTTTATTTTTATATGGGGGATTTACTTCTTTAGGGGCTGCTAGGCTTGGAGGATTAACTTCATTTACTAATACTACACAAAGTACCGATTCTTGTACGGGGTCTGTTGTTGTTTCTGGTGGTGTTGGTATTCAAAAGAATCTTAATGTAGGAGGAAATACAGTTATCTCTGGAAGTCTTACTGCAGGATCTTTTTTTACAGATAATATCACAGTTACTAGTATTACAGCAACAAATGTGTTATCTACTAATATCACATCATCTTACCTATCTGTAGGTACAAGTACTATTGCAAATTTGTTAAATACAAATTTCAGTACAGCTCATGTAAATGCTACTGATATGACAATTTCTAGTATTTTGGCAACTACACAAATATCAGCTGGTGCTTTGTACTCTCCTCAAGCAACTATTTCTAACCTTGTAGCAACAAATATGACATCAGGATCTTTTGCTGTAGAAAATTTCGTAGCAGCAAATATTACAGGTGGTATTATTAATGCAAATACACGCATAAGTTCTGCTAGTTTATACGCTCCACTTGCTACTATTAACAACATCGTCGCTACAGATGTAAGTTCTGGTACAATCAATGTTACTAATGTAACTGCCGCTAGTGTTTTTGCTACCACACAAGTAAGTTCTGCTAGTTTCTATGCACCACTTGCTACTATTACAAATGTTGTTGCTACATCTACAAGTACTGGATCTCTTTATATTAGTAACGATTCTACACTCCACGGTTCTGTTACTATAGGATCACTCGCTGTTACTGGTGCTTCTTTACTTCGTCTTGGTGTAAGTGCTGGTTCTCTTAATGTAACTGGAGAATCTACTCTTAATGGAGCTGTTACTGCCGGTGCCCTTGCTGTTACTGGTGCTTCTTTACTTCGTCTTGGTGTAAGTGCTGGTTCTCTTAATGTAACTGGTGAATCTACCCTTAATGGAGCTGTTACTGCTGGTGCTCTCGCTGTCACTGGTGCTTCTATCCTTAGTGGAGATATCACTGCTGGAGCAAATGTTACAGTAAATGGTCCATCTTTTAAAATACCAGTCGGTGATGTTGCTTCTAGACCAGTAGTACCAAGAAGTGGTGATATTCGTTATAATTCAGAATACCAACAGTTTGAAGGTTATGGTCCAGGTAGTGCTTGGGGATCTCTTGGTGGTGTAGTTGATATAGCCCAAACCACTAAAATTTTGGCTTCTTCTAGTCCAAGTGTAACAGATGGTAACCTCTATTTCTACACTGTAGGATCTGAAAGCATGAGAATTAATAGTTCTGGTAATTTCGGTATTGGAACAACTGCTCCAAGTTATAAATTGGATGTACAAGGAACATTAGGTGTATCTACTAGTATATCTACTGGATTATTAAACTCTACAAATGCAACTGTTACAAATGTTGTTGCTACCAATTTATCTTCTGGAAATTTCGCTGTAACTGATCTAGTTGCATCAAACATCACTGCTTCCAATGTCATTGTTAATACACAAGTTAGTTCTGCTAGCTTCTATGCTCCACTTGCTACTATTAGTAATGTTGTATCTACTAATTTCAGTTCTGGATCTATCAATGTCACAAATGTTACTGCCGCTAGTGTTTTTGCCACAACTCAAGTTAGTTCTGCTAGTTTCTATGCACCATTAGCTACTATTACAAATGTTGTTGCTACTGCTACAAGCACTGGATCTATCGATGCCACTGGTATGACTGTTGGTACTATCCTTGCAACTAGCTCTATTAGTACTGGTAACTTGTCTGTAACTAACAGTTCTATTCAAAATATGTACAGTGTTGGTATTACTAACGGAAGTATCTATTCTACTCTTGGTTCTTTCTCCACACTTGGAACTTCTTGGTTGTCTGCTTCTACTATC
>Ga0102830_1000853_pt1 | contig 12216 bp, 12 predicted proteins | sample ColrivemetaGS703_FD_84511 | JGI IMG/M metagenome (GOLD analysis project Ga0102830, IMG submission 84511) | Estuarine microbial communities from the Columbia River estuary - Freshwater metaG S.703 | ecosystem: Environmental > Aquatic > Marine > Intertidal zone > Estuary | place: USA: Columbia...
AGGCGTGGCAGGAGTGGAGCATTTGCCGGGTTACCCGGACGTTGTCCGGCAACGTGGAAAAGTCGAGCGTCGCCGCGGACTCGGTGGCCAATGCACGGCTACGATAGAACGAGTACCAGTTGGCGAAGTTCTGCTGTTCCGCTGCGCTGACGAGCACGCGACGATAGCAGTCTTCATCTTCCAGATTGGTTGCTGTGCAGTTGTTCAGCGTGTTGTCGCGGACGTAGTAGTAAGCGGCGACGCCATTGTTATCGTTACTGCCATAGTCGACGGTCGGGTTGTTCGCCAAAGTCTGGTAATTGTTCGTCGAGACATAGGTGCGAACGGGCCTGAAATTGTTCGACAGATTCACGCTGCCCAGATTGGTCTTGAATCCATTGAGAAAGGCGTTGGTAAAACTGGTGCTGTACTCGGTGACGCTGATCTGCCCTGTCGTTGAGTTGAAAGTCACTTTTTTGGGCGGAGGATAGGTAGCGGCAGGGTTGTAGTACATCGGGTTGTAGAAAGCCGATTTGTACCGGCGACTAGCGTGGGTGCCGCCGATTCCATCCGGTGCATATGCGTAGGCCATGGAGCCCGAGTCATCCAGGGTAACCAACAGGTTCGGTGCTACGCCTTCAGTAAGAAACAGCGGCTCCTGGGCAATGGTCAGTGCCGCCGCTTGGACGCTCTGGGCAACGCTGCAGAAGGTAAACATGACGGCAGCGCTGGTGGCTACCCTCAGTGACTGATATGCGATTTTCATGGTCGTCTCCCTGTCAGTAGCGCTGCACGGCGGCAGATTGCAGAGTGGTCATCATGCGCGTCGAACGCCCCTGCGAAGCCGCGTTGACCTGGTAGTAGTAAGGCCCCACGCCCTTGCTGCGCTCTTCGGGATCCGATACTTCCACGTTGCCAAGCGAGTTGGCCGGGTCGAAGCCGAGGAAGGCGACATTCCAGCGCGGCTGACTGGCTATGCGCGCGAGAGTGGTGGTGTTGGCGGTAGAGCCTTCGTAGGCGCGTGCGTTGGCAGCAGTGGTCCACCAGTTCCAGTTGTTGGAGGGCACACTGGCAACGGGCTCAGTTAGTACGCAGAGGTCCGTCGGGCCTGCAGCCGCGCAGTTGGCAGTGGTTGCAGGTGGTCCGACATGTTCGGCCAGTCGAATTTCCCCTTCGCGTAGCCCCGATTCTGCGCCATTAAAGGCAGTACGGCTGTCGCGCAAATTACCGACAACTCGTTCCTCGAGAGATACCTCGCGCATGCTGGAAATGGCCAGCAAGGTGATGATGAGCAGCAGAATCAAGCTGATGATCAGGGTCGCGCCGTGCTGGCGCCGATAGGCGAGCGCTGTCATGGGGCTATGTTCCTCAGGGTAGTGGTGCCTTGCACCGACTTGTACAGCTTGCGATCTGCTGGGGTGACGGCAGTCATGTTGGTCAGTGGGAAGTTGTAGCTGTCTGCCTCGAGCGCAACTTGGTCCGACTGGCTCTCGTGCAGGGTCGCATAGCGCACCGCCACTACCGAGCCGGTATTGGCGAGGGTGTCAGCCGCCGACAGATAGGCATTGGCGATACGGTCCGCGTCTCGGTCCACGCCGAACTCGAAAACGATCTGATTGATGCCCGTGATCAGGGTTGCCGCAGGTCCGCCGTTGACATGGCAGTTGAGTTCGCCTGCCGCCGTCTTCTCCATGCGTATGGTGACCGGGTCGTTGTTGGGAAGCAGATTACCGTGGCAGTCGAGTTCGGTGTTGCTGGCGCGCTGGTAGCGGAAACAGACGCCCTGGGCATTCGCGGTGGGCTTGGCGATTTCTCCGGCGCTGAAGTTACCGCAGCCGGTGACGGTGATCGCAGGGAAGGCCAGTTCGCGGCTGTCCTGGATAACCCGGCGATAACCCGCCTTGCGCAATTCCTGCTCGAGAAACAGCAGCGAGAAACGACCGTTTTCCTGATTGGCTGACTGATTCTGCTGGAAGATGTAGTTGCGCTTGTTGTCTATGTATATCTGGGTCACGCCGAGTATCAGGAAACTGCTGATTGCCAGGGCAATCAGCATTTCCACCATCGATAGGCCGCGCTGACGGGTATTGAAGTGGGTATGCATTTTCACCTCAGGGCTCGAAGCTGATCTGGTAGAACTCGCGAGAGTTGGCATCGTCCGCCTCCGGCGCGTTTTCGGTGGTGCGGCTGATCCAGGCGATCTGAATCTTGATTGCCGAGCCCAGGTTGTCACAGGCTGCGGTGGCCGGGGTGCTGTCCCGGCAGATGATGTAGGCAGCGTTCAGCGTCGCGTCATCCACTGGCAGGCTGTTGCGGACTTGGATGACCCACTGCACCAAGTGGTCCGTCGCCATCTGGTTGGCATTGCAGCCGGTGGCTGTTCGGCAGGCGGCGACGCCCGTTGTGGGGAAGTTGGCGGCAGGGGCCTTGTAATAGTTGCTGTTGCTGCGAACGCCGCTGGCATCCACCACTGCATCACGATTGCTACGAATCTGCTCGACTAGATCGTCTGCCAGCATTGCAGCTGTATTGCGCTGGGCGGAGTCCTGAGTGAACTGTATGGTGCGTCCTTGCATGGCGACCAGACCGAGCACGCCGATACTGATGATCACGATCGCGACCAGAACTTCGATCAGGCTGAAGCCTGCGTGTTGGGTATTGTTAGGCATCGGTCGTTCTCTCATGGCGTGCAAACAGTCGGGGCGGTGGCAGGCATGGCAATCCTGCCGCTGGGCTCGAGTGTCAGGCTGCGACCACGATCAGGCTGGTTGTCCGGGCAGACAATGATGCTTGAGGCGCCGGTAATCGCCAGGGTGCCGTTGGGACGGAAGGAAATCCATTCCTCTACCCTTGCGTCACCTATCGCGGTAAGGGTGACGTTATTCATTCCTTCATGGAAACGCAGTTCTACGTCGTCTCCTGCGGCGGGAGGGCTTGAGGGCGGAACGAAAGCACGATTGGGTGTCTGGTTACCGCTGACGTATATCCGTATCTGCTGGTCCCAGCGTCCGTCTGTACCGGAGAGGTTTTCCACTGTAACGATGCGGTTGCGAACCACTGCTTCGCTGCGCGCGAACTGCAACTGGGCCAGTAGCTCTTCAGTCGCACCCTGTGCCCGGTTGGCCTGCACCAGTCTTTGGAAGTTGGGTATGGCCACACCCGCGACAATCGCAAGGAGCGTCATGATTATGAGCAGCTCGATCAGCGAGAAACCGCTGGCCTTGTATGGATGGGACATGGAGCCTCCTTTTTGCATGCACTAGCATTCTGGATGTTCATCCGCTGAGCTGTCGTCGCGTCGCGGATGAGCGGAGGCAAGCTAGGGATAACCGGTCTGGCATGGGTTTCGCTCTGTGTTCTGGGTCACTTTTTCCTGGCGTAAGCGTCCCTGGCGGTTGAGTACCAGACTCCATAGGGGCTCTCCGTTCGGACTGCAAATCTCAAAGCGTCCGTTGCTTTTAGGGGTTGTGCCATTCGGTAAATAGACGATCTCGGAGCTGAAGCCTTTCCAGGCCAGTCCGGAGCGGTCACTCCGGTGGCCGACCAGGACGTGGGCACTTTGTTGGTCTCGTGCCAGCCAACCGTGTTTCCAGCTGCCATCACATTTCAAGCCATCTGAGGAGCCGCACACCTCTACCGCGGTGGCGTGAGTAACCGCGTGAGCTCTAGCACTTTGCAGGTGGGCGGCAAGTAGTTCTTTTTGCTTGTCTGCCTGCGCTCGGTCAAGCAGGCCAGCGAGGTTAGGCAGCATAATGGCGCTGCTGATGCTGATCAGGATCGTTACCGTGATTGCATCGAGCAGAGTGAACCCGCGTTCACGACGAATGTTCATCTGAGTATCCCTACGTTGTTTGTAAGCGCCTTCCTGGCGCAGGGAATCAGTAAAGTATTTTTCGCGGTTTTGGCAAACGAGGTCGCAATGACTGACACGCTGGTCATCGGCGGTGGCGTTATCGGTTTGATGACGGCCTATCATCTGGCGCGAGAAGGGCGTCGTATCGTTCTGGTGGAAAAGTCCGACACCGGACGAGAGGCGTCCTGGGCTGGGGGCGGCATCGTTTCTCCTCTCTACCCGTGGCGCTACAGTTCGCCAGTGCAGGCTTTGGCGCGCTGGTCTGCAGGTTTCTACGGGGAGTTCTGCGCGCAGCTTGAGCTGGAAACGGGCATTGATCCCGAGCACCAGGTTACCGGTCTTTACTGGCTGGACATGGAGGATGAGGACCAGGCGCTTACCTGGGCGCGACGGGAGGGATGCGAGTTGCAGAGTCTGCTCGCGGACAGGGTTCGAGCTCGCATTGAGGGTCTGGGAAGGCAATACCACCATGCGTTGTACATGCCGGGCGTCGCGAATGTGCGTAACCCACGGTTGCTGCAATCGCTACGCGCCGCATTGCAGGCAAACCCTCTGGTTGAGTTGCGGGAGCAGGCGGAGGCGCAGGAGCTGTTGGTTCGCTCCGGTCGCATTGCTGGTGTGCGCGTTGCGGGGGAAATTCTGAATTGTGATGTGGTAGTGCTCGCGGCGGGGGCCTGGAGCTCTGGGTTGATGCCGCCGCTGGAGGCCGGGGGGCTCCCAGTCGAGCCGGTCAAGGGACAGATGATTCTCTACAGGTGCGCGCCTGACTTTTTGCCGAGCATGATCCTGGCGGGACGACGCTATGCGATTCCACGTCGTGACGGGCATGTGCTGGTAGGGAGCACCTTGGAGCATCTGGGATTCGACAAGTCACCTAGCCAGGAAGCGCTACAGAGCCTGCGCAAAACCGCCGAGGAGTTGCTGCCTGCACTGGCTGATGCGCCGGTTGCAGGGCACTGGGCGGGGTTGCGTCCGGGTTCTCCGGAGGGCATCCCCTTCATTGGCGAAGTGCCGGGCGTGGAGGGGCTCTGGTTGAACTGCGGGCACTATCGCAACGGGTTGGTGATGGCGCCTGCGTCCTGTCGGCTGCTGGTCGATCTGATGCTTGGGCGCGCGCCTATCGTGGATCCCGCGCCATATTCGCCGGCAGGGCGGCTCGGCGAGCTCGCAAGCATTCGTAGGGGGAGGGGCGCGTAGAGTGGCGGGCGCTTGTGTCGATCGCTCCTAACCTTCAGGCGCTGGCCACAGGCCAGGTGCGTCAGGTTTCAGTCGATACCCAGCTTCTTCAGGCGATAGCGCATCGAGCGGAACGACAGACCCAAGCGCTGCGCCGCAGCTGTGCGGTTCCAGCGGGTTTCTTCCAGCGCCTGCATGATCAGCTTGCGCTCGATGCTTTCCAGGTGATCCTCGAGGTTATCGATATTGACCAGGCTGGCATCCTCGCCATTCGCGGCGCAGGGCGCTTCGCTCAGACGCAGGTCGATGGCCTGGATCACGTCCGCCTCACACAGCGTATAGGCGCGCTCCAGCATGTTCTCCAGCTCGCGGACGTTGCCGGGGAAGCGGTAGCTCTTGAGCTTATCCAGGGCTTCCGGCGCTAGGCGAGCAGGGCTCTGGGCTGAGCCGGAAAGGCGCTCCAGCATGGCTGTGGCCAGTTGCTGGATGTCTTCGCGGCGCTCGCGCAACGGCGGGACTCGTAGCTCGATGACATTGAGTCGGTAGTAGAGGTCCTGGCGGAAACGCTCCGCTGCCACTTCCGCGGCAAGGTCCTTGTGGGTAGCGCAGAGGATGCGTACATCGACCACTACTTCCTGCTGTCCGCCAACCGGACGAATCGCCTTCTCCTGTATTGCGCGCAGCAGCTTGACCTGCATTGCCAGCGGCAGGTCGGCAACCTCGTCGAGAAACAGCGTTCCGCCATTGGCTGCCTGGAACAGGCCCTGCTTGTCTTCGATTGCGCCGGTGAAGCTGCCCTTGCGGTGGCCGAAGAACTCGCTTTCCATCAGCTCGCTGGGAATCGCGCCGCAGTTGACTGGAACAAAGGGCTGCTCGGAGCGCGGTCCCTGTTCGTGAATCAGGCGGGCGACCAGCTCCTTTCCGCTGCCCGATTCGCCGCTGATGTAGACCGGCGCCTGGCTGCGCGCCAGTTTGCCGATCTGGGAGCGCAGTGCGCGCATCGGTGGTGAGTCGCCAAGCAGACGGCTGTCGACAGCACCCGGCTCGCTGGCCTTGTCGCTCAGGCGCAGCGCGCTGTTGACCAGCTCCCGCAGGCGCGCCAGATCCACTGGCTTGGTGACGAAGTCGAATGCGCCAGCCTTGAGCGCATTGACCGCGGTATCCAGGCTTCCATAGGCGGTGATCATCGCCACCGGGGTCTGCGGATAGCGCTGCTGGATATGTTGAACCAGATCCAGGCCGCTGCCGTCCGGCAGGCGCATGTCGGTCAGGCACAGGTCGAATGACTCCTTCGCCAGCCAGTCACGCGCCTCTTTCAGATTGCGCGCGTTGCGGGTGTCCAGTTTCATCCGTCCGAGCGTGATCTCGAGGAGTTCGCGAATGTCGGGTTCGTCGTCAACGATCAGGGCTCTTTGCCGGGCAGTCATGGTCAGCTCAATTTGCGCGGGTGGGCGAAGGTGATGCGGAAGCAGCTGCCGCCGCCTTCGCGTGGTTTGTAATCCAGGCGAGCCTGGTTGCTCTCACACAGCTCACGGGAAATATACAGACCCAGGCCGGTGCCCTTGCTGTCGGTAGTGTAGAACGGCTCGAAAATCTCCTGGGCCTGGTCTGGCGGAACGCCAGGACCGTCGTCGAGGATCTCGAGCACCGGCAGGTCGCTTTCCGCGTCGCGAAACAGTTTCAGCCAGACCTGCCCGGTGCCGTTCTTGCGCATGCTGTAGCGCATGCCGTTCTCGACCAGATTGGTCAATACCTGGGTCAGCTGATGCGGGTCCATTCGGGTCTGCAGGGTGCCACTGCTGGTTTCCAGGTGCAGTTGCTGGTCTGCGCTGGCATTCAGGCGAAACTCGCTGCCGAAACGGTGCATCCAGTATTTCAGGTCCAGAAGCTGAGGCTCGGCCTGGCGGCGCCGCGAGAGTTGCAGAACGTTCTCTATCACCAGATTCATGCGCCGCGAGTGATCCTGGATGATCTGCGCCAGGCGCTTGTCGTGACCATCGAGCTCCTCCGACTCCTGTAGCAGTTGCGCCGCATGGCTGATCGCGCCCAGCGGGTTGCGGATCTCGTGGGCTATGCCGGCGGTGAGGCGCCCCAACGAAGCCAGCTTGAGTTGCTGGGCGTGCTGCGCGACCTGGGAAATGTCATCGAGAAAGACCAGGGTGTCGTTCTTCTCGCCGCGCTGCAGGATGGCGAAACTGGGCTGCAGCACCGGGCCATCAGGTATTGCCTGCAGGCTGGCAGGGCGCAGGGTGGGGTTGTGCAGCCACTGTTGCAGGCGCTTGATCAGCTCCGGGCAGATGGGGTCGAGCAGTACGCCCGACGTCAGCTCCCTGCCTAGCAATGCCTGGGTCGCGGGATTGGCCAGCAACGCGCGGTGTTGGGCGTCGAGCACCAGAATGCCGGTGCGCATGCGCTGCAGGATAAGACTGTTGAGTGCCTCCAGGTTGGCGACGTCCGCTGCGCGTTGCGCAGCCAGGACTTCACTCGCCTGTACGCGGCGGGTGAGCCCCTGGACGAACAGCGCGGCAGCGAAGCAGAGAGCGCCGAATGCGCCGGCCTGGACGAACTGCGCGGTGGCCGCAGGGCGATCCAGGCTGAGATAGAAGGTCAGATAGATCAGGCCGATGGCCGCCATGGCCGCTATCAGCAAGCCGATCCGACCACGGAGCAGGATATTGGCAATGGCCACCGATACGATCAACAGCGTGCCGATGCCGCTCGGCGTGCCTCCGGCGCTGTAGAACAGGCTCGAGAGCAGGATGATGTCGATCAGCGCCAGGCTGAACACCTGCGCCGGATGCTTCGGACTGCGTACTAGAAAGGCGAACAGTACATTGATCGCCAGGTAGACCCAGCTGCCGGCCTGGAACAGCTCGGCGTGCGCCAGTTCAAGCAGTTCGCTATGCAGGTTGCTCGCGACCAGCAGGACGAATATCGCGCCTATGGCTGCGCGATAGAGATTGTAAAGCCGTAGTATGCGTTGGCCCTGGGGGGCGCTGAGACTGAGTATCTCGGTGTTCACGGGCGCTTCGGGCCTTGCTCGAGATGCCGGCGGCTGCAGTACCAGCGCTCTTCGCTGGACAAGGCTTCCGATGCCGGAACATGAATGCCGCAGTGAGCGCAACGCACCATCGGCGGAGCCTCGGAGGTATTGCGTGGCGCGTCGGGTCGCGGCTTGACGAGGCGGCGCCACAGCCAGATGGCGACCACGATGAGGGCGATCCAGAAAAGCAGGCGAAACAGTCCCATGGAATTCCCTTTGCCACAAAGTAGGCTGTCGGTTCAGCCTCGGCGCCGAGGATGGCGTTCGGTGCGAGTTCTCGGTCGGATGACGCGGGGCCTAGACCCCGCGCGTCTGTCTTAATCGAACAGGCCGAAGGTCATGCGGCTCCACCAGGAGCGCTCAGCACTTTCACTGCCGTCCTCGACCTCTGCGTGCTCCGCGTCCGGCTGTAGTTCGCTTGGGATTTGCGACTTGGCTTCCTGATATTGGCGCTGTACATCCAGATTGGCGCGGGTCTGGCCCGGTGGCAGCGGCGTGTCGCTCTCGATCAGGCCCAGCGTGGCGCGTGCCAGCCAGGAGCGGCCGTCGCTTTCCTTCTCGCGTGGCACGAACTCGCCTTTGCCCAGCGAAGCATGCTCGGGATAGTTCAGGCGCAGGGTTTCCAGGGCCGCGTTAGCCGGTTCGGTCAGGGTCAGGCGCTGGTAGGCTTCGACCATTATCGCCAGGCCGTCACCAACCGACGGGGTTTCCTGGAAATTCTCCACCACGTAGCGGCCACGGTTGGCGGCGGCGACGTAGGCCTGGCGCTGCAGGTAATAATGTCCGACGTGCACTTCGTAGGCTGCCAGCAGATTGCGCAGGTAGATCATGCGCGCCTTCGCATCGGGAGCGTAACGGCTCTGGGGGAAGCGGGTGGTGAGCTGGGAAAATTCGTTGAACGAGTCGCGCGCGGCGCCAGGGTCTCGCTTGGTCAGATCCAGTGGCAGGAAGCGTGCTACCAGGCCGCGGTCCTGGTCGAAGGATGCCAGGCCGCGCAGGTAGTAGGCGTAATCGACGTCCGGATGCTGCGGGTGCAGACGGATGAAGCGCTCGGCGGAGGACTTGGCGGCTTCCGGCTCGACGTTCTTGTAGTAGGCGTAGATCAGCTCCAGCTGCGCCTGCTCGGCGTAGCGGCCGAACGGATAGCGTGATTCCAGTGCGCGCAGCTTGCTGATTGCGCTGGTATAGCTCTTGTTGTTCAGGTCCGTCTGGGCCTGCTGATACAGCGCATCCTCGCCGAGGTTCTCGTCGACCACGTCATTGGAGGAGCAGGCGGCGGTGAGAGCGAGGGTGGCGATCAACAGCAGGTGTTTCACTTGCATGGCGGTGCGTCCCTGTGACGGCGGCCTGTCGTGGCCTGGACCGTCCTGTTATGATGTGGGCCCCCGATCCAGCGGGGGCAAAGACGCCGTATTTAACCACAAGCGTGCGGCTGAAACCAAAGCCCCCGCCCCTCCGTAGCCAAGCATGCATCCGATCACCAAGAACGCCATCCAGCTCAGTGCAGACGTGCCCTATGAAATGGGCGGACAGCGCCTGGATCAGGTCGCCGCGCAGTTGTTTCCCGAGTACTCCCGCTCGCGCCTGTCAGCCTGGATCAAGGACGGCCGTCTACAGGTCGACGGCCAGAGCCTGCGGCCGCGCGATACCGTGCACGGCGGCAGCCGTCTGGTGCTCGAGGCCGAACAGGAGGCTCAGGGCGAATGGGTGGCGCAGGACATCGATCTGGACATCGTCTACGAGGATGAGCAGATCCTGGTGCTGAACAAGCCGGCGGGCCTGGTGGTGCATCCGGCGGCCGGCCATCAGGACGGTACCCTGCTCAACGCACTGCTGCACCGCGTCCCCGATCTGGTCAACATTCCGCGGGCCGGCATCGTGCATCGCCTGGACAAGGACACCACCGGCCTGATGGTGGTGGCCAAGACCCTCCAGGCGCAGACCAAGCTGGTCGAACAACTCCAGGCTCGCACCGTCAGCCGCATCTACGAGGCCATCGTGGTGGGTGTGGTTACCGCTGGCGGAACCATCGATGCACCCATCGGCCGCCACGGCCAGCAGCGTCAGCGCATGGCGGTGATGGATGGCGGCAAGCCGGCCGTGAGCCACTATCGGGTGCTCGAGCGGTTTCGCTCACACACCCACGTGCGGGTCAAGCTTGAGACCGGCCGTACCCACCAGATTCGTGTGCACATGGCGCATGTCGGTTTTCCGCTGGTGGGCGATCCGGCCTACGGCGGTCGTTTCCGCATCCCTCCTGCGGCAAGTGCCACGCTGGTCGACACCATCAAGAACTTCCCCCGCCAGGCGCTGCATGCGCGCTTTCTCGAGCTCGATCATCCGCTCACCGGGCAGCGGATGAAGTGGGAGGCGCCACTGCCGGATGATCTGGTCTGGGTCCTGACGCTGCTGCGCCAGGACAGTGACGCTTTCCAGTGAGCCTGCCCGGGTTCGCTCCGCAGTGGCCAGCACCGGCCAACGTGCGGGCCTGGATCACTACCTGTGATCAGGAACCTGGCAATGGCCCGTTTGGCAGCTTCAACCTCGCGCTTCATGTCGGTGATCAGTCGCAAGCGGTGCTGGAGAATCGCCGTCGTCTGACAGCGCACCTCGGCTGCGAAGCGGCCTGGCTGAATCAGGTACACGGCATCAATGTCGCCTCCGCCGATCCGTCAACGGTTGCCGAGGCCGATGCTAGCTGGACCGACAGGTCCGGGGTCGCCTGCGCCGTGCTGACGGCGGACTGTCTGCCGCTGCTGTTCTGTGATCGGTCGGGAACGCGGGTGGCGGCAGCCCATGCGGGCTGGCGTGGGCTTGCCGCCGGCGTGATCGAAGCGAGCCTCGACGCCCTCGCACTGCCCGCTGAGCAGGTGCTGGTCTGGCTCGGACCTGCCATCGGCCCCCAGGTATTCGAAGTCGGAGCAGAGGTCCGCGACGCATTCTGTGTCGAGCAGGCGCAGGCGAGTCAGGCTTTCCTGCCCAGTCAGCGTCCCGGTCACTATCTTGCGGACATCTATGCGCTGGCTCGTCTGCGCCTGGCGCGTGCCGGCGTGCAGGCGGTCTATGGCGGTGGTTTCTGCACGGTCAGCGACACCCGCTTCTACTCCTTCCGGCGTCAGCCGCAAACCGGGCGCTTCGCCAGTCTGGTCTGGTTGCAATAGCGGCTAGTGGCCTGGCCTTTGCGGGTCGGCGCGCGCTGCGACTGACGCTCGTCAATGCCGCCGCTCTTGAATAGTCAACAATCATCCTTATCTATGCTGCATCTCGCAGGTTCTCTGTACAGGTGCGATCCATTGCGCCGGCCTGCCTTCTCGAAGAGGAACGTCCGTCCATGCGTATCGATCGATTGACCAGCAAATTGCAACTCGCCCTTTCCGACGCCCAGTCCGTAGCCGTCGGCCTTGATCACTCTGCCATAGAGCCCCTGCACCTGATGCAGGCGTTGCTCGAGCAGCAAGGCGGATCCATCAAGCCGCTGCTGATGCAGGTAGGGTTCGACCTGGCGAGCTTGCGCCAGGCCATTACCAAGGAGCTGGATACCCTGCCCAAGCTGCAGAACCCCACTGGTGATGTGAACCTGTCGCAGGATCTGGCCCGCCTGCTCAATCAGGCTGATCGCCTGGCGCAGCAGAAGGGTGACCAGTTCATCTCCAGTGAGCTGGTGCTGCTCGCTGCACTGGATGAGAACACCCGACTGGGCAAACTCCTGCTTGCCCAAGGCGTTTCGCGCAAGGCGCTGGAAAATGCAGTCTCGAACCTGCGCGGCGGCGCTGCGGTAAATGACCCGAACGCCGAGGAGTCGCGCCAGGCGCTGGACAAGTACACCGTCGACATGACCAAGCGCGCCGAGGAAGGCAAGCTCGACCCGGTGATCGGTCGGGATGACGAGATTCGTCGCACCATCCAGGTCCTGCAGCGGCGTACCAAGAACAACCCCGTGCTGATCGGCGAACCAGGTGTCGGCAAGACGGCGATCGTTGAAGGCCTGGCGCAGCGCATCATCAATGGCGAGGTGCCGGACGGCCTCAAGGACAAGCGTCTGCTGGCTCTGGACATGGGCTCGCTGATCGCCGGCGCCAAATTCCGCGGCGAGTTCGAGGAGCGCCTCAAGGCTGTGCTCAATGAGCTGGGCAAGCAGGAAGGGCGCGTAATCCTGTTCATCGAC
>Ga0102830_1000861_pt1 | contig 12129 bp, 14 predicted proteins | sample ColrivemetaGS703_FD_84511 | JGI IMG/M metagenome (GOLD analysis project Ga0102830, IMG submission 84511) | Estuarine microbial communities from the Columbia River estuary - Freshwater metaG S.703 | ecosystem: Environmental > Aquatic > Marine > Intertidal zone > Estuary | place: USA: Columbia...
CCAGCAGCAGGCCAAGCCCGCTGACCCGGCCAAGGCATAAGGCCCACTGCCGTGCTGATCCGTGACCGTGTGCTGTGTGACGAATGCATGTGCCCGATGGGCCAGCTGCACCACATGCCGGTCGATCACAGCGACCACTTCACGGACAACAGCACGGCCCCTGATTACTGCGTGTGCCCTGACTGCAAAGACGCTTTAGCCATTCAAGCCACTACGCCTTCACCGGCTGGCGGTTAAGCGCTCTGCAACAGGCGCACGCATCAACCCGGAGGCCATCAGGTATGGGGCTCGATAGCTACTTAGCCAACATCACCTTGGGCGACCTCTGGGCGCTCCAATTCATTCAAGGCGTCGTGATGATCATGGCCCTTGGTTTGATCCACGGGCATCAGAGGTAACGGCTATGGCGTTCACATGGGGGCAATACGTCGTTATCGCTGGGCTTTTAGTGGGTGCCCTGGGAGTGGGCGTCGCCTGGGGTGCTTTCCGGCTCGGCTGGAAAGAACTGATAGACGCATCAACCAACTGAGGAAGTACCTATGTACCAAAGCAAAAAGGAAGTCGCCCTGCGTGGCGGCATGCACGTACAGGAAGGCACCAGTGTCGGTAAAGCACTGGGCGGCAAAGCCGTGGCTCTTCTCATGACCGGTTCCGCTGCCCTGACGGCGGGTTCTGCTAATGCGGCCATCACCGTTCCACAAGAACTGCTCGATGTATTCACCGACCTGGCTACCGCTTTCGGCACCCTGGTGGCAGCCGGTGCGATTCTGTTCGGGGTGATTCGCGGCACCTTGGCCCTGTTCAAACTGGCTCGCAGCGTCTTCGGCGCGGCTGGGGCTTAACAGGCCAGGAGGCTAATAGATGCGCGCGGCTATTAGCCTTCGTTTGCTGCTTGCTCTCACCCTTATTGGGTGGGGGCAATTGGCGTTTTCAAGCACGCTCACGTATTGGGTGCGTCAGGGCAACTCATTACCTCAATACGCCACCCCGGAGCTTGCCTGTAAAGAATTTGGTTCTCAGGCGGTTCTCCATCAGAACTTTGGTACGAGTGCCTCTTGCTATAACAGCCCAGCCCAATTCGGTGGCAGTTATGTTGGTAGCGTTGTAAAAACCTCTCAAAATTGCCCTCTTGGTGACAATGGCACTCAATGCAATGCGAGTTGTGATGCTCCCAAAACAATGGTCAATGGCCAGTGTGTAACGCCTGAGCCACCTAAGGACTGCTCCGCCCATAACGGTAAATTCATCATTGCCGGTGTTCCTGGTACTCAGTCTGGTAACTCGTACTCCACGCCTGATACGGTTTCCATAGACGGGGCCCGATACGTTTCCTCACCTGATGGTAATTCACGCTGCAAACCTAACTTTGATGGTTCTGGCACTGCGCTGTGCGCCGCACGCTTTGCGGGGGATGGCACCTGCATGCCTGCAGGTCACCCATCTGAATCGGATCTTTCAGACGGCACCTTTGTTGATGTCACCGATAACTCTACCGGTGACCAAAAGTGCCTGAACTTCGGCGGCAGTCAGCTTTGCCTATCACCCGACAACGCTGGCTGTGACATCTACAACGGCAGCCCCTGGTGCTACAAAACCGGTGACAACTGCGGCGAAGTAAACGGCACCTTTGTCTGCTTCCCCAAAACCGCCCGTCAATGCACCTACGCCAACGGCAAGATGGAATGCATCGAAACCGGTACGCCGCCCGGCTCTAAACCCCCGTCATATATTCCTGATACCTCATCTGATCACCCCTACAACGGCGGCAATGCCGATGGTAACGACAAAAACGATCCCAAAGCCCCTGGCACCGCTGGCGGTTCGGGTACTGGTGGTGGTGCACAAGGCAGCGACTCCGCTGCTACGAATGAAAGCATTGATGCCCTCGGCGACAAGATCGGCGAAGGCACTGGCCTCCTTGAAGACATCCGCGACCTGCTAACCGGCGACGGTGACAGCTCCGGAGATTCTGACGGTTCGCCTGCTGATGCTGAGGCCGAAGGTACTGTTGTCGGTGCGCAGATTGGCGACGCCATCACCACCCACATGGAAGCCGTCGACGAAGAACGCAACGAAGAGGTTGAAGGCGTTCTTGATGAACTGCCCAACCAAGTCAGTCAGTGGTTTGGCGCGGATGGCTCAGCCGTAGGCCTCGACTTTATCGACAACATTCTTACCACACCTGTGGCCTGTGCTGATTACGTCGTGCCGTTAACCCTGAATGGCTACACCGCCAACATCCGTATGCCGGTCTGCTCACTCATGCCCTACAAACCGATTCTTGAATGGGTCATCTGGTGCCTAACGGCTATCGGTGCGTGGCGCATTGGTTACTCAGCCTTGCGTCAGGAAGACAGCAAAGCTGCTAAAGGAGGTTTCTGATGGGCTGGTTCCTCAACTTCTTCAAAAAGCTGTTTCCTACTGCGTTCTCCTGGCTAGCCAAGTTCCTGCTGGGCTTCATCATGCCCATCCTGGCCCCGATCATTCAGGCCGTTGCGGCCCTTCTGCGCAAGATCGGCATTCTCCTTTTAATCATTTCCGCTATCGGTGCAGCCATTGCCGTTCTTGCTGCCGGTATTGACTACATGGTCTCTCAGGTTGGGTCTTTGGTCGCTCCCGATCTGGTGATCGTTGGCCGCATGTTCCTACCCAGCAACCTGTCCTTCTGTATCTCCCTGCTGGTGTTTCTCAAGCTCAAGTCCCTGGTTTTCTACTGGGTGACCAAGCTCTCCGAAAAACTCATTCACACCTGAGCATTGCCATGGCCGTCTATATCGTGACCGGCAAGCTTGGTGCCGGGAAAACCTTGCTCTGCGTGATGCGCATCCTCGACTACCTCAAGCAGGGTCGCCGGGTTGCGGTGAACGTCGATGTATTCATGGACAAACTGTGCAAGCGCGACAACAAGCACTCGCGGCTAGTGCGCCTGCCTGATCTGCCGACCGCTGATGACCTCACCGGCCTGGGTGTTGGCTGTGATATCTACGACGAAGAACAGTTCGGCGGGATCTTCCTCGATGAAGCCGGCGTCTGGCTCAACTCGCGCGACTGGAACAGCGGTGGGCGTACCGACTTGCTCAAGTTCTTCCTGTTCTTGCGCAAACGCCGTTGGGACCTGTGGTTGTGCGTGCAAAACGTCAACGTCATCGACAAACAGATTCGCGAATCCATTGCTGAGCATGTCGTCTACATCAACCGCCTCGACCGCATAAAGCTGCCGTTTCCGGTCGGCCCACTGCTGCGCCTGCTGTCTCTCGGCATGTTCAAGGGGCGGTTGCCGAAGATGCATCAAGCCATCGTCAAGTACGGCGCCAAGTTCAATTCACCCAAGGTCGATGACTGGTTCTACCGGGGGCATGACTTCTACAGCTTCTACGACACCACCCAGGAATACGACAAGGCCTACGACAAAGGCTCCTACTCGATGCTGCCACCTGGGTATTGGCGTCGCCCTGTACCCACTGCCCAGCGCAACACGGGGTTCTATATGCGCACCACCAAAATCTTCTTCAAGCGCTTCGGCGTTATCAACGGTTTCGCCGCCGGTGCCCTTGTTGCGCTTGCGGTCAGTGTTCCGGTGTTCGGTGGCATTGCTACATCCCGCCACTACGCCCAGGCACCCACGCCCCATATAGCCAGTTTCACCAGCCAGCCCGACGGGCAAAAGCTCGCGACTGAGTTTGAGGGCTACCGCATCGCTACCTACGGCGAACTGGCCGGCCAGAGCTTCTACATCTTTGTTGATCCAGAGGGCCGGCGCATCAAGTCCGAGGATCTGTTTAACCGCGATGTGCTGGTCAAGGATCGCGGCCCCCGTGAAGCCCTGTTGGTTCGGGGCGATGACTTTCTCTCAATCTATCGCTGAGTGTCCGCCATGACTGACCGTACCTTTCTGAACGCATTCCTCTACCTGCTCGGCATAGCTTCCACCCTGGTCATCTTTGCTCTGTATCCCCAGCGCTGTTTCGCTGTCGAGCGCGTCGAACTCTATGACGCCACCCTGCAGGATTTTGTTGAGTGGTCGGCTGTTCAGCTCAACAAGTCGGTGGTCGTGGGCTCGGATATCCGCTCTGCTCCCGTCTCCATCTTCGCCACCTACAGCAGCGACAAAGAACTTGAGCAGCTACTTGAAAATGCCGTGCAATCGTCCGGCTTTCATTTCTCATCAACGCCGACCACCATCCGCATCAGCGCGCAGCAGATCCAGCAATCACCGGAGCTGGTCACCGAAGTAATGCAACTGCAGCACCTGCAGGCAGACTTTGCCGAACAGTCTGTGCGCGATGTACTTACCTCTCGAACCAACAACAGCGAGGCAGTAGCCACTCAATTGATGGTCACGCCATCCCCGACCACACACGCCATCATCGTCACGGCCACTACCCAGCAACTGGAAGCGATACGGCAAGTCATCAGTGAAATCGACCAACCGCGGCGGCAAGTGGAAATCACCGCGGTGATTGCTGAGCTGTCCGATGATGACTTTAGCGCGCTCGGCCTCAACGTCAGCGGCAAAACCGACCGCCTCGACCTGGCTGGGGCCTCGTTGCGTGGAAGTGATAAATCCGACCTCGGCTTTAGTCTGACTTTCTCCGGGCCAACCATTTCGGCCTTCCTGCAGGCCATCAAAACCAGCGGCAGCAGCCGGCTACTGTCCACGCCGCAACTGCTCACCCTCAACCGAGAGGCAGCCTCCATTGTCGTTGGCCAGAACGTCCCGTTTATCACCGGCCAAACCACCAGCGGCTCTACACCGGCCTCCGATCCATTCCAAACCATCGTGCGCCAGGATGTAGGTGTTTCCCTTGAGGTCACGCCCTTTATCACCCCGGCCGATGCCATAGAACTGCAGGTCAACCAATCCGCCTCCAGCGTCTCGGACGACAAGACTGCCGCCGACATCATCACCAACACGCGCAGGGTGGTTACGCGGGTGCAGCTCAAGGATGGGCAAGGGGTGTTGTTGGGTGGGCTTAGATCCCAGCAGAACGACAAGTCCGTCGCCGCCATACCGATCCTCTCGGATATTCCCTACCTCGGGCGGATCTTCCGTTCTGAGTCTGAGCGGGTGCGCACAACCAACCTCGTTGTCCTGCTGACCGCCCGTATCCATCGCCTGGGGGATTCCGTTGTCGTGCCTGACACGACGAAGCCTTGGGTAGATCTATCGCTCTGGCGGCCCGGCGAGGGTTTGCGCGCAGCGGGAGACCTCGCCGGGCGCGCCGAGAGCGCCCGGTGACGTCCCTGTAACACGTCAGATAAACAGCTTTGAAACGACAGTGAAGTCTAACAATCTCTAAAAGGTGTATTGCTCATGGGTAAGACCGTTGATTTCCTCCGAGTAGACGAATTTCCAACCATCTTTGTTGACCCGGCAAACGGTCAAATCACTGATCTTTCTAAAGTTCGCCTGCTCCGCTGTGGCGTTGATACCGTGCGCCAGTTGTACCGGGGCATGATCCGCCCGGAAATTATGGCGCTGTTTGAGAATCCGGGCACCCTGGTGAACTTCGCTGGTCAGCGCTGGCATTCCGGTCGTGTAGGCCGTGACTCGGGTTATCAGTACAAGCTGCAGAACTCAGACCTGGGCATCATCCTGTTGGTGAAGAACTTCAATGCCAAATTGGACAACATCGGTCCGCATCTAAAAATCGAAGTCTCGCCCCATGCAATCGACAACCTGTCGCCTGAGCGCCTGCAGGATCGTTTGGACTTCTACGCCTCCCAGGTAATGAGCCACGTTGAAATTAACCAATGCGCCGTACACCTCGCGTTAGACCTACAAGGCTGGACACCTCCCGCTGATCTGGTGGCCCGCATGCACTGCAAAGCCCGCACACAACGCGACATTAGCGGCATCAACGAAATCAACTGGGCGACCAAATCCAGCACCTATGGGCGCGGGGAAACCTCTATGTTCGGGTCTGCCAGTGGCGTTCAAATCTGTATCTACAACAAAACCGAACAGGCCAAGGCCAGTGACAAGCTCGACTACTGGGAAAGCGTCTGGAAACGTCGCGACAGCTTTGATGAAGGCGACCCGGAGAACTACAACCCAGCCCAGGCTGTATGGCGTGTAGAGCTTCGCTATCACCACTCCATCATCCAACAGTTCGCTAGCGGCTCCCTGGACGTCCGCACCGGCCAGCCAATAGATACCCGCTCATTTGCAGCCTTTGCCGGTCACTTGGATGGCCTCTGGCGCTATGGTCTTGGCCAATTTAAGTTGCTTGATCGTCCTGGCTACTTCTCGCCTATCTGGACGCTCATTCGTGAAGACGTGCGCGTAGATCTGCCGGTTGATTCGCTGCTGGATGACACTGAGTACAAGCGCTACTACAAGACCTCTCGCGGCTTCTCCGGCAAGAATGTGGAACTCTTCCTGGGAAACTTCGTAAGCCTGCTTGCACGGGAGCGAGTGGGCGCTAGAAGAGCGTTTCATACCCTCAAGGATTGGGATTGCTGGCCAGTAATCCGTGACCACTATGCAGCTAAGGGCATGGATGAAGACCAGCTGTATAAGCACATCAAGGGCATCCTTGAGGAGCGTCATGTTAGATGGGGTCGTGCTGTATGACAGCGACTCGCCAGCCTGACGGCAAGTGGTCAGTAGACTTTTACGTCAATGGGCGTGGTAGCCAGCGTGTGCGTCGATCAGGCTTCCCTACGAAGGCTCACGCACTACGTTTTGAGCGGGACTATTTAGCCAAGCCAGACCAGACCGTTGCTCGTCTCTCCGACCTAGTAGACCTCTGGTATCAGGTGCATGGTGTGAACCTGAAAAACGGCCAGCGTCGCTATGCAGCGTTAAAACAGACTGTCGCCCGCTTGGGAAATCCTCTGTCCGCTGATCTAACGCCTGCTGTCTGGTCACGCTATCGCATCGAACGCCTCAAAACCTCTGCTCGCTCAACCGTGAATATTGAGCATGTCTATATTTCGTCGGTCTTTGCTGAGCTAACCCGTCAGGGTCATTTTCATGGCCAGAACCCTCTCGGCTCAATTCGGCTGTTCAAGGTCGATCAGAAGTCTTTGGCATTTCTGACCTTTGATCAGATTGAGCTGCTGCTCTCCGAAGTCGCCAAATGCGCTAACCCTTATGTCACTGCGATTGTTCGTCTTGCCCTATCAACGGGTGCTCGATGGTCAGAAGTTCAGAATTTGAGGCGCTCTCAAGTCTTGGCTGACCGCATTGTTTTCACACGAACCAAAAACGGCAGAAACCGGACTGTTCCTGTTGATCCGGCCTTACTTGAATATGCACTTTCTATTGCCCTACCAACTGAACGCCTGTTCGGTAATGCCCGTGGCGCGTTTGAAGTCGCATATGCTCGCTGTGGTTTCTCAACCCCAGGCCAGTTAACCCATATACTGCGTCACACGTTTGCATCGCACTTTGTGATGGCTGGCGGTGATCTGCGTACGCTTCGGGATATTCTTGGTCACTCGGATATTCAGACCACTATGCGTTATGCGCATTTAGCTCCTGAGCATCTGGATAAGGCATTGCACCTCAATCCTTTGGCTCTGTGGTCAGGCAGTAGACAACCCGTAGTCAATCCCGCTGATTGAAACGCCTAACCCATTGATTTTCATGGTGCTTAAATTGGGCCTGTGACTTGGGCGTATAATCGCCGGTCTATAGCTGGCCATGTCGTCGTGCACCCGATATTTTTGGGCGCGACGATCAGCGCAGTAAGCATTACCAAAGCCAACCACAACAAGAGAGCATGATGGGCGAATTCGATGCCATCCGACCTTACGCCGACGCCGAAGTCCCTGCCGTGCTCGCGCGCCTGCTGGCAGACGATGAGTTTCTCGGCATTCTCACGCAGTTCCGCTTCCCCCGTTTGGCCGGTCCTTTAGGCTGGCTGCTTAAACCACTTATAGCCTATCGCTTGCGTCTTGAGTTTCGTGACGTGCGTTCAGTGGCGCAATTGCAGACGCGAGTCGAGCGCTACGTCGACCACAGCATCGAGCGCGCGACAGATGGCGTGACCTATTCCGGCATAGAGCGCCTGCAGGCGGGTAACGCTTACCTGTTCATCGCCAACCACCGCGACATCGTTATGGACCCCGCTTTCGTCAACTACGCGGTGTACCACGCAGGCCTGCCGACGCCGCGCATCGCCATCGGCGACAACCTGCTGCAGAAGCCCTATGTCAGCGACCTGATGCGCCTGAACAAGAGTTTTATCGTGCACCGCTCAATCAGCGGTCGCCGCGAAAAATTGGCGGCGTATCAGCTGCTGTCGGCTTATATCAACCACTCAATCCGCGTTGACGGCGAATCGATCTGGATCGCCCAGGCCGAGGGCCGCGCCAAAGACGGTGATGACCGCACCGACTCAGCAATCCTCAAGATGTTCCACATGAGCCGCAAGGGCGAGCCATTCGCCGAGGTGATCAACGCACTGCAGCTGACGCCGGTATCAATCAGCTACGAGTACGACCCCTGCGACCAAGCCAAGGCTCGCGAGCTGTCTATTCGTGCCAACAGTGGCAGTTACACCAAAGTGGCCGGCGAGGATGATCAAAGCATCGCGCTTGGCATTACCGGCTATAAAGGCCGCGTGCATGTGCACTTCAGCGCACCAGTCAGCCAAGGCCTGGAAGACAGCAAACTGCTGGCAACGGAGATGGACCGGCAGATCCTCAGCGGCTATCGGCTGTTCCCCGTGCATTACCTGGCGTACGCCATGTGGGCTGATCGTGACCCTGCACTGGCAGTGCCCACAGCGGCAGAGCGCTTCCCGGCTGAAGAACTTCGCGTAGCCGAAACGGAATGGCAGCGTCGCCTGGCCAACTGCCCGCCCGAGCAGCGCCCTTACCTGATCTTGCAATACGCCAACCCTGTGCGTAACCAGTACCGGGTCAAGGCTGGCCTGCCACTGTAGGCCATTCGCCGCCCTAAAAAGACAGCCCTCTGAGGCTAGCGCTTTTTAGGGCCCGCACGGGCACTACAACAGAGTGCTCAACCAGGACAGCAGCAAAGCCGTCACCAGGCAGGCATAGCCAAAGCGATAGAAAAACCGGTTCAACCGTAAAGTCGGTGCATCAAAGCCATAAGCCTCAGTCGCCAGCTCATTGAGCTCACTGCCCGCCAGCAATCGCGCCCAAGCACGCTGCTCGCGCATGCGAGTGGCCAGCAGAAGCCAAGCACCCATCATGGCAAAAAACAGCGCCAGTCCGTTCAGCCACTGCCCAGGCTGACCTTCTGCCAGCAACCAAAGCGCTTGCAAAGACATCCACACCCCCAACTTCTTAAAGGCAGCGAGCAACCTCACGCCTGGTTATCAATGCGCCCGATGCAACATCTGGCAGTCAAAATAAGGGCGCGGAGTCTACCGAAGGATGCACTGCCAGCGGTTTGATTCCGACGAATCGCAGTCGCTATGACCAAGCGGTCTAAACACTGTCATCTGCGTAGGCTATGGTCTAAGACTCACCCCAGCGCCTTAGCCACAATGGCTTGGCGCGCGGCGAAAGACCTAAATATCCATGGAGGAACGCACTATGTTGCATGCCCAACCCCAAGACCGCGACTACCTGATTGATTCACTGGATGACATAGAGGCCGTCATCGATGAGCTGTCATTCAACGTGCAGGACGATCACTGGCTGGTGTACTGCGCCATGGGCGGACATGAGCATTACGCCCTGCCCGATATAGACACGCGCACCGGCATGAGCCTGCCAGAGTTCTACAGCGAAGCCGCTTGATGCCGCCGTCGCCATAAAAAATAGATGTAAAAAAGCCCGGATTTTCCGGGCTTTTTTCATGGTTACGAGAGGGCTTATTGCGCGAGCATCTGGCTGATGGTCGGGTCCTTGAAGGCGCGGGTCAGCGCATCGCTCATCACATCACTGATCAGCTTGGTATTGGTGGCCTGATTGGGCGCCATACCGAACCGCTGATTCAACGATGCGCCGTAACGGCCGCTGTAGCGCCGGCTGCTGTTCTGCACATCTACGCGAAAGGTCGCGGTCATGTCAGCCTCAGTCACATACATACCTTCCTTAGGCGACTGGTACTTGAGTTCAGCCAGCGTCAGGGTCAGTTGCGGCGCATTGACGGCATTGGTGCTTGGGGTGAAACCAAGCAAACGCACGGCGGCCTCGGCCTGGGCTTGCAGCTTAGGCAGGATATCCTGACCGGTCACACTGATAGCGCTGGTCTCAGGGTACAGACCGCCGCGGGTGCCCAGCACGGGTGAAGGACGGCCATCGGCCACTCGCACTACCACAGGCTGGCCTTGGCCAACGGCTGTGAGCGGACTATTAAGCTTGGGTTGTGGGCTGAGTTGTTGCGGGCTGTGGGCACAACCCACCAGAGTAAGGCTGGCAACAGCCACCAGACCAAACAGCAGACGATGCAGCATGCTCAACTCTCCATAAATAAGGGGTAGACGTGGCGCGCAGTATAACCAGCGCTGGATATGCCTGACAGCGCTGCTTTCTAGGGTCTGTTGCCATTTCATTCACGGCCGCGCCGATGGAACGGCAACAGACCCTAGGACGTTTATCACGGCCACTGGTTCCCGTAACGCGCCTGTCATGCGTATCAGGCATAAGACTTTAGTCTTCCCTGTTCGTGAGTAATTCGCCATGTTCTCACTGCGCAACCTGCTCGCCCCACGTCGTTCAATGCGCTCGTTTGCCCTGCTCGACGCACAAGGCATCTGCCGCGCCTTGCGCCAGTCAACCCAGGCGCCGCAAGGTTCGGGCTGGGTTGAGGTGCAACAGAGCTGCCTGAGCTGGCTTAATCAACCGCTGCCAGCCGGCGCCAGAACCGCCCAAGTCACGCCATGCCTGCGCATCCAGCAAACGCTGGCGGCCTGACCGGCGGAAGAAGAAAAGTCACGCCAAACGATCAATTTCCCCGCTTTCCCCTTATAATCGCGCCCCGATTATAAGGACGCCTCCTGTTCGGGCCCTGCCGTAGCGCTGATGCATCATTCATCGGCCGCGCCCCAGAGAGTCGCCCACTTCGCGCTGCCTTCGGTTGCCGCTTTTCCCCCTGTATAACGCCATGCATTACCTGCAATGGCTGCTTTACGGCGCTGGAAAATTGCTCCGGGCAGACGTGTATTGAGGTTCACGACTCCAAAAGAGCGTGAAAAAACGGTTTGGAAAACTTCACAAGAGTGTGGCGAAAATGAATGATCTCGCGGTTGGCATCTACTCCCAGAAGCCGGCTTCCTTCAACCCTGAGCGTCTCGACGACTGCTAATCGGCTGTGGTTGCACACACAAGCTAACTAACGTCAATTGAGTGCTGGTTTGCGGAGAAGTGGTAATGGCGCAGAACGATTACGAAACAATGGATGTGGTGCTGGTTGGTGCCGGCATCATGAGCGCGACCTTGGCCGTGCTGCTGAAAGAGCTCGACCCAGCGATCAAACTGGAAGTGCTCGACATGATGAGCACGGCTTCGAGTGAAAGCTCTTACCCGTGGAACAATGCGGGCACCGGCCATGCGGCCCTGTGCGAGCTGAACTACACGCCGGAAGCGGCCGACGGTTCTATCGACATCCAGAAGTCGGTAAGCATCAACACCCAGTTCGAGGAGTCCAAGCAGTTCTGGGCCTATCTGGTCGAGAAAGGCCGCTTTGGCTCGCCTAAATCATTCATCAGCCCGGTTCCACACCTGAGCTTCGTGCGCGGGCAGAAAGGCATCGACTTCCTGAAGAAGCGCTTTGCTGCACTGAAAACCCACCACGCCTTCACGGAAATGGAATACACCGAAGACCGCGCCACCATGGCCGAGTGGATGCCGCTGATGCTGCCGGGTCGCGACCCGAATGAGCCCATCGCCGCTACCCGCGTGATGGCAGGCACCGACGTTAACTTCGGCGCACTGACCCTGCACCTGCTCGAGCATCTGCGCCAGCAGAACGAAGCCAAAGTCACCTGCAGCCAGAAGGTCGTTGGCCTCAAGCGCAGTGGCCAAGGCTGGCGCGTCAGCGTCAAAGACCTGCAAAGCGGCAACAACCGTGAAATCCAGGCCAAGTTCGTCTTCCTCGGTGCCGGTGGTGCGGCGCTGCCGCTGCTGCAAATGTCCGGCATCCCAGAAGGCAAAGGTTTTGGCGGCTTCCCGGTCAGCGGCCAGTGGCTGCGTTGCGACAAC
>Ga0102830_1000864_pt1 | contig 12108 bp, 2 predicted proteins | sample ColrivemetaGS703_FD_84511 | JGI IMG/M metagenome (GOLD analysis project Ga0102830, IMG submission 84511) | Estuarine microbial communities from the Columbia River estuary - Freshwater metaG S.703 | ecosystem: Environmental > Aquatic > Marine > Intertidal zone > Estuary | place: USA: Columbia...
TCAACGGCTATCGTTCGATTAGTGATGAGAATAATCGGAGCTGGACGTTCTATTACAGCGGCTATGTAAACGCCACCACAGGTTCTGCAATCAATGGCGACGCTGCATTTAATCTTTATATAAATGGAACTAACTACGGCCACTGGCAAAACCACGCCACCAGCTCGGCTAATGGCCGTGAGTATCACTACGAGGCGCGCCGGATGAACAATCTGGTAGTCAGCCGCAGGGTTCTGGTACCAAGCGTTGGTGGCGCCTATGTGCGCTATCTGGAGATTCTCGACAACCCGACCGGCCAGGAACAGGTGGCGACCGTGCGGCTGCAGTCTTACTACGGAGCCGCCAACGGTAGTCAGGTCGCTGCTGTCACCAGCAGCGGCGATGCGCAGCTGACTACGGGCGACGACTATATCGCCCTGCGCGATACCGCCTCACCGACGCGCCCGGTGCTGCTGCACGTATTTGCCGGTAATGCCCAGCGGCGTCAGGGCACGAGCTTCGTCAACCAGAACGGTCAATTATGGCAAACCGATTACCAAGTACGTATCCCCGCGGGTGAACGTCGGGTGGTTATGCACTTCGCCACTCTGGAAGGCTCGACGGCGGCGGCGGTTGCTACTGCGGACAAACTGCGCAGTCTGAAAAACCTGGGTCTGGACAACCTCGATGCCAATCTGGCCGGCAAAGTGGTGAATTTCTTTGCCTTCTATGACCAGGATGAGGATGGCCTCAGCGACGCTGATGAAATCCTCCAGGGCACCGATATCAATAACCCGGACAGCGACGGTGACGGTATTCCGGATGGGCTAGACAGCGAGCCAATGACGGCGGACATCAGCGCACCCAATGTCAGCATCGAACCTCTTGTGGCCATGCGTCGTTACCCCGGAGAGAGCCTGGAGATCAAGGCGGCCATCACTGACAACGGACTGATTAAGCTCGTGGAGCTGCTCCAGGATGGTCAGCTGATCGAAACCCGTACTCAGGGCGGTGAGCAGGCGTTCAGCGTCTTACTGCCGGATGCCGAGCAAAGCCTATTCACCCTGCGCGTTACCGATAGCAACGGCAACGTGGGCGAAGCAGAAGTTACCGTGTCTATCCATGACACACCGGAAGTGCGCCTGAGCGGTCGTGTGGTGGATGCTTTGGATCAGCCGGTCGCTGGTGTCCAGGTCGAACTGGAAGGCGTTAAGGTCGATACAGACGCGCAAGGGCGCTTTAGCTTGTCGGTGTTCACTACGGTGCGCGAGCTCAGGGTAACTGCCAGCACGCTGTTCGGTGCCCAGGATATGCGGGTGGTGAAATCCATTGAGTTGACCTCGTTGGAGGATCTGGTCGACTTGGGTGATATCGGTGATCTTAAATTGATAGCGGTGGGACGCCGTGGGCTGAATCCTATAGCGCAGAGCGAGTTGAGCTATGAAGGTTCGGAGTGGAACTACTATAAAACGCTCAATAACCAGTACAAGTGGGACTTCCACAACTATTACGGTGATGTCGAGTACGGGACCGATTATGCCTTCAGCGGTGCCCAGTACCTGTTCGTTAACGGCAACTACGTAACTAATAGCCAGTCGTATGCCTATCAGTTGCGTCTGAATGGCCGCGAGTTGACCTACCCGATCCGGCAGATGAATGGCCTGAACATCCGGCGTAAGGTCTATGTGCCGACAGAAGGCAGTTATGCTCGCTTTATCGAGTCGTTCGAAAATCCAGGCAGCCAGCCGCTGACAGTGCAGATCCGAATTACCGGGAATTTCTATAACAATGGCAGCCGAAATATCGTGGCCACCTCCTCGGGTGATCAGCAGTTCGATATGGCGGATCGTTACCTGCTGACCGATGACGGTACCGATGGCAGTGGCCAGCCGGCTTCTGGCGTGCTGTTCGGTGGTTTAGATGTACCACGCCAGCCGAGTGCGGTTTCGGGTAATCAGAACAATTACAACGTGACCTATAGCCTGACTGTGCCGGCGGGCGGGCGGCAGGTTCTGATGCACTATGCGGTGCAGAACCATAGTCGTGCCGAGGCTAAGCGGGTGCTCGACGAGTTGAGCGACCCCAATTTCGTCGACGCGGGCCTGACCCACGAAGAGCTACGCGACCTCGTCAACTGGAAAACGCTTGTGGATTCCGACGCGGATGGAATGCCGGACGCCGACGAAGTACCGCTTGGTCTTGACCCGCTAAACCCAGATTGGGACAACGACGGCATCCCCGATGGTCAGGACAGCGAGCCGAAGAACCCAGATCAAACGGCGCCGACTATCACCATCGCAGCGCTCGAAGGGCCGTACTACATTGGCGACCAGCTGATAGTGCGAGCCAATATTCAAGATAACGGGATCGTTCAGGGTGTCGAGCTGTGGCAGGACGGTGTATTGCTGGAAACCCGCAATACGGGTGGTGAGCAGGCGTTCTACCTGAGTCTGCCGGAGAGCGACACGACCCGTATCGAGATCCGGGCCACCGATAGCAATGGCAATGCCGCGCAAGAAATCATCGATGTGCCGCTTGAGGCTGCGCCACTCAGTAGCATTTCTGGGCGAGTGGTCAATGCTCTGACGCGGCCGGTAGCTGGGGCTTATGTCTACGTTCGGCCAGTCGAAGGCGGCGAAATGGCAGCATCGTTCTCGGATGAGTCCGGTGCCATGGAAGCGCAAAGCGATGCGGATGGTCGCTTCGTTATCGAGGGTATTGATCGTCGTATAACGACAGATTGGACAATCGAGGTTCGCCATCAGGTTCTGGATGTTGAGGTCGTTGCCGAGCGTGAAGTTTCGCTCTATGAGGATGGCGATACGAATGTGGGCGATATTGCGCTGGTGATCGATGACAGTTACATCGAACCGCTCAGTGGTGATCTGGGCGAGGTGTATTACGCCAGCTCAGGCTACAGCTTCACGCTGCCCGAGGATTTCGCATTTTCAACCCGTGAGGTGTATATCACCCCGAATAGTCAGAAGCTCTATGTCGGTGAGCTGAAGATAACTCCGCTCGATAATCTGCTTACTCAGAACCCTGGAAGCAGCTTCTATATTGCTGAGCAGGAGGATCGTTGGATATTTACCTGGACCGGTTGGTCAACAAACTCCGAGTACTTGGGTGGGATCGATATGCAGGTTGTTTTGCATCGCGATGGACGAGTCGAAACCCGCTATTACTCACTGCCGGTTGGTGGCTGGTATAACGGCGTGGGTACTAGGTTCGAGAATGGCCAGCAATACGAAGTGAAAACCGTCGATTTCAGCGGTGCCCAGGGGTATCAGGTTCCGCGCGGCCAAGCAGTTTATGAGCAGTTCTACCAGCAGCCGGATCTATTGGGCTGGTCGATCAGTTACCTGCCACAGGGCGACGGAATTTATGCGCTGCATCTGGCGCGCCTACCAGGTCGTCCAGACAGCGATGGCGACGGTCTGTCAGATGTTAACGAGGCGTTGTTGGGAACCGATCCTGAGAAGCGCGACACCGACGGCGACCTGCTGTGGGATGGTTTTGAGCTCTACAGCGATTTCGATCCGCTGGTCGCTGAGCCAGGAATTGCCAATGCCGATCCTGACGAAGATGGTCTGAGCAACCTTGAGGAGCAGGAGTACGGTACCGATCCGCACTTGAGCGATAGTGATGGCGACGGCTTGTCGGATGCGGATGAGGTGCGTGTGCACCACACCGACCCGAATCGCGAAGATTCCGACTCGGACGGCTTGAGTGATGGCGAAGAGGTTGAACTGGGCACCGATCCGAATAAGGCCGACACTGATGAAGACGGTTTGAGCGATGGTGAAGAGGTTAATGAGTACTCGACTGATCCGTTGAATAAAGACAGTGACGGCGACCTGCTACCCGATGGCTTTGAGATCAAATACGGGCTACAGGAAGCCTCCGCCGATGGTGATGAGGATGACGACGGTTTGAGTAACCTTGAGGAATACCACCAGGGTACTCATCCTTACGAGCGCGACACTGACGGCGATGCGTTGCCGGATGCTTTTGAAGCCAATGTGTTGGGGACCTCGCCCGTAAAATTTGACTCTGATGGCTCCGGGCGTGGTGACGGTGATGAGTTGTTCGTTGATGGCACCGATCCTTTGCGTGCCGGTGATGACCCCGCCCAGCTATCGAATGGCTCAAGCGCTTACATGCTTACCGAGTCGGGTATACAGGTTGAAGTGGCACACAATGGCGAGATTAGTTTTTACAACACGGCAGGCGGCGGTAATACATTGTCACTGCAGCAAGGTTTGAGACTGGAAGGCTATGCTCGCGAAGAAGAGGGAGGCACCAAGGCTAGGCTAGCGCGTGGAATGGTGGGCTCGGCTGATGGCCGAATCTGGCGTACACCAGTGCAGGAAATTGAGCCTGGTTTGATGGTGAGTCGCGAGTTCTATGTGCCTGCCGATGGGCGTGGTTATGTTCGGGTATTGGACAAATTCTACAACATCACTGAAGACGCGCTTACAGCTACCCCAGTGTTGATGTCCAGAAATGACTATGGTTACCAGCAAGAAACGTCTAGCGGTGATGATCAGCTGACTACAGTTGATCATTGGCTGCGTCATACGAATGCTCGCAACCAAGGACAGCCACCCGATCAAGTCAGTCTTGTCCATGTGTTCGCTGATGAAACTGGGCGAGATACCTTGAATGGCGAGAGTCTCTACAGCGACTCTTATTACACTTGGAAAATTGGTTACAGGTTTGAAGTTCCCGCCAACGAGCATCGTATCGTCATGAACTTCATCGCTCTGGAAAACAGTGAGCATGCAAGTGGCACCCTAGAAGTGCTTAGTACTTTGGGTGAGGACGTGTTACGTGGCACCTCGCCGGTGGATCGTTCGCGAATCGTAAACTTTACGTTATGTGCCGATACTGAGTTTGACCAGCTATGTGACAGCGATGAAGAGCGTCTTGGAACCGACAAAAATCAGATCGATAGCGACGGGGACCGCTTCGAGGATGAACTCGAAGTTCGGCTTAGCAGCGACCCTAAAAGCCCTGAATCTATGCCAGAGTTCGATATTTACTACTTGAAAGGCGATGAACCTCAGAAACTGATCAAGCAGCGCGGTTTCCATGGAGAGCAGCTCGTAGTTCGTGATCTGGAAACTCGTTTTGCTGTTATCGATTTCGATGGTAATGGCCGTTTCTGGATGGGTACCCCAGATTCATCGGATGGCGCAGGGGTGCTGCATGAATTTGGTCCCACTAGTTTTGACCAGAAAGAAGATTCGATCTACACCACGGACGGGACGCTAATCGATGTATTGGGTTGGCCTACGCCTATGAGTCTCCATCTGCGGGACGGAGGGGTTGATGAGGAAAATGAAGAGGGGGCTGAAGTTCCATCAGCCCTGGCTTCTCCTCAGCAGCACTTGGTCCTGTATATAAACAGTCGCTGGGGCGGATCGACGGTGTTGCGCGTTTCAGCAGTAGGGGGCTGTGGCTATGGGTTGGCCAAATGGAGTGGCGAGCCGCTACTGTTGAATGACTGCAAGTTGACCCGTTTTGATCACAGTATTTCGGGGCAGTTACAGCCGCATTTGGTTGACCTTAGTTTCTCGGATGACTTCGCCGAACAGCCACGTATTCTTGCCATGGATGATATGCCTTGGGTTAAAGGGCTGGCGGCGCTTGTCGAAGATACGGAGAATGGCGCCGTGCGTCGTCACCTTGGTTTTATCGACATGCATACAGGGAACGTAGTTCGGTTGGGTGGTATGCCTATCGATGCACAAGGTATCGCAGTTAAGTTCAAAGATTTTCAGAATGAACCCGTGTGGCCATCCCCACCGATTCTGGATTGATTTGTGAGGTGGATCGCGGCATGTTTCGCGATCCTCCGGTATATCGCACGCCGCGATAAATGGAATTAGATCTAATAAAGGTGGAGATTGAATGATGCAGTACCAGCGCCTCGCTTTGGCGGCCTCCCTGCTCGCCGTTTTACTGGCTGGTTGCGACTCTTCCGGCGACTCTATTGCCGAAGTGAACGGAAAACCGGTTACTCAGGAGAGATTCGACGCCTATTTGAAGTTCAAGCGCGTACCCACGCAAAACAATCAGTGGGTCAGCCGTGAGCTCGATGAGTATCTGGAGCGCGAAGGCTTGGCCGGGCAGATTGAGGAGCAGGGTCTGCTCCCCGCTGAGCAGATCGACACCGAGGTGGCCGAGTTCCGTAAGCAAATGCTGATTAGCCGTTACTTCGAAGAGTTTCTGCGTGAGAGGGTGACTGACGAAGCGGTACGTAATTTTTACGCTACTAACCCTGATCAATTCCAGGCGAAGAAAATTCATGTCGCGCATATTTTATTGCGCACCAATCAGGCCATGAGTGAGGCCGAGCGTCAGGCGCTGCTGACCAAGGCACAGGAAGTCTACTCGCGGGCTAACGCCCAAGAAGATTTCGCCTTGTTGGCCGAAGAGTATTCCGAGGATCAACTTTCCGCCAAGCAGGCGGGTGACCTTGGCTGGCTGCAAGAAGGCGCCATTGATCCTACCTTTAGTAACAAGGTGTTCGCCATGAAGGCGGGTGAATTGTCCGAGCCACTGGTAACGCCGTTCGGTTTCCATGTAGTCAAGGTCATCGAGGGGCCGCAGGTAATCAAGCAACCATTCGAAGCGGTAAGCGGAGATATCCGTTATCGCCTGCGTCAGGAGGCCAAGCAAGCCGAGCTCGATCGCCTCAAGCAAGCGGCGAAGATCGAGCGGAAAGCTCCGGCCGAAACCGAAGAAACCGCTGCACAGAGTGAAGACGACCGTGCTGCCAGTTAAGCGGCTCAGCTACGCGCTCTTAGGCCTGCTCCTAGTAGGTTGCGAGGACGAAAGCCGTAAAGCCCTGGAGAATGTTCCGGTCGAACCCTCTGCGACGTTGGTCATGGTGGACGATAGCGCCATAACCCGCGCCCAACTGGAGCTGACCATCGAGCGCACGCTGGGTGAGTCGGCGCCCTTGTTCGCGACCGAGGAAGTGGAGCGTAAGATTCTCGAGAGCTTGGTTAATAGTCGGGCCATGGCATTGTTGGCCGAGCGTGAGCTGGGTGCATCAGAGCGGGCTCAGCTCGACCTCAAGGCTCAGGCCTATCGTGAAGAACTATTGGTTCGGCATTACCTGCAAGCGCACGCCACGCCTGAGCCAGTAACAGCCGAGCAGGTTGTGGACTACTACGATCGTCATCCTGACGAATTCGGTGGTGGTGTGGAGAAAAGCTTCGAGACTATCACCAGCGACCAAGCGTTGGAGGAGCCTATGCGAGCCGAGCTCATCACGTTGCTAAGCGGGGCGCTGGTTCGGGGAGACAATTGGCAGGCGCTAGTGGCGACCTGGCGCAATGCTGGCAAACCGCTCGAATATCGACAAAATCGCCTTAAGCCAGACATGCTGGAGCAACCATTGCGCGGCTTGGTCGAGTCGACGCAGGTAGGCGATATCGCTCCGCTACTTGTCGATGGTCAATTGTTGCTGCTGCGTGTTACTGGCGAGCAGCGCTTGCCCGTCAGGCCATTGAGCGAAGTAAGTGGGACCATACGCGAGAAATTAGCACCGCAAGCGCTCAAGCAAGCGGTTAAAAGCCTCAGCACCAAGGCTTTGCAGGAAGTGAAAGTGCAATATAGCTCGCATTAGACGAGCGCATCACCCCAGTGGCCAGATGATACTGGCGATTAAAGGAAGTGGCAGGGCAGCCTGTATTTAAGCGGATGGAAAGCTATGGGAATGCGGGGGGAGGACAGGCGCCGCCAGTTTATGGTGGGACTGGTTTGGTTGCTTTGCGCATGCACTGGCTTTGCGCAAGCGGCGGATTCATGCCGCGCTGTGTTCAGTGGCGGCTTGCAGACTCATGGTGGAGGGGGGGTTACCTTCCAGTGGGGCGGACAGTTATTAGGCAATCCGAGTGCTCTGATTGATACCGCCCGTGTCCAAAACCCGTCGGGCACACGCAGCTGCGACACGCAGAACTGTCAGGCCAGCGGCTGGGAGACGGCTGGTTTGGGAACCCTTACATTTCCCACCGTGCCCACCCAGCATGACCTACGCATAAACTACCTGGCTGCAGGCGAGGCGGGTGGCGGTGAGCTCAACCGCTACCGCAATATCGAAGCAGATGCAGGTTCCACGCTCAGTTTCAATACACGCCATCAGGCTTATTACATCCAGCGTCTAAGCATCGCATACGGTGCGAAGGTTACGCTTGCCCCCGGTCGCTATTGGATTGGCCAATTGGATATGGCATCTAATAGCCAGCTCCGGGTTGCCGGCGGTACCGCAAAGGTAATGATTGCCAACGCCGTCACCTTACCGTCTCAGGCCCGTATCAATGCCGATGAGGATGGCTCGGGGCAGGCCGAGGCGCTGCAATTGTTTATCCGAGGCAACCTCACACAAGAATCCTCCAGCACCATCAACGCACTCGCCTATGTTGGAGGCGACTACCGTGCTGCTTTTGCTGCTCGCTTAAGTGGTGCGCTGAATGCCCATACCGTCGATCTCGGGACTGCGGCCCGAGTCGCAACAAATATGGCAGCCATAGGTACCCTTGGCTGGAACACGCAGTGCCAGGAGCGTAACGATCTGGACAGCGATGGCATCCTCGATTTGTTCGACGACGATACTGATGGCGATGGCTTCGATGACGAGCGTGAGCGCGTAGCCGGCAGTGATACGCGCAATGCACAAAGCATTCCCGCGATAGCGCCGTCTTCTGTGCAGTCGAATCTTTGCGTGGCGGCCTTTGCGAAAGGCTTGCAGGCCCATGGCAGCGATGGTCGTATCAGCTTCGCTCTCAATGCCCAGTTACGTGATGCCCCCTCTGCATACCTACCGGCGGCAAGGGTCGACAATAGTTTTGCATCTGCAGCCCGCAGTTGCGCTACGCAAGATTGCCAAGCCACTTTACAACCGGCAGCCGTGCCGACGATGTCGGCCTTCCTGAAAACCACCGACAGTTTTCGTCAGGACGTCTCTCATGCTAGTAGCGCCGTGCTCGATGGCAGTCGTAAAGAATGGGCGCGCCTGAGTGTTGGCGGAATGGCGAACGTACGCTTTAGCGCTGCGGGGGTTTATCGCCTCCGGGAACTTGAGATCGGTTATCGCGGCACGCTGGAGCTAGCGCCGGGAGATTACTGGGTTGAAACACTCACCTTGGGCAGCGAGGCCCGTATATTGCCTATTGGCAATGGTACGGTGCGTTTGCATGTATTGGGCAACCTCGAGCTGCCATGGCAGGCGCGAATTAATGCCAGCGGCTACGAACAGCCAGGTGATGCATCACACATGTTGGTGCTTGTTGAGGGCAATGTAACCCTCGCGTCCAGCGCGACGTTGGCGGGCTTTGTTTATGCCCGCGGTAATTTGACCCAGCAATACGGCTCGCTGCTCTATGGCGGTGCAGTGGCACGTAATGTGTCCCTGGAAACCCTGGCGCGCGCGCACCACAATCCGATCGCTCTGGCCAAGGTGGATTTCGGCCAACTGTGTGACCTGGATGGCGATGGTATCGGCGACAGTCAGGATCCGGACCGTGATGGTGACGGCATCTCCAACGAATATGAAGAACAGGTCGGCACTGATCCCGATGACCCAGCCAGCGTCCCGATGGATCAGGATGGCGACGGTATTCCAGATGCGTTGGACGATGACCGTGACGGCGACGGAGTGGCCAACGATGAAGATGCATTCCCCAATGATCCGACTGAGTCAAAAGATCTAGACGACGACGGCATTGGTGACAACAAAGACCTGGACCGCGATGGCGACGGTATCTCCAACGATTATGAAATTCAGCTGGGGACAGACCCCAATGATAAAAATAGCGTGCCTGCAGATCTCGATCGTGACGGTACTCCTGATGCTCTGGACAGCGATATTGATGGCGACGGAGTGGCCAACGAGGTTGATGCCTTTCCTAATGACCCAACTGAGTCAAAGGATCTAGATAACGATGGTATTGGCGATAATGCTGATACCGACCGTGATGGCGATGGTATCTCTAACGATTACGAAATCCAGCTGGGCACTAATCCAGACGATAAAGCCAGCGTGCCAGACGACCTGGATAAAGATGGCATTCCAGACATGCTTGACCTTGACCGCGACGGCGACGGAGTGGCCAACGATGTTGATGCCTTCCCCAATGATCCCAGTGAATGGAAAGACCTCGACGGCGATGGTATTGGCGACAACGCTGACGCTGACCGTGATGGCGACGGCATTTCTAACGATTATGAAGTGCAGGTCGGCACAGACCCTGATGACAAAAACAGCGTGCCTGACGATCTGGATAATGACGGCGTCCCTGACAGTCTCGATAACGACATCGACGGCGACGGCGTGGCTAACGAGGCTGATGCCTTCCCCCGCGACCCAACTGAATCGAAGGATCTGGACAGCGATGGCATAGGCGATAACGCCGATCGCGATCGTGATGGCGACGGCATCTCCAACGATTACGAAATTCAGCTAGGCACTAATCCCGATGACAAAAACAGCGTGCCTACCGACCTGGATAAAGATGGCATTCCGGATGCACTAGACGATGACCGTGACGGTGACGGAGTGGCCAACGGTGTGGATGCTTTTCCCGATGACGCAACCGAGTCAAGGGATTTGGATGGCGATGGCATAGGCGATAACGCGGATACAGACCGTGACGGCGACGGTATCTCTAACGATTATGAAACCCAGCTCGGCACAAACCCCGACGACAAAACCAGCGTGCCTGATGACTTGGATAATGACGGCATCCCAGACAGCCTCGATAACGACATCGACGGCGACGGCGTAGATAACGAGGCGGATGCTTTCCCCCGCGATCCAACTGAATCGAAAGATTTGGATAACGATGGCATTGGCGATAACGCTGATACCGACCGTGATGGCGATGGCATCTCCAATGATTATGAAATTCAGCTGGGCACTAATCCAGACGACAAGACCAGCGTGCCTGCCGACCTAGATAAAGATGGCACTCCGGATGCGCTGGACGATGATCGTGATGGCGACGGCGTTGCTAACGACCTTGATGCCTTCCCCGATGACGCAACCGAGTCGAAGGATTCGGATGGCGATGGCATAGGCGATAACGCCGACCTCGACCGTGATGGCGACGGCATTTCTAACGACTATGAAACCCAAGCGGGCACAGACCCGGATGACAAAGACAGTGTGCCGACAGATAGCGACAAGGACGGCATTCCCGACAGCCTGGATGATGATCGCGATGGCGACGGCGTACTCAATCCGGATGACGAGTTTCCAGACAACCCAGCCGAGTCGAAAGACCAAGACGGTGACGGTATTGGCGACAACGCCGATCCCGATCGCGATGGCGATGGTATTTCCAACGACTACGAAATTCAGTTGGGCACTAATCCCGACGACAAGACCAGCGTGCCTGGCGACCTGGATAAAGACGGTATTCCGGATGCGCTAGACGATGACCGCGATGGTGATGGTGTGCCCAACGCTCAAGATGCGCTGCCCGACGACCCGACTGAAAGCAAAGATTTGGATGGCGATGGGATTGGCGATAACGCCGATCTCGACCGTGACGGTGACGGCATTTCTAACGACTATGAAATCCAGCTCGGTACAGACCCTGATGACAAAACCAGCGTGCCTGACGACTTGGATAATGACGGCATCCCTGACAGCCTCGATAACGACATCGACGGCGATGGCGTAGCTAACGAGGCGGATGCTTTCCCCCGCGACCCAACTGAATCGAAAGATTTGGATAACGATGGCATTGGCGATAACGCTGATACCGACCGCGATGGCGATGGCATCTCCAACGACTACGAGATTCAGCTGGGCACTAATCCCGATGATAAGAGCAGCGTGCCTACCGATCTGGATAAAGATGGAATTCCAGATGCGCTGGACGATGACCGCGACGGCGACGGCGTCGCTAACGACCTTGATGCCTTTCCCGATGACGCAACCGAGTCGCAGGATTCGGATGGCGACGGCACTGGCGACAACACCGACCTCGACCGCGATGGCGACGGTATATCTAACAACTATGAAATACAAGAGGGTACAGAACCGGATGACAAAAAAAGAGTGACGAAAGAAAGAGAAAAGGAAGGTAAACCAGACAAACTAGATAAAGA
>Ga0102830_1000872_pt1 | contig 12050 bp, 10 predicted proteins | sample ColrivemetaGS703_FD_84511 | JGI IMG/M metagenome (GOLD analysis project Ga0102830, IMG submission 84511) | Estuarine microbial communities from the Columbia River estuary - Freshwater metaG S.703 | ecosystem: Environmental > Aquatic > Marine > Intertidal zone > Estuary | place: USA: Columbia...
CCTTTACAAAAGATATGAAAGCCGCTGCAATTCAAAAAGCAAGCGATGATTTGGCAGAGTCAATTGCTCAATTTGAAGAAAGATTAGGACAACTAAAAAGCACAATTGGTCTGTATGAAGACATGTTTAATGAAGTGTATAGCAAAGGAATGGATGCCTTTGATGTAAAAGAACAAGCATTACAGATAGACTTTGAAATAAGCACTGACTCATTAAATAAAGAAATTGAAAAAGCACAAAACGAAATAGCAGCAATTCAGTATAATGTTGATGACAAAGAGGCAGCACTTAAGTCTATTGAAGATCAAGAGCAAAAAATTAATGATAAGTATGATGAAAGAATTGAGGCGCTTGATGAAGTTGAAAAGGCAAACGCTGCAATCTCTGCTCAACAAAAGGGACAACTAACACTTGCAGAGGCATTAACTTCTGGAGATATTGCTGCAGCAGCAAGGGCTGCTCAGGACATGAGAGCACAAGCAGCAACAGATGCAGTCACCAAAGAGAAGGAAGCGCTAGAACAGTCTAGAGAGTTTGAACTTTCTAGAGTTACTGGGTTTGATAAAACAGACAAGAAAAGAAAAACTAGAAAGCAACTTGAAGAAGAGATAAAAACTCTTCAAGATGAAATATTTAATAAAGAAGAAGACATAATAGAGCCAAAGCAAGATTTAATTAGGTTGGCAGAAATTGATTTAAAGACCGCAATGGATAATGTAAAAGTTGCTGGAATGAATAGAGATCAATGGGAACAGATAAAAAGCCAAGTAGAGATGGCCAGAATTGGCGTAAAGGGATATGAAGAATCTCTACAAAGAGCAGTTGCTTATAGTGCAGACTTAATAAAACTCTATAAGGGAGAAAAACTTTTACCACAGTATAGTGGGGCAGTTGGAAATGCAACAGCAGAAGACTCTAGTCCTTGCGGTCCTGGATATTTCTTGAATCAAGAAGGAAGATGTATAGAGATTAATACAGGCGGATCCACAGGAGGATCTACAGGAGGCTCTACTGGCGGATCCACAGGAGGCTCCACAGGAGGATCTACAGGAGGGACTACTGGAGGTTCTAAAGAAGAAGTAACACCAAAACCATGTCCTCCAGGAACTAAGATGAATGCAGAAGGAAAGTGTGTCAGGGATACCAATATATTCCCAGACCTGCTTCCAAAAGTAACTCCAAAGCAAGTTACTCCTAGTTTTAAAGATGACGACAAGAATGGTATTCCAGACTATATTCAGGCACCGCCAACGGTTATGGCTCCCGTTCCAGGAACTGGTATACCAGGAACAGGTTCTCTTGCAAAAGCATTCCCACCACTGATGGTTCCAAAAGCCGTAATTCCAAAGCCTAAAGATTCAGATGGCAATGGAATACCTGATAACATTCAAGCACCAAAGAAGACGGTTGTTCCAGCGCCTAAAGACTTAGATAAAAATGGAATACCAGATAACATTCAGTTAAAGCCACCAAAACTAGTTCCAGGAACTGGTGTATATAACGGAAGTACTTTTATTCCGCCTAAGTATAAGGCTAAAGGTGGACTAATTCCTAAGTACTTTGCTGTGGGTGGTTTTGCAAAGGGAACAGATACTGTTCCAGCAATGTTAACACCAGGAGAATTTATTATGAGTAAATATGCTGTAGACAGTTACGGTGTAGATAATATGAGAAAGATTAACAATGGCGATTCTATTGGCGGTACAGTGTATAATAATACATATACATTAACAGTTAATGCTAAGACAGATGCAAATCCAAACGATATTGCACAGGCAGTAATGTCAACCATTAAGCGTGTTGATGATAGAAGAATTAGAGGGGTGTCGCTAAATGGCCGATGAAGAGATAGATCCTAGGGTAACCTATATCCAGGGTCGTAAAAAATATAACAGGCCTAGTGGTATGCTTTGGTCTGAAAACTCTGGCACACTTAAGAATGGTTTGTATGTACCAAATGGCTATGAGATAGGCGTAGATCCAGAAGATGTTGAGGATGAATCACTAAGAGATCAGTTTTTATTGATTACTGATGATAATAGACAGCCATTAGACTTTTCAGAAGAAAGAATTGAAAAGCGTGAAAGAATGATTAATGGTCGAATGAGATCATATCATATTGCAGATAAGTTAAAACTAAGTACAAGTTGGAATTTAATTCCATCTAGATCTCACGCAAATGTCCCTACATTTGATACTATTACTGGACGCTCTCCATATAAGTCTTATACAACTGATGGTGGAGCAGGTGGAGCAGATATGTTGGAATGGTACGACTCTCACAAAGGCTCTTTCTGGGTCTATCTTGCATATGACAGAAAAGGTATCTTTAAGGGCACCCCAGAGCCGTACGATCATTTGGGACAGTATAACCAACTCATTGAAATGTTCATTAGTGATTTCTCATACTCTGTTGAAAAACGAGGAAGTAATTTTGACTACTGGAATGTCTCAATAAGTTTGGAAGAGGTATAATGTTTGAAGACAAAGACCTGCAAACATTTTTAGAGACTTCTCCGACGGTACGCAATAAGTCAATAATAACAGCAGAATGGAATATGAATATACCAACCAATATAAAGCATATTGGAAATTACAGGTATAGACCGACAGACACTGGATCTATTTATGCATCCCTTCCTACAAGTTTTGATGTTAATGATGCTGGAAACTTTTATACAGGCGCTACAGATGCTGATGTTGTAGTTGATGGAACCTTTGACAATGACAATATACCAACAACATTTTTAACAAAAAAAGAAAAAATAAATACTTTGTATTCTTTAGAAGCATGCTTTGAGCAGTTTAGACCTAGGTCTGGAATCAACAAGGCAGTATTTTTTGATGGTGGATCGCTACATCATCCAAATCTTTTTATGGCAGATAGACCAAGATACTATATGCCAGATAAAAATGATAAGTTTAAATACTGGACTTCATACAGAAGTGAAGTGACATACAAGTATACCTATAACAATGGAACATTTGGATATGGATCCTCACAGGTATTTGTGGATAGAGATGGTAAAGAAAAGTTAGGCAAAATTGAAAGCATTTCAGAGTATGGTATTGCTTCTAAGGTAAGAGGTTCTCAGAATTCTATAGAAGATGCTTGTCCTTTTGTTGTTTACAAAGAAAAAGTTCCTGCAAACAGGGTTGTAGTTAAGATGCAAACACATGTTGGAACAGAAAACTTAGGCCCATTTTCATCACCAACAGGCGCAAAGGCAGATCCATTCTTTGGAGATTTAAACAAAAAGGTTCCTAGTAGATGGAAAATTCAATTCTTAAAGGACGGCAATTGGGAAGATGTAATGTCTTTTAATCCATCAACAACACGATCAGACGGATCAGCAATTATTAAGAGTGATGGGTATGTTGAAATTGCCTACGGCCTAATAGTTCCAGATGAGTGGAGGCTAAACTTTGTTTTTGCAGAAGTTTATACTAGCGAATCGCTGCTTCCTGAAAAATCTGTTGTTGGGTATGCATACTTGATTAAGAAAAATGAAAACGATATAGGAGTGTTTCATATTTGGAACGGTACAGACTATACAAAGTTGACACCAAAATATGGATGGTATGTGCAGGATGAAACAGTTGATAGGCTAACAAACTTTGTTGTAGATGCAACATCTCCAAATGTGTTTACAAGATCCTTGGATGGAAAAATACAGTATAGAGAGTTTGAGTATCTTTCTGGAATAAGAATTGTTGTAGATGCTATGAATGTAAAAGACTCAACATTTGATCTTATAGAGATGTCGCCAAGACTTGTAATGAATGTATCAGACAAAACACTAGACTACTCAGTAAACAAGAGTGCTTCAGACCTTGGGCTCAGTGGTTTGCCAGTCGGACAGTTAATTGCTTCTAATGGAAATATTAGAATATTTGATTATGATCAAGCATTTAATGAAAACAATAAAACAAGTATAATTGCAAAATATATAAACAGACATGTCCAGTTTAAGTTTTACGAAGTTATCGTTGATGTAAAAGGTTGGGACTACTGGGTTCCAATAAAAACATTATATTCTGAATCATTCCCAAAGCAAGATCTTATGGGCAAAACTGTGTCATTATCTTTAAGAGATATGTACTGGTACCTTGAGTCTATAACTGCTCCACAAATATTAATGACAGAGGTTTCAGTTAGTTCTGCAGTCTCTCTCTTATTAGATCATATTGGTTACTCCAACTACACTTTTAGAAGAGTTGCAAATGAAAAAGAAACCATAATCCCATACTTCTTTGTTGGTCCAGATAAAAGTGTTGCTGAAGTTCTTCAAGATTTAGCAATTTCAACTCAGACAGCAATGTTCTTTGATGAATATAACAACTTTGTAATGATGAGCAAAGACTATATAATGCCAACAGTACAGCAAAGAGAAACAACTTTTCAACTTAAAGGCACTCAAGATTTGTTTGAAAGTGGTGAAATTAAAAATAAGACCGTTAACAACTCAAAACTTGCAAACGTTATATCTGTTTCCGTGCAAGCAAACAATGTTTATAACGACGGTGTAATTAACTATACAACAAGACATATACAAAGATCTGTCGGATCCATTAGACAGGCCAGCCTTTTGGACGATGAAAGAATTTATACATATAAGCCAGTACTTCTTTGGGAAGTATCTGGAACAGAAAATACAAAATCAATTAACAATGAAGTAAACACTCAGTCGGCGTATGTGCTAAGTGCAATTCCTCTCAACTCTAATCTTTCGGCAGATGTCCCAGTTGTAAAAAATAATGTGCTAATAAATAATACATTTAGTCTTGGTGAGGCTGCATACTGGATTACAAGATATAATGGATACTTTTATTCACAAGGTGAAATAATAAAATATGATGCAGTTCAGTATAATGTTAGTGGTTTTGGAAATGTTTGGATAACTTCAACAGAAGATTATCAAAACTATTTTTCTAAACTTCCATTTAACGGAAAAATATATCCAACAGGTCTTGTAAGAATTTATGCTGAGCCAAAATATTTTGAGCAATCTGGTGTTATTAAGTTACAAAATGGTGAAGTACAAAAGCATGGTCGTGGCCAGTTTGGAACAACAGTAGTTGCACACTCTGCTGGAATATCAGACTATTGGAAATCTGACGATAACGTCAAGGGATGCTATATGTCTGCAGAATATATGTTTGAAAAAAAGACACCTATCCCAGCAACAACTATTGCTGCTGCTGGCAAAACAACAGACACGAACGTTTCATCAGATGCATTGGCTAGAACCTCTTCTAGAACTGGATTAATAAAAAACTTTATGTCAACAGTTATGAGCGGAGAAATAACAACCTCAACACAGCCAAGACCAGGATCCTTACAGTCTTCTGCCTTATCAATTACTGGACCAAACTTCACAACAAAAGAAAAGCCTAGAAATTTTATTTCATATGTTCATAAGTCTTTGCCAGATAGCAAGTATAAGCATTTTGGGACAAGGGTAAGAATAATTGGAAAAATAGAAAGTAGTAAAGACTCAGGTCAAACAGCCAATGGCTCCTCTAACTTGTATGTTGTTAATGGATCAACACCAGATAAGAATATCAATGTGTCTGGTGGAACTGCTGGAATATCTGTTTTGTTAAACACTTCAACAAATGTTGGATACTATTTTGAAATTGCTGCACTTGGTCTAGAAAGTTTGTCAGAAAAAGACAGACAAAGTGTTAGCAATGTATTTTTTTATAAGATCAAGTCTGACAATGGAAAGGCTATCCCAATTCCTTTGTATGATGGACTTGCTAAAATCACTGTAGATGATGGAAAATTCACTGGACAATCAAGAATGTTTGCTGAAGAAAATCCAACGGTATACGATCTAGCAGTAGAATATGAAGACATAGGAAAGACAAGAAGATTTTATCTATACATAAATGGTAAAATGATAAAGACAGTTGACGATTTAGATCCAACACCAGCATACTCAAACATAGCCCTATTTACAAGAGGTTCTTCACGAGCAATGTTTGAAAATGTTTATGCCCTATCTAACAACTATTCTCAAAACACAGTATTCTCTTTGGATGTTCCAGTCAACTCAGTTTTTGGAGACTCTGAAATAAATGCAAATGAGTCATTTAGAAAGTATGCCATGAGCGGATTAGTTCAGAATACATATTTGTCTGGAATAAGTGCTGCAGAATCACCAAGGTATAGTATGTATTTTGAAGAATTTGGAAGCATTATGAGAGAGGCAGCAGTTTTTAATTTTAAATATGATAAAGCATATCCAGCGTTGACTGCAAAAATTTCTCCCACCTTTAATAAAATAAAAGGTTACGTTGTTTCTGGTTTTAGAGCAGGATCCTATGGCGCTGAGTTTTTAATATTTAATGCAACAGATTCAGCACTTAGCCTAGACGAAACAACTGGCAACTACCTGAGAATACAAGGTATTACCTTTACACAGCAATCCGCTAACACATTAACAGTTGACGAATACTTTAACAAAAACAGTTCTTTGTCAAACCCACAATTTGTGGCAGACAAACTTATATCAAACCCATACAAGTTTAAACAAGACTATCAAGATATCAAATTAAGCAGAATGACATATGGCAAAAAAGATTTTGCTATAGATACACCATATATTCAATCACAGGACGAAGCAGCAAGCCTAATGAAATGGATGGTTGAAAAAACAACAAAGCCAAGAAAATCTATAGGAGTTAAGATATTTTCAATACCTACAATTCAACTTGGCGACATCGTTACTTTAGACTATAAAGAAAACGGAGTAAGTATGGCATCAGATCCATCAAGCAGGTTTGTTGTATACAATATTGATTTTTCTAGAGGACCAGATGGCCCAGATATGACATTATTTTTAAGCGAGGTATTGTAGTGAATTATGAAATAGAAGGCGGAGGCGGAACTCCAGAGGCTACAGCACCACTACCAAAAGCAATGGTAGCAAAGGCTGACGACTCTGTAAAAATTGCAACTCCAGATCTAATAATTTTTGATGAAGAGGCAATGTCTATCGAGACAATGACAGATCTTATTTTTGAAGATATTGGTGGGTATGAACTTGCTACCATATCAAGGCATGATTTAGTAAATGGTCAAAAGGTAATATACTCTCCAATTAAAAATCTAACAGACTTATATTTACAGTATAATCCAAACAACGTCCTAAGACTGCAGTCATCTGATTCATATTTTAAATCTTTGTCTCTATCAATTTTTGATCACTTGCCAACCTGCGGAACTGGATACGATATATATCCACCAGTTAGTAACCCAAACGAACAAGACAAGACAAAATGGACAAAAGTCCCAAATTGCAAGGCTGTATACATAGACCCAATCTCTGGTGACTTGGTTATTAATTTAATTAATGTTAAAGAAAATGAACAGGTAGAGGTACAGGTTTTAACAAGTGGGGATATTTTTAGTGATACAATATATGATGGGAGTAATTAATGATAACTAATATAGGTAAAAATCTTTTAGCCAAGTATCTTGTAGGGCAGACCCAATCATATGCCTCACACATTGCTGTGGGCTGTGGGCCTACTCCAGTGGCTTCTGATGGGGGATTTTTTAACGACTATTCATCAAAAAAGTCATTAGATTTTGAAATGTTTCGTGTCCCAATCATTTCTAGAGGCTTTGTAAATGAAGACGGTATAGATAAGGTAGTTCTAACAGCAGAACTGCCAACAGAAGAAAGATACGAGATTACAGAGGTAGGAGTCTTCTCTGCAGCATCAAATCCAGTTGCTGGCTCTTTTGATAGCAAAACTATATATTCTTTTGCAGAAACTGATAACTGGCTATATCAGCCGTTTGGATCTGCAGCAATTGAAATCCTTCCTGTATATGAGCCACTAGATGGCGAGTCTGGTAATGGAGTTATAAACCAAACTTTAAATGTTTTTCAAACAAATGCAGATAACAGACTCTTTACTCAGTCTGACAGAGTATCAAGAAATGAAAGATGTAGATTTTTAAATAACATAATTGCTATAGTTGGAAACGATTCTACACTTACGCTTAATTCTTCAGGAAAGATCCAAGTAGGCAGTGGCTCTAAGTTTATTCGTCTTAATGAAACAACTGTAGATTTTACAAAGAACAGCCCACTAGATGAGTTGAGACTAGCATTTTCTGTTGTAAATAAAGTTGCAAATTCAAATACAGTTCCTGATAATGTTAAAATTTTATTAGAGTTTTCTTATACAGGCGCTAATTCTGTTCAAGAGTATGCAAGGTTTGAAGTAGATATAGATCACCAGGGATACGTTGCAGGAACTGCAGTAGACAAAAGAGACCTTGCAACAAATAGATATATAGTTGCCACTAAAGCACTTAAGGATTTAAATAAAACAGACAACTTTGACTGGCGAGAGGTTAATGTTGCAAAAATTTATTCCTGCGTAACTGAGGCTGGCTCACCATCTGATTTATTTTATGTGTGCTTAGATGGTTTGAGATTGGAAAATATTACGTCAACAAACTCTCTGTACGGACTTACTGGGTACTCAGTAATCAAAAGTGTAGGATCAAAGCCAATCATAAAGTCAGCAAACACAACTAACTATATTGAGTTTAGATTTGCTTTGGATGTGTAGCAATGGTCGATAAAGGAATTAAGAATATTGTTATTAAAAAGGATTTACTTGGGAAGGTAACATCTTCAAACTCAAGAGTAGTCAGATTTAGACTTATATCAGAAGATAAAAATAGAAAGTCTGCATACTCTAAGATATTCATTACTGGATCAGAAATTTTGTTCCCTGGCCCAGGAGATGTAAACTTTATTGGTAATACTGTTATTGTAAACTGGTCAATTGGTCAGGCCTCAACTCAGATGGTGTACGACATTTTTGCAGGGTTTGATGGAGCAACACCAGTCTATGTAGGCTCAACATCATCACAAAATTATTCTTTTTTAAAAAACGGTACACAATCTGTTAGCGTTGTAGTCCAAGCCTCTTCATTAAACCCAAAATTAACAGATGCCCTGAAGGTATATGTTTCTGGAATAGTTAGTCTGGTATAATTGTAGTATGCCTATTATTCCTATCCCTGAGCGTGGCCAGCCACTAGATACAACATATATATATAAAATTGTTCAGTCTATTAATGAGTTGTATAGCCAGGTTGATGTATCCAAAAAAGGATACCTTAAGGTCACAACAAATAAAAATGGCCCACAAACCGTAAAGGCATCAGAGTCTCTTATAATTGGAGGTTTTGAGCAGGTGTCTACAACATCTTTGCAGACAGCAGGAAGTTCATTGCCTTGGAGTTATAGTTTCCCACAAGAGTTTGCATTTGAGCCAATTGTTACTGCAACAGCATACAACAAAGGAAATAGCGATGCTGGCAAAGATGTTACAGTAACTATTAATAGCATAACACCATCCAAAGTTGAAGGAACAGTAAAGTTTAATCTTGGAGGAGAAACCACGATGGGTATCAACATTATAGCAGTTGGATTACCAAACCAGTGATTAAGTGTATAAAATGCAATGGCAGAATGTTTGTAGATCGACAATATACAGAGATAAATAATCTGGAATTATATTGCATTCTTTGCGGATCAAGAAAATTTTTTCATCCACCTAGTAATTCTCAGGAGGGCCAATGGTTACTAAAAAAGGAACAATTGAGAGCGAAAAATACAATGAGTCGCCTGTAATACCAGGCAACAAAAAGGTTTGGTTTCTTAACGGGGACCTAGTTAGAATTCACCACTATAATCATTCTAACGGAATTATGTCTGTCTATAATATAAATAAAGATCAAATTGAAAGTTGTTTGATTAGTGAGTTTAAAAATAAAAGAGAACGAGCATACACTGTAGGTCAGACTGCTGAATTAGTTAATCGTCACAAAAAATATATGCCATCTTTAATGAGACGAGGAGTTATACCATTTCCTACTGGATCTCAGAAGGGTGGAGCAAGAGGCTTTCAGGTAAGATCATATTATTCAGAATCGCAAGTAAGAGAGATTCGTGATATACTTGCTACACATCATATTGGCAGACCAAGAAAAGATAAATTAATTACAAATGATATTACGCCTAGTAAACAAGAGTTGACACGCAGAATGGGTGATGGTATACTTACATATAGGAAAACTGAAGATGGGCGGTTTGTTCCAATTTGGAACGAATCTATTTAACGAAGGGTATAAAATGGAAAACGAATCAACAAAGGTATCTGTTACACTAGGATACACACTCAACCTAGGAAACTTTCAGTCACTAAGACTTGATCTTGGTATTGTAGACTCAAAGCGTGATGGAGAAAATACTGATCAGGCTTTTGAGCGTGTTTATAAGTTTGTTGAAGACAAACTAACCGCAAAGATTTTAGAAGCCCAATCGGAGGCTGCTGAAGGATAATGGCAGAACGCAAAGACCGTATGGCTTTGCTTTCAAGATACAGCAAGTATCATACCGCAAGGTACGAATCAAAGCCATCCCTTAACCTAAATGTAGAGCAGTGGGCATCAGATGCCCTTGTAGAGTCATATACATTGCCAGGGTGCTACGATATACTTGAGTATTATTTTTCAGTTGCAGAGAATCCGTCTTGGAACTACTTTGCATACAACGCAGAAAAAATATTGCAGGCAAGAAAAGATAAAGTTAAAGATGATGAAGAGAGAGCAGAGCGCAGAAGAATGGCAAAGGAGTGGTTAAGTGAATAATACAGAGGCAAAACTACTTACGGCTGTCTTAAATGATAAGCAAATCCATGTGCTTCTTCAAGCCAATGTTGACAACCTTCTAAGAACGCATGGAGACATTTGGAACTTTGTCAGACTTTACTTTGAAAACAACTCAACACTTCCTCCAGCAGAATTAGTTACTGAAAAGTTTAGAGACTTTGAGCCAGTAGCAGGAGTTGGAGCAACTAAGCACCACCTTGAAGAACTTCAGGGAGAATATCTTACAGATAGTCTAAAGGATATTATTAGATCTGCAGCAAGCGAGATTCAGAACAATAATGGAACTGGTGCGCTAAACGAACTCATTACAAAAACTTCAGAGTTAAAGAAGAACACTGCAGCAATTCGTGATATTGATGTTACAGATCTAGAGTCCGCCATTGCCTACTTTGAAAATGTAAAAAAGCAACAAGCACTTGGTTTGTCAGGAATTAAGACAGGCCTTCCAGGATTTGACAACTACCTTCCATCTGGAATTATGCCAGGACAACTTGGTGTATTCCTTGCCTATCCAGGAATTGGTAAGTCATGGCTGGCATTGTACTTTGCAGTGCAGGCATGGAAGCAAGGTAAGTCTCCAATGGTAATATCTCTAGAAATGTCTGAGACTGAAGTCCGCAATCGTGTGTTTACCATCATGGGCGAAGGCCGTTGGTCCCACCGCAAGATTAGTAATGGTGAGATTGAAATTGATATGCTAAAGGATTGGCATGCAAAGAATCTTGCAGGCAAGCCAGAGTTTCATATCATATCAAACGATCAAGGTGGAGAGATCAACCCATCAGTTCTTCGTGGAAAGATTGATCAATATAAGCCAGACTTTGTAATCGTTGACTACCTGCAGTTAATGGCTCCTAACCAGAAGTCAGATAATGAAACGGTACGAATGAAGAACCTTTCAAGAGAACTTAAACTAATGGCTATTGGCGAAGAGGTTCCTATCATTGCTATCTCATCTGCTACTCCAGACGATGTTAATGATCTATCTACAGTCCCTACACTTGGTCAAACAGCATGGTCAAGGCAGATTGCTTACGATGCTGACTGGGTGCTTGCCCTAGGTCGTGGTACGAACAGCGATATTATTGAGTGTGCCTTTAGAAAGAACCGTAATGGGTTTATGGGAGACTTTTTGGTACAGTGTGACTTTGATAAGGGATACTACAGGTACAAAGACTTTGAAGATAAGTAGTTATAATATGGTATGTCAGAAATTAAGAAGAACTTGTCACCAACCTTCTACCATCACAAGCCTATTAAAAGGTTTTATCTTGATGGCATAATTTATGACGACTCAATGATCGGAAGACTTAAAGAAGAGTATATAAGATTATTGACA
>Ga0102830_1000876_pt1 | contig 12011 bp, 7 predicted proteins | sample ColrivemetaGS703_FD_84511 | JGI IMG/M metagenome (GOLD analysis project Ga0102830, IMG submission 84511) | Estuarine microbial communities from the Columbia River estuary - Freshwater metaG S.703 | ecosystem: Environmental > Aquatic > Marine > Intertidal zone > Estuary | place: USA: Columbia...
GGCAACGCCAAGTTCTTCCTCGGCACAGACTCGGCACCGCACGCCAAGCACGCCAAGGAAGCGGCCTGCGGCTGCGCCGGCTGTTACACCGCCTATGCCGCCATCGAGCTGTATGCCGAAGCGTTCGAGCAGCGCAACGCGCTGGACAAACTAGAAGCCTTCGCCAGCCTCAACGGCCCGGACTTCTACGGCCTGCCGCGCAACAGCGACAGCATCACCCTGGTGCGTGAAGACTGGACCGCACCGGCCAGCTTGCCGCTGGGCGATCAAACCGTTATCCCGCTGCGCGCCGGTGAAACCCTGCGCTGGCGCCTGCTGGAGAAACACGCGTGAGTGAAGACCTGTACGACGACGAATCTGAGGGCAACAGCCATTCTGGCCCACGCCACCCGATGGCCGCGCGTTTTCGTGGCTACCTGCCGGTAGTCGTGGATGTGGAAACCGGTGGTTTCAATAGCGCTACCGACGCGCTGCTGGAAATTGCTGCCACCACCATCGGCATGGACGAAGGTGGTTTCCTCTATCCGGAGCACACCCAGTTCTTCCGTGTCGAGCCGTTCGTAGGTGCGAATATCGAGCAAGCGGCGCTGGATTTTACCGGCATCAAACTCGATCACCCACTGCGCATGGCCGTTACTGAGGAGCACGCGCTGACGGAGATTTTCCGTGGTCTGCGCAAATCACTAAAAGCCAACAGCTGCAAGCGAGCGATTCTGGTCGGCCACAACAGCAGCTTCGATCTGGGTTTCCTTAATGCCGCGGTGAACCGCACTGGCATCAAGCGCAATCCGTTTCACCCCTTCTCCAGTTTTGATACCGCGACCCTGGCCGGCCTCGCCTATGGCCAGACCGTGCTGGCCAAAGCCTGCCAGGCGGCCGGGATCGATTTCGATGGCAAAGAAGCTCACTCGGCCCGTTACGACACTGAGAAGACTGCCGAGCTGTTCTGCGGCATCGTCAATCGGTGGAAAGAGATGGGCGGCTGGATGGACTTCGACGACTAGGGTTAGGGCAGTCAACGATCTGCTGCGCGTAGGCCCTGCTACGTTAAAAACAGACGAGTAATGCTCATGTACAAAAGTACACTCCGCTTACTCGCCTGCCTTTGCCTTGCAGGACTCTAGCTCGCAAGATCTAGAGCAGTTGTGTCTATGCTGACGCCAGACATGAGCCAATAAAAAGCCCCGCACTAAGCGGGGCTTTTTATTGGCTCATAAACCGCGCAGGCCAAAGCCTGCGCGTTTGCCCTTATGCGCTTTGCGCCAGGTCCATCAGCTCACGGTTAGCCACGGCGTACATGGCGTAATCGGTTGCTGTGGCGGCGCGCAGTTCACCAAGCATGAGCTTCCAGCGATCCACCAAACGACGGTGCTGATCCAGCCACACGCCGACCCGCTCTTCGATATCCGCAGGGCCTTCGGCCATTTGTAGTACCGACACAGTGATGGCGCGTTGCTGCCAGTCCAGGTCATCGCGGAAGGCTTCACGGGCCAGCGCTTGCCAGTTGTTTTCCACCGGCAGGCTGGTGATCTGCTGCAGATACCAGGACAACTCCAGCGAGCCGCCAATGGCAAAGTACGCCGCCGCTACCCGGTCAGGCTCTTGGGCGGTGACGTCCGACGCTTCGATGATCGGCAGCAAGGTGTACAGATGGCTGGTGCCTGCAACAACACGGGCCAGGACCTCCGGCACGCCGGCTTCGACATAGGCCTGGAAGCGTGCCAACCACTGTTCACGGGCCGGGCCTTCGAGCAGCTCGTCCAGACGCAGGGCCAGGGCTTCAACACGCGGCGCAAAATGCGCCACATCGCGCGCGGCATCAAGGTCACTACGGCGGTTGCGCAAGAACCAGCGAGTGGCCCGACGGCCCAGGCGCATCAACTCGTCCATCAGATGCAGTTGCAGCTCTGCTGGCACCTGGTAATCCAGCGCTTCGATCTGCTGCCACCAGTGCGGCAAACGGAACAGGTCACGCACAATCACATAAGCCCCAGCGACATTCGCTGCGCTCATGCCCGTGGACTCCTTCAGGCGCTGCACAAAGGTGATGCCCATGTGGTTGACCAGATCATTGGCGATCTGCGTGCTGACAATTTCACGCTTGAGGCGGTGACGACGCATCTGTTCGCCGAACTTCGTCGCCAGCAGCGGCGGGAAGGCCGTTTCCATTTCACGCGCCAGGTACTCATCATCGGGCACCTGCGATTTGAGCAAGGATTCTTTCAAGTCGATCTTGCTATAGGAAATCAGCACTGCCAGCTCAGGCCGGGTTAAACCCTGCCCTTTGGCTGCCCGTTCATTGAGCTCGTCATCGGTGGGCAAGAATTCCAAACCGCGATCCAGCTTGCCGGCTGCTTCCAACGCAGACATCAGGCGCTTGTACTCACCCACCCGCTCGCGGGCACGGCGCTCGGCCAGCGACAGCGCCTGGGTTTGCTTGTAGTTATTGCCCAACACCAAGCCGCCGACCGCATCGGTCATTTCCACCAGCAGCTTGTTGCGCTGCTTGCCGGTCATGTCACCAGCGCTGACGATTTCACCGAGCAGGATCTTGATATTCACTTCGTGGTCAGAGCAGTCCACGCCACCCGCGTTATCGATAAAGTCGGTGTTGCTCTTGCCACCATTGAGGCCGTACTCGACGCGGCCCAGCTGAGTCATGCCGAGGTTACCGCCCTCACCTACCACCTTGGCGCGCAGTTCGCGGCCATCGACCCGCAGAATATCGTTGGCTTTATCGCCGGCATCAGCATGGCTTTCTTTGCTGGATTTGACGTAAGTGCCGATACCGCCGTTCCACAGTAAATCCACCGGTGCCTTGAGCAAGGCATTGAGCAGCTCGGTCGGCGCCAGCTTGTCAGCACTGATATCGAAACGCTCTTTCATCTGCGGGCTGATGGCGATGCTTTTGGCGCTGCGCAGGAAGATCCCGCCGCCAGCTGAGATCAGCTTGGCGTCATAGTCAGCCCAGCTTGAACGCGGTAAATCGAACAGCCGCTGACGCTCGACAAAGCTCTTGGCAGCGTCCGGCGTCGGATCGATAAAGATGTGCATGTGGTTAAACGCGGCGACCAACTGCAAGCTCTTGGACAGCAATAGGCCGTTACCGAATACGTCACCGGCCATGTCGCCGATACCAATCACCGTCACGTCATCTTTTTGTACGTCGATGCCGCGCTCACGGAAATGCCGCTGCACCGAGACCCAGCCACCTTTGGCCGTGATGCCCATGCCTTTATGGTCGTAACCGGCCGAGCCACCCGAAGCAAAGGCATCGTCCAACCAGAAGCCATAATCAGCAGCAATGCCATTGGCAATGTCGGAGAAGGTTGCAGTGCCTTTGTCGGCAGCCACCACCAGATACGGGTCATCACCGTCGTGACGCACCACGCTTGGCGGCGGCACCACGGCACCTTCTTTAAGGTTATCGGTGATATCCAGCAGACCGCTGATAAAGATGCGGTAGCAGGCAATGCCTTCAGCCAGCACCTCATCGCGCGAACCGCCGAGCGGCAAACGCCTTGGGATAAAGCCGCCTTTGGCGCCCATCGGCACAATCACCGCGTTTTTCACCTGTTGCGCTTTGACCAGGCCCAACACTTCGGTACGGAAGTCTTCCTCGCGGTCCGACCAACGCAGACCGCCGCGGGCAACATCGCCAAAGCGCAGATGCACGCCTTCAACCCGCGGTGAATAGACAAAGATTTCAAACTTCGGCGTCGGCCGAGGAATGTCCGGGATCGCCCGCGGGTTGAGTTTGAAGCTGAAGTAACTCTTCGGCGCGCCGCTGGCATCGGCCTGGTAGAAGTTAGTGCGCAGAGTGGCTTTGATCAGGTCGAGGTAGCGACGCAGGATGCGGTCTTCGTTGAGCACGGCGACGTTGTCCAGCGCCGAAAGAATCGCTTGCTCAAGTTTCTGCTGCTTATCTTCCAGGTCATCAGCGGTGAGCTTACGCGCCAGGTAGAAACGCGTCTTGAACAGACGCACCAGTTCCTTGGCGATGTCGGCGTGGTTGACCAGGGTGCTGGCGATATAGCTCAAATCAAAACCCAGGCGAATCTGCTTGAGGTAGCGCGCGTAGGCACGCAGCAATGCCACATCACGCCACGGCATGGCCGCCATCAATACCAGGCGGTTGAAGCCGTCATTCTCTGCGTTGCTGCCAACGATATTGACGAAGGCATCCTGCAGGGTGTCGTTGAGCTGCTGGATGTCGACATTCAGACCTTCAGCGTAAGTAAAGGCAAAGTCGTGAATCCAGAACTCACGGCCATCGGCGCGTCGCAGCTTGTATGGGAACTCACCCAAAACGCGCAAGCCGAGGTTTTCCAGAATCGGCAGCACGTCCGACAACGGCAACGGCGTGTCCGCGTGATACAGCTTGCAGTGCAACTGCTGCTCGCCCTGGGTCAAGGGCTGATAAAAGCTCATCACCAGCTGGCGCTTAGTATTCAGACTGAGCAGGTGTTGCATGTCGACTACCGCCGAGTGCGGGGCAAAACGCTCACGGTAACCGGCGGGGAAACCAGCAGGAAACTCGCTCAGCACTTCGGTGCCTTGGGCCTCACCGAAGCTTTCCACCATTAAGCTGGTGAAATCATCCTTCCACGAACGGCACGCCTGGATCACTTCTTTTTCCAGGCGTACGGGGTCGATCTGCACGCGATTTTTCGGGTCAACCTTGAGGATAAACTGCACCCGTGCCAGCACCGACTCGGAGAAGAAGGTCCAGAACTCGCAATCGATACCCTGCAAACGATCCATCAGCACCTGCTGGATCTTCATGCGGGTTTCGGTGGAATAAACATCGCGCGGCACATAAGCCAGGCAGTAGCAGAAGCGCCCGTAAGGGTCGCGGCGCACGAACACGCGGATCTTGTTGCGTTCTTGAATCTGCACGATAGCCAGGGCAGTGCTGAACAGCTCGTCCACCGGGGTCTGAAACAAATCATCACGCGGCAAAACTTCCAGTACTTGGGCCAGCTCCTTGCCCAAGTGCGCACTGCTGTCAAAGCCTGAGCGCTGCTCGATCACCGCCACCTTGCGGCGGATATAAGGGATGTTCCACACGCTTTCGGCATACACCGCCGAGGTGTACAGCCCCATGAAACGGCATTCCTTGATGACATTGCCCTTGGCGTCCAGCTCGCGGATCGACACCAAATCTGGGTACGCCGGTCGGTGCACGCGGCTGGGTACGGCGGCCTTGGCAAAAGACAGCAACTGTGTGCTACGCAGGTAACTAACAGCCTCGGCCTCGATATGCGTGTCATCGGCCTTCAGGCCTGTGCGCAGGCTTTTGGACAGGCCCAACAAGGACTTTTCGTCATAGACAATAGTGCCGCCATCGGCACTGTCGGCGACGGTGAACTCTTCATAACCGAGGAAGGTGAAGTGGTCATCGAGCAACCAGCTCATGAACACCTTGACCTCTTCCAGCTCGGCGCCTTCCACTTTGAGCTTGGCCTTATCCAGCCAGGCACGCAGTTCTTTGGCCTTGGCTTTCATGGGCTGGAAATCCGCCACACTCAGGCGCACATCGCTGAACACTTCCTGCAGGGCTTTCTCTAGAACTTTCAGCTCGCCAGCGCTGGAACAGCGGTCAATTTCCAGAAACATCAGCGCTTCTTGCTGCACATCAGCGCCCTGAGCACCTTTGCTCAGGATTTCCTGCAGTTCACCGTTCTTGTTGCGGCGCACACTGAACACACTGTTCTGCAGGGTGTGAATGCTGTAACCACGACGGTTCAGCTCCATGCGTACCGAGTCGACCAGAAACGGGATGTCGCTGTGCAAAATCTCCACGGCGGAGTGAGTGGACTGCCAGCCGTGTTTTTCGTAATCAGGGTTAAATACCCGCACTTCGGGTTTGGCCGCGTCAAAACGCTCCAACACCCGCCAGGACGACAAGGTGCAGCCGACCAGATCAGAGAGGCGCCGTTGGGTCAGCTCCTCAAGGGCGATAATGCCGAAGAATTGCTCGGCGAACAGGGCTACTTGTGGCAAAGCCTGTTCGCTGACGTGCTGCGCCAGCGCCGTTTGCAGGTGATGCTGAAAATCGGCTTTGCTGGCCGCCGTAAAGAACGCCATGGGTGTGCTCCGTTTGGCTGGTGATTCGACTCGGGGGCAGTCGCGAGAATGACCTTCGCCACAACCTTGTTGTTCAACGTTAGTCTAGGAGGCAGCGATTGCATTAAAGTGGCTGCCACTTAACTCTGGCGAGTCTCACGACCCGCTGGTCACATTTGCTGGATGAGCTTAACGATGGAACACCGTGAAGCGCTTGTCGCGCTGCGACATTTTCTTTCAAGTCAGATCCTTGGCCAGGAAAAACTCATCGAAAGGCTGCTGATTGCCTTGCTCGCCGATGGTCACATGCTGGTTGAGGGCGCACCTGGGCTCGCCAAGACCAAGGCGATCAAGGAACTGGCCGAAGGTATCGAGGCCGAGTTCCACCGTATCCAGTTCACCCCTGACCTGCTGCCAGCCGATATCACCGGCACTGAAATCTATCGCCCGGAAACCGGCAGCTTCGTGTTTCAGCAGGGGCCGATCTTCCACAACTTGGTATTGGCGGACGAGATCAACCGTGCGCCGGCCAAGGTGCAATCCGCACTGCTTGAGGCCATGGCCGAGCGACAGGTCAGCGTCGGGCGCAGTACTTATCACCTGTCACCCTTGTTTCTGGTGATGGCCACGCAAAACCCGATTGAGCAGGAAGGCACCTACCCGCTGCCCGAAGCCCAGCTCGACCGCTTTCTGATGCACGTGAAGATCGGCTTCCCCGACGCCAGCGTGGAACGCAAGATCCTCGCCCAGGCCCGTGGTGAAGCGCTCAATGGCGAAACCAAGCCCGAGCAGCTGGTCAGCCAGCAAGCCATCTTCGCCGCACGCCAGGAAATTCTCGGCCTGTACATGGCTGATGCGGTGGAGGAGTACTTGGTGCAACTGGTGATGGCCTCGCGCACTCCGGCCAAGTTCGACCCGGAACTGGCCGAGTGGATCGCCTATGGCGCCAGCCCGCGCGGCTCGATTGCACTGGATCGTTGCTCACGTGCGCATGCTTGGTTGGCTGGGCGTGATTTCGTAAGCCCCGAAGACATCCAGGCGGTGCTGTTCGACGTGCTGCGTCACCGCATCATTCTGTCGTTTGAGGCCGAAGCCGCTGGCATCGACCAGGACCGTGTGGTGCAGCGTATCCTCGACGTTGTGGCGGTCGCCTAAGCACCATGCATGATCAGCCCACGCAACCCGGCATTCGCGTCAGCCTCGGTGAACTGATCGAGATGCGCCACCGTGTGCGTGAGGTGCAATTGTTTTCTACCCCCGCGCAGCGCAGCCCACTGATCGGCCTGCACCACTCCAAGCTGCGTGGGCGCGGCGTGGACTTTGACCAAGTGCGGGTTTATCAGCCCGGTGACGATGTGCGCACCATCGATTGGCGCGTCACCGCGCGCACCCAGGAGCCGCACACCAAGTTGTTCCATGAAGAGCGCGAGCGACCGATCTACATCATGGTGGAACAGAGCAAGCGCCTGTTCTTTGGCTCCGGCCTGATGTTCAAGTCGGTGCTCGCGGCCCAGGCTGCCAGCCTGATCGGCTGGGCCGCACTGGGCCATAACGACCGCATCGGCGGTCTGGTATTCGGCGACGTTGAGCACCACGAAGTCAAACCGCGGCGCAGCAAGCAAAGCCTGCTGCAGCTGCTCAGTCGTCTGGCCAAAGCCAACCAGGCACTGAGTTGCGACAGCCAAGGTGAACGCGACAGCTTCGGCCTGGCCTTACGCCGTGCCCGCGAAGTGTTACGACCCGGTAGCCTGGTGGTGGTGCTGTGCGATGAGCGCACACTCAACGACAGCAGCGAACAACAGTTGCAACTGCTGGCTCGACACACCGACCTGCTGCTGCTGCCGCTTTCGGACCCCCTCGACCACGAACTGCCCAATGCCGGCCTGCTGCGTTTTACCGAGCGGGGCGCACAGCTGGAGCTGGACACCCAGGACGCCGAGCTGCGCCAGGCGTATCGCAACCTCGCCGATGCACGCCAGGCCCGCTGGCAGCGCCTGGCGCAGAAACTCGGTGTGCCGCTGCTGGCCTTGAACACCCAGAGTGAAATGATTGAACAGTTACGCGAACATCTAAACGCCCAGCGCCCGAGGAAAACCCCGTGAACCCGCTGGATCAACTCGAACCTCTGATCGCCCCACCGGCCATCAGCTGGTGGCCGCCGGCGCCGGGCTGGTGGTTGCTCGCTCTGTTGTTGCCATTGCTGCTGTGGGGTGGCTTCACCTTGCTCAAACGCCTGCCGCGCAAAGCCACCGGCGCCGCGAACGATGCCCTACTCGACCCGCTGCGTCTGGCAGCCCTGAACGAGCTTGAACACTTGAGCAAGCCCTATAACGGTGCTGATGCCGGTCCTTGGCTGCAGCAACTCAACGCCATCCTCAAACGCCTGTGTCGCGAGCGTTACCCGCAAAGCCACAGTCACGTGCTCAGCAGCCGGGCCTGGCTGGCTTTTCTCGACAGCCGCTGCCCAGCCGCCGGCCTGACCCGGTGGATGATTCTGGTCGAAGGGGCCTATCGGCCCCATTGCAACCTGGATGACAAAGCCATTGCCGGTCTCAACCAGGCGGTGTCGATCTGGATTCGCAAACATGTTTGAGTTTGCCTGGCCCTGGGTCTTTCTCCTCGCGCCCCTGCCCTGGTTGCTGCGAACCTGGTTGCCTGCAGCGGACAGCGGCGAGGCGGCGCTGAAAATCAGCTTTCTGGCGGAACTCGAAGGGCTAAGCGGGCGACGAGCGCGCGTACGCCTGCCAACCTTGCGCCAACAAGCGCCGTTTGCACTGGTTTGGTTATTGCTGCTGCTGGCCTGCGCCCGCCCGCAATGGCTCGGTGAACCGCTCCCCTTGCCCGCCAGCGGCCGCGACCTGTTGCTGGCCGTGGATGTGTCCGGCTCCATGGATTACGCCGACATGACCTGGGAAGACCAGGAAGTCAGCCGCCTGACCCTGGTCAAACATCTGCTCGGCGACTTTATCGACGGTCGCCAGGGTGACCGAGTCGGCCTTATTTTATTCGGCAGTCGCGCCTACCTGCAGTCACCGTTGACCTTTGACCGGCAGACCGTGCACACCTGGCTGGATGAGGCGCAAAAAAATATTGCCGGGCCCCAAACCGCCATCGGCGATGCCATTGGCCTGGCAGTCAAACGCCTGCGCGAACGCCCGGCGCAGAGCCGCGTGTTGGTACTGGTCACCGACGGCGCCAACAACGGTGGTGAAATCGAGCCGTTGACCGCCGCACGCTTGGCCGCCGAGGAAGGCATCACCATTTATCCCATCGGCATCGGTGCCGACCCCGAACAAGGCGGCGTACTCGGCATGCTCGGCTTCAACCCCGGTATCGAACTGGACGAGCCGAGCCTGCGTGCAATTGCCGAGGCCACCGGCGGCGAATACTTCCGCGCCCGCGACAGCGAAGAGCTGCAAGCGATCGAAGCCACCCTCGACCGGCTGGAGCCAGTGGCGCAAAAACCAACCCTGGCGCGCCCAACCTTGCCACTATATCCCTGGCCACTGGGCCTCGCACTGCTACTCAGTTTGTTACCCGCCTGCCAAACACTCTGGCCAACCCTGCAACCACGCTGGCGCAACCCACTGACACGACGACAGGGGAAACAGCCATGAGCGAACTGGCGAACCTCTGGCCACACTGGCAGCGACCTTTCTGGTTGTTACTGATACCGCTGCTGGGTGTGCTGTTGTGGCAACTCTGGCACCGGGAAAAACGCGCCGGGCGCTGGCAGCTTTTGCTACCAGCGGCCTTCCAGGCAGCGCTCTTGACCACCACACGCGGGCAGAACAGCCGCTTGCCCTGGCTGGCCTTGGGCCTAGCCTGGCTGCTTGCTGTACTGGCGCTGCTGGGCCCAAGCTGGCAACGCATTGAACAGCACAACCCCAAACCGGCTGATCCGTTAGTGGTGATGCTGGAACTGACCTCTGACATGCTCGCCAGTGACGCCTCACCCAACCGTCTGGCACAGGCCAAGCGCAAGCTGCTCGACCTGTTAGACGCACGCCAGGATGCACAAACGGCCATCGTCGTGTATGCCGGCAGCGCACACACCTTGGTGCCCCTGTCCGACGACCTGGCCACCAGCCGCAACCTGCTCGACGCGTTGAACCCGGGGATCATGCCCGAACCTGGCAAGCGTGCCGACCTGGCCGTAGCCAAAGCCCTGCAACTGCTCGAACAGGGCGGCCAGGGCAACGGTCGCCTGCTGCTGCTGACCAGCAGTCTGAGTGAAACGGAGCGTCAGGCCATCAGCCAAAACCTCGGCCGCCGTGGCGAACGCCTGCGTATTCTCGGCATCGGCAGCACCCAAGGTGCGCCGATCATTCAGGAAGACGGTTCATTCCTCAAGGACGCCCAAGGCACCATCCTGCTACCGCGCCTGGACAGCAATGGTCTGAAGCGCTTTGCCAATGAGCTCGGCGGCCAGTATCAGGGCGTGACGCTGGACGAGCGTGACCTGCGCACCCTGGGTCTGCTGGATGCGCCACAGCAGCTGCGCCGCGATGGCGAGCTGACTCGCCTACAAGCCTGGGCCGACCAGAGCCACTGGCTGTTGCTGCCGCTGCTGTTACTCGCGGCCTGCGCGGCGCGGCGCGGCTGGCTGCTGTGTTTGCCGCTGTTACTACTGGGCTTGCCGCAAAACAGCTACGCCTTCAGTTTCGAAGACCTCTGGTTACGCGCCGATCAACAAGGCCAACGCCTGCTTGAGGCACAACAACCGGCAGAAGCTGCGCAACGTTTCAACGATCCGCGCTGGCAAGGTCAAGCCCTCTACCAAGCCGGAGATTACGCTGCGGCCGCCGAACGCTTCGGCAACGGCGAAAGCGCCAGCGACCACTACAACCGTGGCAACGCACTGGCGCAGAGTAATGAGTTGGAAGCGGCCATAGAGGCCTACACTCAGGCGCTCGAGATACAGCCTGAGCTGGCTCAGGCGCAAAAAAACAAAGCCCTAATCGAAGAATTGCTACGCCAGAACCAGCAACAGCAGCAACAGCAGGACCAAAGCGATAGCGCGCAAGAACCGAATGAGCAGCAGAATCAGCCCAGCAGCCCGCCACAAGCCGGGCAGCCCGATCCAAAAGCCCAGCAGCAGCAGACCGAGCAATCGCCGGCCAAGCCATCGGCGCCTGAAGACAAGGGTGAAAAACCCACGCAACCCGGCGCCGACAAAGACGCGGAGCCATCGCTGCCGCAACCAGAAGAAGACGACAACAGCGGTGAAGAACAGGTCGCCAGCGCCGAGCCGGCCCTTGACGGCGAACGACGCCAGGCATTGGAACAATGGCTGCGGCAGATCCCTGACGATCCAGGCGAATTGCTGCGGCGTAAATTCAGGCTGGAACAACAACAGCGCCAGGAACAACTGCAATGAGTCGACTGCTCTGTACCCTTTTGCTTGGCCTGCTGGCCCTGAACGTCAGCGCGCAAAGCCTGACCGCCAGCGTCGACCGCACCCGCCTGGATGCCGGTGAGAGCGTTGAGCTGACCCTGGAATCGGATGACGCCACGCTGTTTGGTAAGCCTGACCTGCTGCCGCTCAACGATCTGTTCGAGGTGCTCGGCACCCGCCAGGTCAATCGCCTGACCACCGGCAGCAATGGCGCCCAAGCCAGCACCCGTTGGATTGTCACCCTGCAACCCAAGCACAGCGGTTACGTGGTGATACCACCACTGAGCCTGGGCCAGCTACAAAGCGCCCCCATCACCCTGCACGTACAGCAGGGCAACAGCGCTGCTGACAGCCGTCTGGCACCGGTGTTTATCGACGCCAGCCTGGATCAAGAGAGCGTCTATGTGCAGGCGCAAACCGTACTGACGCTGCGCATTTACCACTCTGTTTCGCTTTACGACGACAGCAGCCTGACCCCGCTGGATATGCCCCAGGCGCGGGTGGAGGCCCTGGGCGAACCGCGCACTTACGAAAAAGATATTAA